>Ga0007848_1000038_pt1 | contig 61189 bp, 78 predicted proteins | sample CryBogCBH18Jul08_FD_71209 | JGI IMG/M metagenome (GOLD analysis project Ga0007848, IMG submission 71209) | Freshwater microbial communities from Crystal Bog, Wisconsin, USA - CBH18Jul08 | ecosystem: Environmental > Aquatic > Freshwater > Lake | place: Crystal Bog, Wisconsin, USA | collected...
GACGGGCGTTGAATTTGGACGCGCCTGTTGGGCAGCGTTGGCGGCAGCCTCAGCTCCCGCCTGCTGAGCAGCGTTCGGACCCTTGTTCTGACCAAGAGCTTGCTGCTGAGCAGCACCGGCAGCGGCCGCAGTAATTTGAAGAGGGGTCGCACCCGCCTGTTTTGCTGCATTTGCTGCTTTGTTTCCAATCAACAGGGGAGACGCACTTGGAGGCGTGTTTGCCACGGTAGCAGCCACTGCTGCTTGTACCGGCCCGGGAGCACCTGCGTTTCCAGCGGCGGCCGCGGCGGCACCAGCCACACGAGCGCGCTTCGCGTTAATGTACTTGTGAAGCGCCCGCGCCATGTAATTGTTTATCGGGGGAACCTTGTTTGGCACGTTCCGATTTTTCAGGTACGATTGGACGTAGATTCCAACGTTACGCTCGAGGTTCTTGTTTGCAGTGTTCACAGCCACTGGCTGACGGCGAAATCTGGAGAACAGTCCAGTTGCGTTTGGCATGTCTTACTGAGTACCGAGAAAAAAGGTGCCAAACACGGCTTAGAGGCTCGAGACCCTAATAGAGTAGAACACACAAGATGGCAACTCTCCAGATGTTCAACGCTTTCAATGCTTCCAACGTTTCTTTCAGCGATGTTCGCAAGAATGCCAAGGGTGGCAAGGCGGTCTACCTGAATCAGGTGGGTGGTGGCAAGTTGATTTTTCAGCTGCCTCAGCTTCGCGCACCATTCGGTCTGAGTGAGTACAAGGACGAGGCGTCTGGTCGCGTCAGCTACACTCTGCCCTTGAGCCTGGACAAGCCCGAGGTTCTGGAGGCGTTTTCCAAGCTGGACGCACGTGTCCTGGACTATATCACCGAGCACTCTGAGGAGCTTCTAGGCAAGAAGATGTCCCGTGAGGTGATTTCTGAGGGTATGTACAAGTCGCCCGTCAAGGCTGCTACGAAGGAGGGCTACGCGCCGATCCTGAACTTGAAGGTGATCACTGACCCCAAGACGGGCAGTCCGGCCACTGAGGCTTGGAACTCCAAGCGCGAGTCCGTGCCTCTGACGACTCTCGAGAAGGGTCAGGCCCTGAGTGCCATCGTCGAGATCAACCAGATTTGGCGCACGCCGGCTGGTGTGGGTGTTTCCATCCGTGTCCACCAGGTGATGTTCGCACCGACCAACAAGCTCAAGCCGTGTGCGTTTCTTGCCCCGGCAGACGAGCCCGTCTCCGACAAGGGCGACGAGGAGGACGACGAGGTTGTCGAGTACGAGACTGACCCCGAGCAGTGAGACCGAGTCCACCGAACTCGTGATCCCCCAAGAGTCCAAGTCCTTCGGACTTGTCCAGATCCCTCCCTTTGAAATGTAGAAAAGACCCAAAAAAAGTTTAGAAGAGACCCGAAACTTAAAATATGTGTAATGAATATAAATGAGCTGGATAGACTCCAGACAGTTTAAAATCGCAAACCGTAACGGTCGTCACTATGTGTTTCGTCGTAACAACGCAGGTAACACAGAGATTAACATCCCCAAAACAATCACAACCAAGGCGGAGGCTGCGCGTTGGCTCAAGGCGCACCCAACCAGGGTGGCCAAGCCAGACCGCTTCAGGGCCAAGCGTGTACCCGTCAAGATACCATCAGCTGCCAAGCACGCCTATGACCCGTTCGCTCCCGTACTCGTGAACATGCGCACGAGCCCGAACAACTTCTTTCGGTACGAGTCGCCTCGGTACGCGGGTGTTCCTAGCCCCGCCAAGGCGAGCACGCCCAAGACGAATTTGTCAGCGGCAAATTTCAAAAAGAGCCTGCGGAACATCGTCAGCATAGGTTCGGGGCGACAGGGTCGGGCCTATGTCGCACGTCAAGGTAAGACGCGTTTCGTGCTCAAGGTTCTACCCTACGATGGCCAATCCAAGAAACGCGGCGAGCCTCAACCGGGAGACATTGAGTACGAGTTGAACTCCAAGTGCTATAAAGCAGCACCCGGCGGCGTTGTCCGAATCTATTCGCACATTCACGCCCTCAATTTCGTTTCCGGGAAGAACCTCAAGAACATTCCAAACTTGAACAAGCCACACTATGATCACTCGAAGCAGAACATCATCGTCATGGAACTGTGTGAGGGTGGAAGTCTGGACAAGTGGCTTGACAAAAACGCGGCCACGGACGAGACCATGCACCAAATTATCAAACAGATCCTTACGACGCTCCGTAAGATACAAGACAAGTATCCTTATTTCAGACACAACGATCTCCACATCGAGAACATCTTTGTCTCACGCAAACGTGGATTCCTTATCGGGGACTTTGGGTGGGCTCGTCTCAAGGAAAAGGGGACAAACCCAGCGGTTAACACTGCCAACGGAACATCGACCGCTTCGTACTACGGTGTAGGCCCCAAGACGGACGCCCGGTATGACCAGCACCTGATCCTGAACCAGATGAGAGACATTGTTCTCAAGACTCCGTCCAAGTTCCCAAAGACGCTCGAGTTCCTGAACAAGGCTGTCCCTGCCGGGTACAGAGGCAAGGATGATACTCACGTGAACGATTTCCGACTCAAATATGAGGACCCGTGCCCAGGTCTCCCCACCCTTGATGCCCTGTTCAAGCTTCCCTATTTGCGTACAAAATTCGTTTCTTCCCCTCAACTGGCGGGTGCAAAGGGCCGGCTTCGTAAGACGGGACGCAAACTCACACCGGCCCGGAACCGTACACCGGTTCGAGCCCGAAAGCCGAGCCCGCCCAAGGGATACACGAATGCCGAACTCATCGCCTTAACACGCAATCAGCTGTTCAGGTTGAGTCCGGCGACGCGGGCTCGGGCTGTGAAGCTCCGGGCGGCCGTTAAAAAGTCCCCTCCCAAGCGGGCGAACAACGCCACAGCACGTGTTAAGGGCGGACACGGTCAGATTGTCGCTACACCCCGGGCGAAGATTCCAAAGAATGTCTTGAAGGACCCACGGTTCACCAATATGTGGATAAAAATCAAGGCTGGTCTGGTTCCGTATAACACCGAGACCATGTATAACGTTGAGTCTCGGGCACGGAACAGGGCTCGGAGTCTCATACAGAATCGACTCGGCAAGGGTCTTGCCCCTTTCTCCACAAGTCCCAGGCGGAGGACACCGCCCAAGGTGGCACCGCGGAAGACGCCAAGCCCTGCGAGGAAGGCGGGAGCGAGCCCTCGTGGCCATATGACGTCCAACGTTCGCCTCCGGCGTGTTATAGCGGGCGCTAAAAAGAGCCCAGAGTCGGGTCGTATGAGGATCAAGGCCCCGAGCGGCCGTCTCGTATATGCTGATGGCGCTTCCATCCCTCTCACGTACCTCAAAAACTTCGCGAAGCGCCATGGTGTGAGCCTCAAGGGTGTGCGCTCCAAGGCTGCAATCGTCGAAAAACTTTTTGGCTGAGTATAGTACAAGATGATGAAGCGCAAGGACCTTATCATCGTAGGTCTTTTGGTGCTTCTGGTTCTGCTTTTGGCTTTCAAGGTTGTGTCTTTTGGGGACAAGCTGACCCCTCCAGACAAGGGCAACATCATCGTGTATGGCTCCAAGACGTGCCCGTGGTGTGTCAAGCAGGAGAAGTACCTGATTGATAACGGTCTTCCGTATACCTTTGTGGACTGCAAGCAGGGTCAGTGCCCTGACTTTGTGTCTGGGTTCCCGACCCTGCTGGTCGACAACGTGATCAAGGTGGGGTACAATGAGGTCTAAAGGAAGACCTGAGTCTTTCTTTAGCCCCGAAGGGGTCTTTTTATTTTTGTTTTAAAAAAGCTTCGCGAGCTTGAGTTGCTAAAGCAACTCGGGCATCTAACCCCGGAACGCAGCCAGAGCCACCGCCAGCAGGAAGGTGTGCCACAGAGAGTCCACTGGCTTGAAAATGCTAATGTGCTTCACCAAGGACTGGTTCCACAGGAAGCGGAGCAGGATAGTCATGATGATAATGTAAATGGCCAACACAACGACATTGTACAGAGCCTCCTTCTGGCTACGAGACTGGAGAATGTTCAGCATCTTTTTATTAGGAACGCAGAAAAAAAGTTCCTAATAGTAAGATGAAGTACTTGACCGGGGCCGCGGCCATTAAGGCCCTGAAAAAGAAACCCGTCCTGAGAACCAAAAGAGGAAATCAGATCAAGGCGGGCGTCAACAACTTAACAAGTTACATTAAATACAACATAGGCGCCAAGGCCCGGCTTGCTCCTGGTAAGTCGAACAGGACTGTCCTGACCAAAGGGAAGCCGAACCCCTATGCGCCCAAATACACGTGGGCGCCATGGGGAACGACGGGGGTCGTACATGACAATTGCTACGACTACGCCTTTGGGTCCTTTTCTCCTGTGCGCCAATCGAAGAGCGTCCCTGGAAACCGTAGCGGAATATCGTCCAACGGTCTGACGTTCCGAACGTGTGAAGGAATAGCGAAGCGCGTCTTGGCCGATAACCCCGGAAACGTGTACCAAATGAAAAACCCTAACGCCAAGCCCAAACCTGGCTTCTACAAGGTTATGTGTTTCGTAGCCCCCTCGAACGACTTTGGAAACTCGACGGGCGATTTCCATTGGTACAAAGAAATCAGTGCAGTTCAATACAAAATACGCCCGGGTGATACGGTTCTGGGACTGGCCAAGTTCTTCCGGGTCACACCCAAAGTGGTACTGGCGGCTCTGGCAAGAGGTCGGCCTTCCGCAAACGCCAACAACGGTCGAATTGCAAACAAAAATACTGACCTTCACGTTCTGGGGAAGTACAACATCATGGCTCTCCAAAGGTCACAGAGGGCTACACGCCAAAAGAATGCTCTTCGGGTCCTTCAAAGGTACAATGCCCAATCAAACAACTCAAGGTTGACTCCGGGACGAGTCATTGAAATTCCCGTGAAGCTCTGGAGTCACAAGACGGGCTGGGCCGGCGGCCCTCTCCTCGTGGATGCGTCCGGAAAGACCATCGCTGACCCTCGCAAGGCGGACAGGTGTTACAAGCCCGGGTTCCACTATACCAAGTTCTGTTCGGCCTATGGTGTTCGACGTGGGTTTGCCAAGACGGGAACAAACAGTAACCGGGGGAACTCTACAAATTCTCAGGTGGGGCGGGTAAACCGAGTTCTCTGAGTATGTCCCTGAGCGTCTCCTCAGGATCAATATCGAACCGAATATCGGTTATGAAACCACCCTGTTGAGGAACGAGGTCCCGAAACTGAAGACCGAACCCCGTAAGAATACTCGAGACGTTAGAAGTTTCAAAGTCATTCACGTGTCTAAAAGAATCGGACGTCCGTTCGATGATGAGCCTACACTTGTACGTAGGTACATCAAAGGGCACGCGACACATGGGACACGTAGGTGATTCCTGACACGTCAGTTTCCATCGGTTCAGACACCTTTCGTGAAACTCGTGGCCACACCCGAGTTTTCTAGTAACACTTTGTCCCCCCATGTTTGCAAGACAGACTGAGCACTGTGTCCCTCTGTGTTGCCAACATCGTTCTTGACCATCCGGTACTATTGTTTTACACGACCCCCCTGTGAGAGTCATTGCTCCACACCGGCGGGGTTCGGCCATTAGTTTATCCCTGTATTACTTTTTAGCGTGGGCGCCGCGCCGCCGCCTCATAAGCCCGGACCTCTTCTTGAAGGGACCGAACAGCTTCACGGTACTTTTCACGTATGTTGTCCTCGACGTTTTTTCTGAACACGACGATAGGATCATCGTCCTGTTCCATACGACACTGGGGACACTCAATGCTCGTCTCGAACCATTTCATAATACACTTTGAGTGGAACATGTGTTTACATTTAAGTTTCTTATCGTTCCGCTTGGTCTCTTCAAGACACACAGCACATGTGCTGGAAAGGTGGGCACGGCACATCCCGTTTTCGACCGCCTTTTGTTTGCACTTCGTCCCGTTCCGAGTCAAGGCCGAACAATTCATGCTCTAATAGGATCTCACAGATTTCTTCATGGATTTCTTCCACACTTCTGTTCGCGTCGACAACGTGAACCTTACACGGTACGTTTCGTAGGAGTTTTTGGTACTCAATATCGAGCTCCTTCCAGTACTCGAGAGTGACACCCGAGTCCCCTGCTTGGTGCCGGGTCTGTATGTGCTCCCAAGCAAGTTCGGGTGATTTTGAAAGGAAAATGTAAACGTCAGGAACCCATGCGTATTGGTCGTAAAATTTAGCATACGTTGCATCCTCCTCCTGAGTCACGAGCTTTTGCTTGAGCAAGACGGGCCAAAAGACCCACCGGGAACTGAGGAGAGACCGCTCGTATATGACCGTCTCCTTCGTCTTGAGCGGTCGAAGCGTCTGGAGAATAACCATGTGAAAATAGAACGCCCAACGTTTCGGGTCTTTATAAAATTCCTCGAGAGGCCACTCATCTATGGGCTCCCGGCGAACTCTGTATCCCAATTTGTCAAGCAAATTGAGTTGGGTCGTCTTGCCTGACCCGATGTTACCGTCGATAACAACCTTCATAATTTTAAAAGAGCTTTATTCCTTTACGTAGGGTTCTGGCATGTAGGTAGATGTTGTGGAAGCGGGCTGACAGTTTCCGTTCGAGTCGATTCCATTGCCCGAACAGCAATCAGCATTCGAAGAGGACGCGAGCGGAGACCCGTCTGGAATGCACCCCGAAGAAGCAGGGCTAGGACTGGGAGCAGAGGGGCTGCTCGGGCTCTTATCTCCCTGTGAACCCCCGCTCCCTGAAGACACCGCCATGTATATCGCGAACCCTATAAATCCACAACACATGAGGATGACGAAAAATATGGCTATCCGCCCCGGCCAGGGAGAAGGGGCTGCGTTGTTATTAGGGAAAGGCCCGCTCATTTTTCTTTACTTTATACCAGATTTTATTCATTTTCAACGAGAACAACAACCTGGCCGGTACGGCACGCGGCATTCTTCACGGGCAGGTTAAAGGCATCGGGGCCCTCGGCCTGAAGGGTCGAACGGTACTTGTAATTGTTCTGGAAAGCAATGTTCTTGCTCGCCATAATCTGGTCGTTCAGAATACGGGAAGACGTGAACTCAGTCAGACACCGACCATCGGCCATGCCATAACGCTGTGACATTTGGTATTACACTACATTTTATTCCTCAAGACCCGCTCCCATTCCTCGAAACTGAAGCCCATGATATTGTTGAAGGTTTCGGGCTCTGCTACCGCCTTGACCAGCGCGTCCGTGGTGATCACCTTGTTGATGGTCTCGTAGGCTCCTGCAATCTCGTCCAAAGTCTGGGCACCCGTGACGATAATCTTGCCCGTGCTGAAGATGCTGGCCGTCACCTGCTTTTGCCCTGGTTTAGGCGTAAACTTGACCTTGACGGCGCTGTACCTGTCCGGGTCGAAGGTCACCTTGAAGCCGGGCCGACTCGAAAACTTGGCGATGACCTTGTTCAAATTGACAGACGAGTTCAAAGAGAAATTGGTGTTGATCATCTTGATACTCGCCTCTTGGGTTGGTGGGAGCTCTTTCAGGTCCAGAACAACCTTCAAAATAAAGGCGAGTTGATCCAGAATACGCTTACAATCGACCAGGTCCGCACACCCAGCCACCTGAATGGACCCGTTGGGAAACAACTTGATACTTTTGCGTGAGTACACATCCTCGTAACCAATAGTCACCTGGTTATAAAAAGCTGTGTCCTTCATCTTCCACTCAAAGCCCCGGAACCGCGACCCGCGGCGCCGAATCACGACAGAACCGAGCTTGGCAAAGTTTGCTTTGAACTTTGGCAAGTCAATTTCCTGAAGAAATTTGGAACACATGGTGATGGTTGTGATCCGGACCCATGAGGGCTGAGGCCGTCCCGAGTCCTGAATCAGATGTGTTCGGATCGCATTGAGATTCCGAATGTACTGGAACGTGGCGTCCATTGCTTTGCTCTACATTCCTTAAGGTCTCTAGGCCTTTAAGCCGGGCAGGACACGTTTTTCAAACGTGTCTACGCCCCACGTTTTCTCGCAGCCCCCTTGGCGATCTTGGCAAAAGGCGTTCGAAGAATGTTCGCCTTGATAACCTTCTTATAGTACTTCTTGAGCTTCTCTTCGTTCTCGTGAATATTGTGCGTCTTTGTGACGTTATGGGCCACGAGGGAAATCAGACGCTGTTTCTTAACAGCACTGATAACACGGTTAAGTTCAGCAACGCGGGGCCGAAGCATCTTTTTGGGGCGCCGAGTACTCCGCTTGTGTTTCCGGGTCGCGTGCGTCTTGGACATGGTATTGAGACCTTCCAGGACGTGTATCGTGTTGTTTGGTCCACCGAGTTTCTGCACGGCATTCACGGCTGCTGGACTCGCACCCTTGACCCGGATAGCGTACACCGGGTTTCCCTTGGACTCGTTCAGGGCCTCGGCTGCCTTGGCGACTTCGGGTGCACCTCCCGGAACGTGGACGACCGTATTCATCGCCCTGTTCACGCCACCTGCGTTGTTAATAGCCTGACGCTGGTTGGGAGGGAGGGGTGGTGGTGGGAGCCCGCCTCCTCCGCCACCGTTCCCGCCTCCGCCACCGTTCCCGCCTCCTCCGCCACCGGTCCGAGCCGCACGCCGCCGGCGCATAAGCTCCAAGAGTTCACGTTCACTGCCCGTGTTCCTTACTCGCCCATAGTAATTCTTGTTACTTTCATTGAAACGACGGGTTGGGGTCGTCGTGCCCCTATTCGTCTCGCGTCCCTTGTCGCGCTTGAACCTCCGGTGTTGTTCCTCGAAAGCCTGACGGATATTCTCATTTGGAACCCGTCCCAAATTTGATCTCAAATTGGAAAGATCACGACCGTTACGAGTCTCTCGTATGTCATTTATAACCATACTTGATGCGTTCCGGCGACCATCAAAGTTACGGGGCAACATACGCAAAAGGTCCCCGAGTTTCCGGGCCCGACGCGACTTGCTGTACTCGTACTTGATATCCTTGAGTGCCTTCTCAAAGGCCTTTCGGAGCGCATCTATGATAGATGGTTTGTCTTCAGCGTACTTGCGCAAAGCGTCCAGAAGCTCACGGATACTCATCTTCGAGTAGTTACGTGGCTGTGTGGGTCCCACTGGTTCCGTAGGCGGAACAAAAGGCCCTTTGTTTTGGTACCAGCCCGTCTTGCCATTACGGGTCGTCAAAATGTAGCCAGGTGGTGGCGGTTTGAAACGACCCTGATTATTCTTATTTGGTTCAAGAAAGTTTGATTGCACATTTGGCCCGTACGTAGGCATCTTACCTTTCCCTGAGAAAAAACCAGACCAGGGCCACTTGATGCCCTTCAGTCTATTAATGAGACTTAGGTGTTCGGGAGTTGGTTCAGTTTGCAGTGTGTTAATTGCCGCACCAGCAATTGGCACGGGGATACGGACGCTATTTTGGATCAATTTTGTGATGGCCGCAGCAACATCACTTGCGTTTGCCTGCTTGATAACTTGAATGGCGACGGGGGCCTGACCACCCTTCACGAGGGGTGGAATCGCTGCGACTACCACGGGGCTCGAAAGCTTGACGCTATTTTGGATCAATTTTGTGATGGCCTTGGCGACATTACCTGCGTTTGCTTGAGCAACAACCTGAGCCGCCACTTGTTCTTGACCACCCGTTTCGAGTTTAGCAATAGCAGCCTGACTCACGTTTGATGGAATCTTGACGCTATTTTGGAACAATTTTGTGATGGCCTTGGCAACATCCTCCGCTGGAGCCAAAGTTACAAGTTTTGTCGCATTTTGGCCAACACTTTTCTTGATGATTGCCACGATACCAGGCACGATGTTTTGATTTTGTTTCAAATTTGAAAGGCCCTGTTTGGGGTTGGCATGTGTCTGAATAATTTGGACAATTCGCTGAACAAGTGCGTCGTTGTTCGACATGACCTACTAGGAGCAGAGACAAAAAGACAGGCCCTTTAGGGGCTGTTCGCCGAGGCGGAGGGAACAGCCCCAAGGGGGCTGGTAACAAAAAACGTGTCCTGTACAGCCCAAGGCTTAGAGGGGTACGTCAAAACAAAGACAAAGCAATGGCTTCGCTCCTCAAGACCCGCCTCATCTCACCGTACCAGCATACGGGCGTCAAGTGGCTCGTGGCGCGTGAGACTGCCGAGCTGAATCCAGGCGGTTTCCTGTGTGACGAAATGGGACTTGGTAAGACGGTCCAGCTTATCGCCACTATGCTCATCAACCCCAAGCCGCGCACGCTCGTGATTGTGCCCAAGTCCGTGGTGGGTCAGTGGTGCGATGAGCTCAAGCGGTTTGCGCCCAGTTTGACCGTGGGCACCTTCGACGGGCCCAAACGTGCCTTGCCAGATGGTGCCTTGCCCAACGTCACGGTCGCGCCGTACTCGGTCTTAGCCGAGCGGAAGGGCGGTACGCGGTGCCCCCTCCTTGCTATCAGGTGGGATCGTATCATCCTGGACGAGGGTCACGAGATTCGAAACCGCAAGAGCAAGACGCACGTGGCGGCTCTGGAGCTCCGCGGGCCTATCCGCTGGGTCGTGACGGGTACGCCAATCTTCAACTCTATCCGCGACTTTGTGGCTCTGTGCGCCTTTGTGGGCATCCCCAAAGACGTGGCACAGGGGTACACGGACCGCATACGCGAGACGTACGTGCTCCGCCGTACCAAAGCTGACGTGGCACAGCACAACAAGCGCCTCGAGCTCCCGCCGTGCGACTTTGAGAATCTGGAGCTCGAGATGTACCCAGAGGAGGCGGACCTGTACCGTGACGTGTATGACCAAGGTCAGGGTATTGTCCGCTCCATTTTCAAGTCGGGAAACGTGGCTATGCACCAGATGGAGCTGCTCGAGTGTCTCCTGCGTGTGCGTCAGGTGATGACGTGGCCACAGATGTACCTGGACGGAATCGCGGTCAAAAACGAGCTGGACCCCGAGCCTTGGACGGGCCGGTCGCGCAAGATGGAGACGCTCCTGGAGATGATCAAGACGCACCCCAAGGAAAAGACGCTGGTGTTTACCCAGTTTATGGGCGAAATGGACCGTATCCAAGAGCTGCTGACGGAGGCTGGTATTCCAGTCCACAGAATCGACGGGTCTGTCTCCAAGGAGCAGCGTGAGGAGCGGATAGCGGCTTTCAAGGCGGCCACGTCAGCACCCGCCCCCGTGTTCCTGATCCAGGTCAAGGCGGGCGGCGTCGGCCTCAACTTGCAGGAGGCGACCCGCGTGTACATCACCGCGCCAACGTGGAATCCCGCCACGGAGCTCCAGGCGATCGGCCGCGCCCACCGCACGGGTCAGACCCAGAAGGTGACGGTGCGCCGCCTCGTGTACGCCGGCTCTGATGACGTGGCCCGGCCCCTGCGCTCAGTCGAGGAGAGCATCCTGCAGCTTCAAGAGGGCAAAGCCAAGGTGTGCGCCGACGTGCTCAATGACCCCCGCGTCCTGACCCAAGTGCCCAAGTCGACCAAGATGAATATCCAGGCTCTCAAGCGGATTTTCGCAGTGTAATGTAGTAGCATGACCGCAACCCCTAACCGCGTCCGGTCTCTCAGTATAGCCAAGTCCGAGTCTGCCCGTCGCGCCACGGAGCGAAAGCGGTTCAACGCCCTCGTCCAACAGATTGCTCTTGCCGCCATGTACAACGCCCTCCCAGCCCACCTCAAGTCGCCCAAAAAAAATAAAGGTAAGAAGTAAATGACGGTTGGTTCTCGTGCTCAGGTGTACCACGGGAATGCGACCCACACGGCTGGAGGTCTGACCAAGAAAGACCTCAAGATGAAGGACGGTGAGCTCGTGTCCAAGAAGAAGGCTAAGGGCGCCAAGTCTAACCCCTGGATAAAGGCGGTCGCAAAGGCCAAGAAGGAGCTGGGTATCACGGGCTTTGCGCTGGTTCAGGGCGAGCTTCTGAAGAAGGCTCGTGAGATTTATTCCAAGTAAATAGAAATGGCAGTTCTTGGCCTCAAATACGCGACGAGCGAGTCTCTCGTGAATAAAATACTCAAGAAATCGGTAAAAAGGCACACACCCCGGGTGTCAGCGCGACGGGCGTCTCCTCGGCGGGCGTCTCCTCGGCGGGGCTCCCCAGGTAAGTCGGCGCGTCGGTCAAAGTCTTGACTTGATAGGCCCGGATAGTCAGACCCCAGTTTTCATTATAAAAATACGTCGAGTCAACGTCTATGAGACATGAAAGCTCTTGACCCCGAAACAGACCCTCCTTCACATCAGGGTTGATTTGTTTCGAATTTTGATCAAAAACATAGACAGAGTCATCAATTTTGATCCTCAAAGATGAATCACGGAGGTTCGAGTTGAAAGGGGTTAGGGGACACAGCTGCGTCTCAAGAGCCCTCCACCACTGGATAAAGTCCGGGTCAGAAACACTCACCTGAAAGCTCTTGTACCCATTCACACCCCAGGTACATAGACCCCGCGGGACTTGGAACCTCAGGGGCCCACCCTTGTACCTGAACCGCGTTTTATCTTTCACCGTGGTGACCGTTTCTATTTGGCTCGTATCAATGTCGAACCAGAAGACCATCTTTAAAATAAAAGTCTCGCTCTCTTTTATATGGAAAGTGCTTGGAAATTTGCTAAACACAAGTCCAGTCAAAAATATAATAATAGTACTTATTCTTACGGAGTTTCTTTGCTCACGGAAAGGGGGTCTCGGAACCTGTCTAATTTAATAGACAAATACGCTCGGACCATACGTCAGGGGGCAAAGAGTGAGAACAACATCAAGAGAAATTTCAATGCGGAATACGCGAACATCGAGGCGAGAGACCGTGCCGAGTACAATAACTTTGTGAAGGCCCTTGCCGAGGTCCGCGCCAAGGCGGCGGCGGCTCGCAAGGCCGAGGAAAATGCACGGCGCGCCAACAACCAATTGAAACAGATGGTGGCTTCACTCACGCGAAGCATCAAAAAGAACCAACAAAAGCTACGACCATCCAGTAACGCTCTCGCCGGCCTCGCCCAGCTGCGCAACAACTTGAAGCGCAAACTCATCGAAGAGTACAAGAGGGCGAATGCAGCTGGAAACTCGCGCACAGTAGGGCGTGTTAGTCGGTCCCTGATTGGCCTAAGATCGCCACAGCGTCAGCGACGGTAAGTTCTCGAGAAGGCCGCGCCCCCTTGAACAGGATGCGCATCTCCGTGGTCCAAGAGTCGGTCCGCGGAACGGCACAGAAGCACCCGCACGGACACGTGTACTCGATCATGTGCTCCTCTTCCTCATCGTTAAAGACTGTTAGACCGGCCGTGTGATAACTGAGCTTTATAGGGGTCCGAACAATGTGACACCCAGGTATTCGTAGGATATGGAGTGTTTCCGTTTCCATGTTATATATGATCCCGTCGTGAGACTTGAGAAGGTACCAGAGTCTCCAACTCTTTGCCTCGTCCAGTCTCTTGGGCTTAATTTTAAAAGCTAATTGAACATCGATAGATGGGTCCGAGTGTTCAATTATCCACCTGATAAGGTCATTGGGAAGTCTTTGCCAAATTTGACTGTCCATTCTTTACTTTCTTTTACAGTTTTTATATGGTGCACAACTTGCTCGCATTGTGAAACCTTTTATGGGTCCTGTAAGACACTTGTTTTTGGGAAACTTTCGGGGCAACGTGAAAAGTTTCTTATTTGTGAATCGAATACATACCTTGTTCTTGGGGCCGGCCTTGCAACAGGACTTGACCATCTTACTCTTAGCTGAGAGTTTTAGCTGGAACGCACGCTCGTGTTCAAGCCTCAGCTTGAACACATCAGACAACTCTCTGGGTTTTCACGCGAGCACGCGAGCTTCTGTTCCTCGGTGGGCGCGGGGGAGGACAGTTGCTGCGCAACTGGGACCGTCACCTGCTGAGGCTTCGCCTTGGGGCGCGTTCGGAGGTAGTACATCCCCGTCTTGAGTCCCTTGCGCCACCCGTAAAAGTGCATACTCGTCAGCTTAGCACTCGTCGGGTCCTCCATGAAGATGTTCAGACTCTGAGACTGGTCTATGAATGGTCCACGGTCCGCCGCCATCTCAATCAGACTCTTTTGAGGAATCTCCCAGACGGTCCGGTACACGGACTTCAATTTGTCTGGAATGTCGAGAGCCTGGACTGAGCCTCCGTTTCGGATAATCTCCGTCTTGGTTTCCGGGCTCCACTTGCCGATAGCCTGTAAGTCCCGAATCAGGTGCTTGTTGACCATGACAAACTCACCGGCGAGGGTCCGGCGCAGGTAGATGTTGGTCGTGTACGGCTCGAAACACTCGTTGTTGCCCATAATCTGTGACGTGGACGCGGTGGGCATGGGGGCTACCATCAGAGAGTTGCGGAGTCCGTACTTTTGAATTCTCTCCTTGAGATCTGGCCAGCTCCACAGGTCAGATGGCGTGACGCCCCACAGATCAAACTGGAGCTTCCCCTCGGACGCGGGTGACCCTCTAAACGTCTCGTACTTGCCGTGCTTCTCCGCAAGGGCGCACGATGAAGACAGGGCCGAATAGTACATACACTCAAAGATGTTTCTATTGAGTTCGCGAGCCTCTGGAGAGTCGAACGCCAAGCCAAGCGTCTGGAACACGTCAGCGAGTCCCTGGACGCCAAGCCCGATGGGGCGGTGACGCAGGTTGCTCAGTTGTGCAGGACGAGTCGGGTAGTAATTTTCATCAATCACCTTGTTCAAGTTTTCAACCACAACTCTTACACATGCGCCAAACTCAGAAAGGTCAAAGGACTTTTCGGTTCCACTCGTTCCGTCGGCGCACGCCCATGGGCTCTCCCTGACAAAGGACGGGAGGCACAGACTCGCCAAATTACACACGGCCGTTTCGTCCGGTGATGAAACCTCCATAATCTCGGTACACAGGTTGGAAGACTTGACGGTTCCGATATTCTTCTGGTTCGATTTCTTGTTGACGCTGTCCTTGTAGCACATGTATGGAGTTCCCGTCTCGACCTGGCTCTTCAAGATGGCGTCCCAGACCTCCCGGGCCCGAACCTTCTTCTTGTAACGGCCCTGGGCCACATACTCACGATACATCTCGTCGAACTGTTCACCATAGACGTTCTGGAGTCGCGTGGACTCGTGGGGGCACATGAGGTACCAATCACCGTCCGACTCGACTTTTTCCATAAACAGGTCCGGGACCCACAGGGCCGTAAACAGGTCGCGACACCGAGCCTCTTCGTCGCCTTGGTTCAGGCGCAACTCCAGAAACTCCATGATATCGGCGTGCCAAGGTTCCAGGTACACGGCGAACGAGCCCTTACGCTTGCCACCACCCTGGTTGACATACCGGGCCGTGTTGTTGAAGACGCGAAGCATAGGCACGATACCGTCCGCCACCCCATTCGTCCCCTTGATGGGTGTGCCGTTCGCGCGGATGTTGCTGATGTGGAGACCGATACCGCCCGACCACTTGGAGATTTGCGCACACTCCTTCAGGGTGTCGTAAATACCCTCGATCGAATCGGACTTGGCAGCCACCAAGAAGCACGAGCTCATCTGCGGACGCTTCGTACCCGCATTGAACAGTGTCGGGGTCGCGTGCGTAAAGTACTTTTGAGACATGAGGTCGTAACTCTTTCTGGCAGACTCGAAGTCCTCCCCGTGAATCGCCAGGGCCACGCGCATAAACATGTACTGGGGCGTCTCCCCGTGAAGGAGGTAGCCCTTTTGAAGCGTCTTGATTCCAAAGTACCCAAAGTCGTAATCACGCTTCGGCTGGACCCACGTGTCCATCTCAAGGCGGACGTGTTTCATAAACTCGTCCGAAAGAATACCTTTGGCGTGCAGGGCCAGGGCGCAGTCACTGAACGTCTTGGGGCAGGTCTTCTGGAGGTTCGAGACCGTGATACGCATAGCCAGTGTCTCATAGTCAGGGTGTTCCGTAATCATACCGATTGCCACCTCGGCGCTCAAAGTGTCAATTTCACTTGTCGAAATTCCATCATACATACTTGTGAACACCTTCTGGGCCACCCTGGCCGGTTGAACATTCAGGGTCTCAAACTCTGGAGCCTTATTTAGTTTTGAAATTCGTTGGGTCACCTTGTCAAACAGCATCTCGACCAAGTCTCCATTGCGCTTGATGACCTTCATTGTATTTTTAGCGGCCTATTTTTTTAACTTGAGTAACAATAATGAGTAAGCTCGAGACGTATGACCTCAAGCCGATCCGCCTGAGCACGCCGACCCCCCTCGGAAACGCCTTCTTTTCCGAGTTCAACCGCGAGAGCATCCACAAGGCCATCACCGACGGCATCAAGTCCAAGACGGGCTATGACCTCGAGCGTCAGGAAGATGGTGACGTCCAGTCTCTCATGCGCGTCGTGTACACGGACCTGGCAGCCGACCCATACACGGACGTGAAGAACCAGGTGTCCCGCATGAATGCCGAGGTTATCAAGCGGGCAACCCAGACCATCTCGACCGGCATGCTCCAGCAGCTGGTCTTCCTGCGTGACATTACCGAGAACCCCGTGCCCCTCGAGATCCCGGTCAACACCAGCACGTACGGTAACAAGATTCCTAGCAACTTCAAGTTTGGAATCTTTTAGGGCTCCGCCGTAAATAAGTTCTGCGAACTTGGTAGATATGAGAGCCCTCGATGATTTGCTCTTGGGTTTCCTGATATTCTTCGCCATAGAACGGCTCATCCGTCTCACCAGTAACGCCATCATTGAGCCATGGGCCGAGAAGCGTACAGATAACGAGAATGTGGTTGAAAACTGGAAGCTCGGTGCCGAGTTTGCATTGCTCGTTGGTGCGTGTTTCCTTGTCGTGTACTTCAGGAAGCCTCTTGCTCGGCTCATCACTTAAAAGACTTGGGCGTTTTGTACTCAATGAATAAGTTTCGTGATGAAACAGCACTCATGTGTCATCAAAAGGGGTGGGACAAGGCACCAATCAGTATCGTTTGGATGCTTTTGAATGAAGAAATGGGCGAACTTGCCTCGAGTATCAGGCAGAAGAAACAAATCTACAAAAAGACGGGACTCAAAAAGGACAGAGGTACGGATATTATGATGGAGATGGGTGACGTGTTTAGTTACTTGTTCCAGCTTGCGGCCATGTTGAACATAGACCTAGATGAAATGTGGGAGCTCCACCAGCAAAAGGTCAAGACGAAAGTCTACTCAGCAAACAAAAATAATGTAAGTGTATTCTAGAACAATGGCATCAAATCTTATGATAGATGACCGTCTGCAGATCGACCTCTTCAACCCGACCACGTGGACGGGTGATTTTGGTGTCAACAAGGATGGTTTTCGCAAGGACGTCTTTATCGATGGCTCGTACACGCGAGCTATTGATGAAGAGCCAGTTGATTATAGCGATGACCTAGACTCTGGTCTCAAGCCACGTGACCTCTCAGGGAACGTGTACCTCAAGACCATCAGTCCAAACTACGCGCCCCACGGCGCGTTCCCAACCCGGAAGATGGAGTACTCTGACGGTAAGGTGACGTGGTACCGTCCAGCTCTCCCGTGGTGCTGGATGAATGGAGGGGACCAGAAGAGCGGTCCATTCAAGGTAGCAAAGAGCCCACTGTTTATTTTGATAGTTTTGGTCCTCGTGTTTTACATTCTGAGCCGGCTCAAAAAGTAACAATCTTCGCCGCTTCCACCTTGACCAATTTCTTTGCTAAATTCTCTTTTTCAGTTTTGGACCGTGAGTCCAACTTGGGGCAACAGTGCACCTCAAGTTGAATACACTTGCAACAGAAAGACCCTTCACACTCGCGACATTTGAGGAACCTATTCTTGTGTTTACACTCTGGTTTCTTCCCAAAGACTTGGTTGTACGAGTCCAGGTCCGGGTCGGAGGATGGAACCTGCGGTTCCATCCGCTTATACTACCTCACAAGCAATTTGTTTCTTAAACTGGGGTGGCTCATCCAGAATCTCACAGAGTCCGTGGGCTCGCCCCTTCAAGACGCGCTGCCAGACCCTCTCAAGCACGGGGAGGGCGCGCCGAAACCATTCACGGTCTCTGTGCACACGGACGACGACAAACTCTTCGGGTTTGGGGGGAACACTTTCAGTGTTCCCGGGGCGATACTGCACAAAGTCACACTCCTCCAAGTCCGTAATCTCGAGCTGGAGTTGGACTTGAGGCCAATAGTGTTTAGGGACGTTCGACTCAATCTTCCGAGTCAAAGGACACTTAATTTCGACTAAAATTCCATCCTCGGTGACCCCGTCAGGTGACGCACCAAGCCACGGGTAGTCCCTGTGCTGCACAAGGCCAATCTCGTGGGACTTTCTGTTGTATTTCTTGTCATAAAGGTCCCGAACTATGGGCTCAAGCAGTGTACCGTGAGCTGTTGCCTCGTTTCCGGCCCACTTGGTCTTTAGGACCTTCTTTTTGACGAATGCATCTTCAGATTCATACCGACTTTCGCCGATGGCACTTGCAGCATCGCTTGCCGTGATCATATTTTCACGAAGGTCTAACCATTCCTGAGACCTTTGTTCAGCGTATTCTTGCGCGATCAACTCACGGGCTCGGAGTACCGTTGGACTTTCCATTCACTGGTATCTTCTTATTTTTGAAACGTGGATCCGTCTTAAGTACAATCTCCGCTGCATTTTGCTCAGCCTGTTTCTTGGTCGTTGCAAACCCAGACCCACAGTCCATACCGTCCACAACAACCGTGATGAAAAATTGACCGTTGGTTTGACCGTCGAGACGGTACTCGGGCAAGGCGTACTTGAGTGCCTGACACCATCGCATAAGTTGGTCTTTCCAATTATCATCCACGAGCGAGGTTTGGACCTTCGTGAACGACTCGAGCACAAACCTTTTGGCGTGGACCATACCGAGGTCCAGGTAGATGGCCCCGACAAAAGCCTCGAAGACATCCTCCATAATGTGCTCGTTGGTGTTCCAGCCGTTCCGCTCACCCTTTTCATCCATCAAAATCATCTTATCCAAACCAAGCACTTTGGAAATTTCACACAGGGTCTTGCCTCTGACCATCTTCGTGCGAGCCTTGGTCAGAAAGCCCTCCTGCTCCTTTTCGTGAAGGTCAAACAAGTGTTTCGTGATGACGAAACCAAGCACGGAATCACCCATAAACTCGAGAGTCTCATAGGAACCAGTCAGACCTGAATAGCGTTTCAGGGCTGACTTGTGGGTAAATGCACGCCTGTACAGCGCAAGATCTTTGACTTTGGTCCCGACCAGAGCATTCACGACATCACGTGAAAGTTCTGGAGGGGGGACGAGAACAACTTGTTGTTCGAGACGCACGGCCTCCATAGTTTAGTTTATATTACATACGAGGTTTTGTTTTAAGTCTCTTTGGTCTAGGCAGTGGTAGCGGCAGCTGCGGGCTTGGCGACCTTGGGGCGCATCTTCTTCTCCTTTGGGGCCTCAGAGACCGACTCCGTAGGAGTCGTGATCCCAGCAGTTGTGGAACCCTCAACCGCCGCAGCCTTCTTCGCGCGAGGCTTCTTCTCGACCGGGGGCTTCTCCTCCTTGATGTAGTGCGGGTTGATGTACTTCTGGATGTTCAGAAAAGTCACCTGAATACCCTCGGGCACCTGCAGAATATCCTGCAGAGTCGCATCCAGGCTGATATTCTGACCAGCCTTCAGACCCTTGGCCTCGACGTACTCGTTCACCTTGCGAGTCACCTGGGACCGAGAGATCTTCTCATCGACCGCCAGGCCCAGGAAGGCGCGCAGCTTCTCGGAAACGCCCAGAGGCTTGTTGAAGCCGTTGTTCTTGGTGCGAGCCTCCTGCTTCTCACCGGTGGGGTCCTCAATGTACTGGCGAATCTTGCGCACATCCTTGCGCAGAGCGCGCTGCTCCTTAGCAATAGCCTCCAGGGCCGCGTTCAGAGTCTCGAGAGTCACGGGAGTAGGAGTAGCCATGTGTGCTTTGTACTATAGGAACGACGGGACTCTTTAAGCAAGGAAACACCCTAAGACGAGTACCAGAAGCAACGGGATCAGGGCGATCAGAAGTACTTGCCACACTTTATAGGTTGGTGGCAACTGTTGTATCGCGGGAGGCGTTGACTGAATCCCGCCCGGCAAAAGTATACTCGAAGTTCCTATATCGGTCGCGCCGGGAAGGTAAGCCGCCTGATTACTTTGTGGAAGGTTGACACCATACCCAGGTGGCAAATCGATACCCGCCGATGGTCGAACCTCAACACGCGTCACCGGATTTTTGTTTTCACATTTTCCCAAACAACATCCTGGGTCGCACGGGTACACGAGACCGCTCTCCTTGCTTACGTACCCACACATTGTTGAATAAAAATTCAGGGGGTCAGCCAGGCACGAGCAATCGTTCAAAATGTACTTGGCCCCGCAGGAATTCATATGTACTACTAAAGTTAAAGATTATTTTTGTATATCTAATACAGATGGAGTACGGAAAGCCTCAGAAGCTTCCAGACGGTCGATACTTCTTGCGCATTTCTGGAAAGACTCAGCAAGTCAACGGACTTGTCCTCGAGGGTGCTCTCGATACCAAGACGGTCAAGTTCAAGGTTCCAGAAAGCTCTTCAGATATTTTCAAGACAATTGATGAGGAGCTCATCGCCCAGGCCAAGGCTTCCAAGGTTGAATGGTTCGGCAAGGAGCTTTCCGATGAGACGATCCTGAACGCCTTTCAGGAGAGCGTCACTGACGGAATCCTTGATGCCTCTTTGGCCACCGTCAAGGGTCAGGTGACAACGACAGCTTTCGATACACAGAAGAGCCCCGTTGAACTCCAGGCCGTCAAGTCCGAGTCCAAGTGCGACTTGGTGCTCGAGCTGGCCGGTCTTTGGTTCCTGAAAAAGTCGTTCGGTCCCATCTGGCGCGTCCTCCAGGTGCGTGTCCGGGGAGGAGCTGTCGCCCCGGTCCCCAAGGAGTACATGTTCACGGACGAGCCCGAGGATGAGGAAGACCCAGCGGACTTTTTGGACTAGGCGGAAAAAATATCCCAACTTAGTATAAATGAATCGCAAGGGCATGGCGATCGTTGTCCTCGTTGTCATTATTTTGTTCCTCCTGTTCAGCGGCCGGAAGAGTGGGTTCGGGATGTCTAACCAGGGTCAGATGGCCGTGTCTGGCATGAATGTCGGTGACCGGTCCGTGACCAGCGGCGGCGCTGCTCAGACGACTGTGCTGTCTGCGGCCCCCGTGATGGCCATGGGTGACAACATCGGTCAGACCGTGTCGTCCGCCAGCTTGATCCCCCGTGACGTTGTTGCCACCGAGGACTTTGGTCAGTTCAGCCCAGACAAGATCCTAGGCAACCAGAACTACCTGGACCCACGCAGCCAGATTGGTTACCCCGAGACGCTGGGCGGTGTTCTGCGTAACGCCAACCGCGACTTCCGCAGCGAGCCCCTGAACCCCCGCACCCCAGTGAGCATCTTCAACCTCAGCACGATTCCCCCAGATGTCATGCGGCCCAAGTTCGAGATCGACTACGAGTACCAGTAAGCCAGGCCAGTTCCGAAGGAACTGTCCGCTCCACCCTTTGAAAAGCCCCGAGTCCAAGTCCTGCGGACTTGTCCGTTCCCCGCGCCTTCGAATACTTAAAAAAATGGTCCGTTTCTATCAGAAAATGGATTTTAAAACCGCTATGACTGAGTGGGTCGCCCTCAAGGCCCAGTTGGCCGCAGCTCGCAAAGATCTCGGAACGTTGAACAAACGTGAAAAGGATCTTCGCAAGTTTGTGACGCTACACATGCAGCAGAATGAGATTGACGCCGTCAAGGTTCAGGACAAGATCAAGGTCAATTTGAAAACAAAAAAGGTCAAGGGTTCCATCACCAAGGAGGTTATTCTCAAGGGTCTTCGTGCGTTCTTCGGTGGCAACGAAGCCCAGGTGGAGGGGGCCTGGAATGCCATCCAGGACTCTGCACCGACCAAGGAGACGGCTTCCGTGTCCGTAACAGGACTTAAGGACCTGACGCCTTGAATATTCAAGTAAAAATGGGTCAAGGTGATGAGTATTCACGAGATGCCTATCTCGGCGAACACTATGCGTACAATTCTGACGAAGACTCAGACGAGTTTGATTCTCAGCTCGACCCGGAGGATTGGCAAGCGGTTTACTCCGAAGACCTTTTGGATGCGTGGATGGTTATTTACGACGAGCTCCAGCGGAACTATTTGACTCACATTGTCAAATACTCTCAGTTTGTCGACTTTGTGATGGAGCCGTGGAAGTGGCGCCAGGGTTCAGACCCGAACCCGATACACAGGCGTTTGTGGAACGAAATCTCAAGTATCGAGACCATTGACGACCGAGTGTGGGAAGACCAGTTCTACGGGTGGTCCCAGTACTATCTGAGGGCGCTTACTTGAACCGACCACGCAGTGGTCGTGGCTCCGCCGTAACAAACCTCTATAAGGAAAGCCCGAAGGGCTCAAATTATATAGCTTTATATAAATGATCGACATCACAGGGCCCAAAGTCCTCGTGCCGACCATCCTTTTTGCTCTCTTGAGTCCAGGGCTTTTGCTCAGCCTTCCACCAGGCTCTGGACTTTTGATGCAGGTGATGTTTCACGCTTTGGTCCTGGCCATCCTCTCGTGGGTCATCATCCATTTTGTTTTCAAATTCACATTGACCCCGGCGGACTTGATTGTCCCGGCTCTCCTCTTTGTCCTCTTGACACCCGGTGTGATCCTGACCTTGCCTCCCAACGGTGGACCCATATTCTTTTCGGGGAACACAGGTATAGTCCCCGTTATGGTCCACACTCTGGTCTTTTCGATCGTGTGGGCAAGTACGCGAGGTTTCTTTCCCCAGTTCTACTAGAGTATGAAAAACCTCATCATCGGTCCAGGAGCCATGGGGTTCTTTATGTACCTTGGAGTCGTTTCACGACTCAAAAGGGAAGGTCAACTTGATGATCTCGAGGCTATTTCGGGAGCGTCGGCAGGCGCACTCCTCGGAATGCTTTTTTGCTTGGCAAAGGGAGACCCAACGAAGGTCCTCGACTTTTCTTTGAGCGTTCCCCTGAACCATATTATGAAACCAAATATCAAGTCCTTGTTGAAAAACTATGGCCTCATTCCGTACACTAAAATTCGCAAGGTACTCGTCGGTGCCTGTCAGACCTTTACGGGAAAAGACGATGTGACCTTCCAGGAACTGTACGAGTTTCATCCAGTGAAACTCCACGTATCGGCTTACTGTGTTGACTTTATGAAGACGGTGTACTTTTCAGTAGATACGACCCCGTCTATGAGCGTTCTGGACGCCGTGTGCGCCTCGGTTGCTATACCATTCCTCTTTTCGAGTGTAAAATTGAAGGATGGATGGAACTATATCGATGGTGGAGCCGCCGAGTCTGTTCCCGGTGGACCCTTTCTCGGTCAGGAGGCACTCGCCATGAAACTCGCGTGGAACAGACTCGAGAAGGTCAAGGACCTCAAGACGTACGCTATAAGTATCCTCTATTCTACAATGAAATTGAGACACGCGTATGACTTTCCCTTGATGGACCTCGAACTCCAAGGGGAAGACATGTTTGATTTCGGTGCGTCAAATGATTCAAAGCTCAAGATGTTTCTTAGGGGATACGAGCAAGTCCGGTAGGACTTTTTTTCCCTACTAAAAGTAACACAATGCGTACCATCATTCGGTCCGGTTATGTTCAGCACCGTAAGCGAAAGACCATCACGGTCCACCGCAAGGATGGCAAGACCTACAAGTACACCCGCAAGGCGGGGGTGACCCGTGTGCGCCCCGTGCCCACCAAGGACGTGGGTGCGATCGGCAAGGGCCCCAAGGTGATTGGCCCACTCAAGGCGGGTATGTTGACCCGGTATCACTACCACCCCGTCGAGGCTCCCACCAACCGTCACAAGGCGCTTGTCAAAGCGGTGACCAAAGGCCACGAGGACCCCCACGCCGTCATCCGGCGTCTGATCGCCATCAGCACACTGACCAAGCGGACTCTGCCCCGCGCGTCTCGCATCTACAAGGCGGACGCTCGGTGGGTTCACAGCAAGTACTCCAAGATGTTCGGACGGCGTTAAATTCTTGATGTAAATTAGTATGAGCCAGACCAAGCTCCAGCGTTTTCAAAACTATGCCATGCGACCAAACACCAATATCAAGTGGTCGATAGCACATGGTAAGTACACGGACCCTTCACATCTTCGACACTTTCCAGTCCCCGAAGGCGTGTATGTTTCTCTCGTAGCTGTTCCCGGTTTCCCTCTTTCTAAAAACATCATCTATCACCCCACGTTTCACGCGCTTCACCGAAACATCCGTCTTACACGAGAGTTTATTAAGCACCGAATTCCTAGACAACATTTACCTTCGGCTCTTCGATACTTTTACTCACAAAATCCACGCGTTTACCTTCCAGGAGACCCTATCGTAGACTTGGAACTCGAGTACACAGACCCTGACCCTTACACAAACATCTTCCTCGGGGTCAAGAGCCTCAAGCACCATTCCAAGTCTTTTACAAACTCGAAAGTTCACTTATCGAACATATTGACTCGACCGGGTGTTTACTTTATCATCGCGTGTCGCGGCACAACGAATAACAACACGAGGAGGACTATGCAACGTCACGAGGAGAGTCTCGCACAATCTCTCAGTAAACGTCCAAAGAACACCGTGTCACTGCGTCGAAACGCCAACGAGCCTCCAGCGAAGAGGCGATAAAAAAATTGAGGTATAATAAATGAACTCATCTGCTCGTCAGACCTTTATGGGTATTAACAACAATAAAAAGAAACTCATGAATGTTTGGATTGGGCGTTTATTCGACCTTCTCAGTCAAGGAACATTCGCGACAGACCGTATACACAGTTATCTTTCTAACAGCAACGCTGCTCATGCTAGGCAAATACTTATTCATGTATCTCCAGATGTTGTAAAATATTTGGATGAAGTTGCCGTTGCCACGAGTCCGCATGCAGGCATCGCCCAAGTTTATCGTTCTTTCGAACTGGTTAACCCGGGTTATATTCAAGCCGTTAAAAACAAATTCCAAGCCGATATTAATTTTTATCTCTCCCGGGAACAAGCGTTGCGTGCAAACGCCCAGAAGAGGGCGGCAAACGCGCAGGCGAACGCGGCGCGGCGACGCGCGGAACAGGCGGAGGCGAATGCTCGGCGTGCGAACAACAACGCCAGAGCGCGTCGGGCTGCTGAAAACGCCCGGACGGCAGCAAACGCGGCGGCAAAGGAAGCCAAGAAGAAAGAACAGGAAGCACGAGCCTCGGCGGCGGAAAAGGCTCGTTTTAATGCAACTAGGCAAAAGGCAAAAGAAGCAGCAAATGAGGCTAAGCAAAAGGCGCGCGCCGAAGCGAATGAGGCTCGACAACAGGCGGAGGCTGGCCCGAGCCGCCGTCAGTCTCCTCCACACCGTCAGTCTCCTCCACACCGTCAGTCTCCTCCCGCCCCCGTGAAGACGAATGCTAGTCAGAATCGTACGATGCGAAACAAACAAAACCGTGAACTGGCGGCCCATTACGAGATTGTTGGACGTTGGCGTCAAGCTTTTGCGAATACAAAAGCTCAACAACATTTAACAACTCGTCAGACTGTTCGGAAAATGGCCAAGAATCACTTGAGTTTGAACCTGAATACTCTCCTTCCAAATGGAGGAAGAGGAGTACAGAAAAAAGTCTTGGTTTTGCTTCACCCGAACAGGGGCAAAAACGCAAATACTAAAGCTCTACGCCAAGTCCTGACGGCTGAACTATCTAGTATCTAAACCCACACAATAGCATCACCGATACCAGATACAGGTCCTCCTAAAGGCCAAAAAGGTTCTATGGACCATTGACCTCTGTGACTCAATACATCAAGGAGGATATGTAAGGCGTATATTTTCCGAGCCCTTGAATTTTGAATCAAAATTAGAAACAAAAGGGAGTGAGGAGCCTTGTACAAGACTGAGTACGCCACCCACCAGTCTTGTATGAGTGACCATGGAACGGGCCAGGGAACTAGGAGGATCATGGGGAGGTCCGGGGCCACTGACCAAAAGGCATCACGCCACGAGACGGCTCCAAACACGAGTTGGGTACAAAAGATATGTTGAGGCCAAAGCATCTTCACCCCCTTAAAAGAGACGGACGAGTATCTTTTAATGGAGGATCGCCTTCGAATTATTGCTGATGATATTTGGTCTTCACTCGGTCCCGGGTACAGCGAGTCCGTGTACCACTGCGCGTTTGAGGTGGCTCTCCGTAACCGCCAGATACCCTATGAGACGGAGCGTATCGTGCCCGTGTATTACAAGGAGCAAAATGTTGGACACATACGTGCGGACCTCATTATCGACCGTGAGGTCGTTGTAGAACTCAAGGCTGTGAGCAAGCTCAACGAGACGTACCGGGTTCAGACCCGAAACTACCTTCGTCTCCTAGGTCTCGAGGTGGGATACCTGATCAATTTCCCAGACAAATTGGGTCCCTTGGAGTTTGAGCGGATCGAACTCAACACCGACCCCGTCCCGTCATCCACTGTGGAGCCGAGCCTCGAGGGGGCGCCACTCACACCGTCGGAATAAACTGCCAAAGTAACTCATCACAAATTTTCTTCCAAATTTGGTCTTGGACATATAACTTTTCACGACTTTTCAAGAGTGGGAAACAGGGGAGGTATTGATCCTCCCCAAGGAGCTCACTCATTTTGTACAGAACAAACGAGTAACTCAAAAAGTTTTTACGGTTCGCAGGCTTGTGCTTCTCGAACGGTGCTTGTATAGCGTGAAACATGAGTCTTAATTTGTGTTCAAGCTCTTGAGGCATCGTTGGAGGAGTGATGCCGCTAACTATAGTTGCTATATATGGAACGTGCTCATAGTACTTTGCGTATCCAAGTTTCTTCAAAAGAGCCTTGACCTTTTCATGGGTAATCTCCGCAAGGTCCTTGACCTTTTGTTTCCGAAACTCTGTTCTCAGTTTAGAAATAACATCCTCGGGAACAGTCGTCGATTCCTTGGCTTGAAACTGGCTTATCCATTCGTTAAAGTGATTCTCACGTTTGTACGAGTATACAATGTGTTTCTCAATTTCCTGTTCCTCCTTGAACCCAACTTCGTCACCCAAAATGTATTCGACGGCCCCACACTCTTTACAAATCTCTTCAGATGCCACTTCATCAAAGACACGAGAGTATACCGCACCACATTGGGGACAGGGCGCATCATGAAATTCCTTTTTCTTAAAATCATCTTCGTTTCCACCTTCAACTTCCTTGAGATACTTCTTATATATATCGTTTCTCTGCACACCCTTTCGGGTAGATATCTGTACACCAGCGACCTTTTTGGTCGATGCAGACCCCCCACTCTCAACTTCACTCGTATATTCCTTAATGACGGGAACACACGAAAGAAGATACTCCGCTAGTTCAGCTTCTGATGTACACGCGCGTATTCTTTCTTCGTACCTGGCCTCCATTTTATATTTTATAAGTTTTAATTTTAAGCTTCTATCTTTGGTGCCAAGTAGAACCGGAGATCCCCTAAGTTTGCAATTGTGTACCGAAAGATAATCGGCATATTTTCATTCTCAGAATCTTGAAGGAGTTGGACACTCGAACACATATTTGTCGCCTTGGTAAATAGGTTGATGTACTTGAGACTGAATGTGCTTCCAGTCTTTTTGACGACATCTGGGAACTCGATGACCGTCTTTTGGTCCGCAAAATCACCCCTGCAGCTGAGCTCGAGCTTGTTGCCCTCACGGATGATATCCATCTCGGTCGCCAGGTTGCCCATGTCCCTCGTGATACGCTGGAAATCTATAGAAGGCAGGGTCGTCACGACATTCATGTGAATATCCGGAAGCTCGAGTATGTCTTCATTAATGTCCAGGAGTTTGAGCTTGAAACTTGTTGACGACTTTTTGTCAGGATTCTCTATGAAAATCTCCATATAGTCACGCCCCTCGATACGGACAAACAAGGTGTCTTGTCCAGTCACAGACTTGAGGAGCTTGTACACGTTGGCCATGTTCAGTCCAGCGATGATATCTGTCGAACACTCGTACTCCTCGAAATTTTCAGCACCCAGCTCCATGTGTACCAGGGTCACACGGGCCGTGTCCAGGGTCAAGATGTGAATACCTTTAGGTGTAAAGTATACATTCACATCATTGATGATATCCTTGAGAACCTCAAATACAGACTTTATAGCCGAAGCCTGAATTGTGCGAAAATGCATCTTATGTTTCAAAGTGCGTTATCCCTTTAAGACCGAGTTTGAGACGCCGTCTCGGACTCGTGATCAGCCCTGCCGCTTTGCCTGGTAAGCGTCCGTAATATTCATTGAAATTTTAGCCTCAAGTTCAGGTGTCAATATAGGCTGAAGAGACTCGCCGTACTTGTCCAGTTCAAATAGACCAGGGTTTTCCGTACCATCGAGGTTCTGACACAGGTTCCCAGAACAGTCCCATGACTCAAAGTCGGTCGGGACCATAGACTCGAGCCATGCCTTGACTTCAGCCCCGACACACATGTTACCCTCATTTGTCACAAGGGTCGGAACTCGTGTAATCTTTTTGGAAGGGACCCCATTCGTCGAGACGTTATGGAACCGAATAATCTCTATGAGAGCCGGCTGAGTCTTGATGAAGCCTATAATTTCCTGTGAATACTTGCACTTATCTGAGTAGACCAGAAGTGCCATCTAATCTATGTTGAGGGTTTTTGCCCCTCGCCCCGAGCGCACCTTTTTTGTTTGCGTAGAGTAATGAAGAATCTTGTGGTTCTGGCACTTGCCGTACTGATACTTTTTTTCATATGGAACAAAAGGACCCCAAAGTCCGAGTACGCTGCAGGTGACGTGAACCTTACAGCACCCGTTCCTCCCCTGATCGTTCAGGCAATTATCGAAAAGGTCCAGTCTATGAAGCCCAACATGGCCCCAATAGATACCTTGTTTGTGAACATCCAGCCCGATGGGAGCTACAATTCGCGTATCATGTTCTTCGATACAAAGCACTTTCTGGGGACCCAGTATGATATAAGCGCAAAGGTCAATAACGATGGGTCAGTTGATATACTCAAAATTGGAGACTCGTCAACTGTTGACCCGACCTATGGGTACAAGCCCGACAAGTACCAGACGTGGACTGAAGTAACGGCCAACCTTGATACTCAGTTCAAGGGGGCTCTTCAGGGGTACAAGAATCAGAAGCCGCAGCCAAACCTCAATAACATGACGACAGCATACAACCAGGGAATGACGGTGACTCAGACCAACCTACAGTCGAGGTCCTGAAAGGACCGGTCGAGACCATAGCTCTCTCGAGGTCCTAGAGGCGCGTAGTTGTTCCCTCTCAAAATTAAGCGAATAGAATAGATGGCTTTGTCAGCCAAACAACTCGTCGCTTCTGAAAAGAAGCGAGATCTTGCTAAAAAAGAGTACTACCGTGCCCTTCTTGAGCAATTTTGTCGTAAAATTAAGGTGGCTTCGGACCTTGGGAGTCGAGATGCGATACTGACCGTACCCCCGTTTGTCGTTGGATTTCCTCGATACGATCTTCCAACGACTGTAGGGTACATGTGTCGCCAACTCCAAAGGCTCGGGTACATAGTAAACCTTGTTGGTCCGCTTGATATACGTGTTCAATGGACAAAAGCTGCAGCCCTTGATTCCGAAATGGAAAAGGAGGAGGTTGATCCGGGCACGTACCTTCCAAGTCTCGTCAACCTCAAAAAGACGGCAGAGAAACTACGGGTCACAAAAAGACACTAAGAACGAGGGGGCATCGGGGGCGGCGGAGTCACATTCGCGTGCGTACTCGGGTTCGCGGCAGCTGCAACGCTTGGCGCCCTGTTAATGTTTGAAACAATTTGCTGAGACATTCCAGCAAGTTGAGCAAGCGCTTTTTGCTGACCGTCAGACCCCATATCATTCCATTCCTTGGTTACTTTTTGCGTAAAAGCCTCTACGACTGGTGTCATGTTCTGGACGTACGCATCCTTTAGAGGTTGAGGAAGTCCCCTGAACTCGGCCATTGACATGAGGTTCACCTGCCTGTTTGTGAACCCGGAAGTTTGCTTGAAAAACAGGAAAAAGATTATGAGAGCAATGATGACCCACATGGCAACACGCTCCGCAGTGTGCATATTTATATGAAGCTAGATTTTCTTTTGACATAGTACATGGACCTCCTGAACGAGTCTGAGCGGCGGTTCACCAAGAAGCTCTGTGACGCTATGATTCCCGTGATGATTGAAGCATTCTGGGAAATATGGCTTGAGGCTAAGAAGGAGTCCCAGGGCAAAAACACCACGCGAGTCTTCCAGGAACTCCTTCGGGGTGTCAAGACCTGGAACTCTTCAATTTCACTCAAAAATACAGAGGCCATCATCAAGAACCAGTCCTTGTTTCCCAACCTTTTGGCGGCTGTATTCGTTATCCACGTCAAGATTCTGAGTGCAATCCGAACCGACAAAAAGTCCAAGAAAATCAGTATAAAGTTGCCCGCAAATGACGTCTTTGTTCAGCGATGCTACGAGGCGTGTGCCAAGGACTTGTATGAGAACCCCAGTATCATCGTGGATAACAAGTCCGAGGAGGAACGCAACAACAATTTGAACGAGCGGTTTCACAAGAGAATTTGCGTCGTTATTGAGGACCTCGTCCCAACGGCCGAGATTCTCAACACGTACTTGCCTTTGCCCGCCGCCGGCGAGGACCTGGATATGGACCATGAGGATGAAGACCCAGAGGGTGATGAGGACGTACCCGACTTGGCGGAGGAGGGCATTCCGGATGGAATGCCCGCGAGTGAAAACATCGACACCCTTCCCCAAAACACAGGGAACATGGAGTTTGGAAAGACCCCAGGAGGAGTCGATACGGCTGTGACCGTAAATAACTCTCTGACCCCACCGAGCGTTCCAGGGACGACGCCCCCGGCAAACGATGACGAAGGTGAGTCCCTGTTTCCAGACGCGCCCGCGAAAATTCAAAAATTAAACCATACATAAATAATAGAACATGGATCAGTACTTTCGTGAACCCATGAGTGCGGCCGTTATAGCAGCGTGTATAGTCGTCGGGTACATACTCATCAGGTCGAAACTCAATAATGAAGGAAAATTGAAAAACTCAGACTACTTCAAGCCAGCTTTTCTTGTTGGTGTCCTCGTCTATTTCATAGTCAGTAAAGGTCAGGGTGATTCCGGGCCAGTTTTGAAGGAGCCTTTTTAACTTAAGGACAGTATCCTTAAACTTGAGTAGATGACTACCGTAAAAGCTTTTGATGAGATGATGTCTCAGTTCCTCGGGGAGCTCAGTACCGTGTTCCCCGATGAGCCAGCAAAGACTGGTCCAGAATGCAAGACCTTTATGAAACAGGTTGCACCGTGGGCCGGGCAACTCACAGCACGTGACGAGTCATTTTTCAGTGATCAGAATGAGTTTGCAAAGAGTCTGAACCTTCACGTGATTTGGAAGCGTGAGGACTGTTCTGACAACACAAAGAACGCTATTTGGCAGTACCTTACGTCTCTGTATATGATTGCGACGACCCTGAGTATGTTTCCTCCGGAGACCCTCAGCGCCATCGAGGCTGCCGCTGAAAATTGTGCAAAGAATATGAAGCTGGGTCCGAACGGTCAGCCCGATGAGGCGGCCCTGATGGCCGGTGTCAACAGTATGCTCAGTCAGATGATGGGCGGTGGCGGGGCCGGGAACCCGTTTGCGGCTTTGCTCGGAGGAGCCGCTCCGCCGGCGACCCCTCGGCGAGCCCTCCCTCCATCAGGCAAAAAGAAAAAGAATCTCCGCAAGTAGAAGAAAGGAATGGATCCCAAAGAAGTCTTCAAGTCAAGCGACCTCTTGACCTTTTGGCCCACGGCCACACAGACGGCGAACCAGCGCGTCTCGGCAACGACTCGCTTCATTCTGTACGCCGCGTGTATCGTGTACATTATCAATCGTGATCCTCGCATCTTTGCTCTTGGCGGGGTGGCTCTTGCCATTCTGTACTACATGTGGACTACAAACATGATTAAAGATGGAAAGCTCCGTACAACAATTGGAGACGGGCGGTACTCGACCGCTTTCCGTCCAGATGTGACGCTTCCAACGACAGAAAACTCCATGGGCAACGTCCTTTTGAGTGATTACGTGGATAATCCAGACCGGCCAGCGGCGGCGTGGTACCCAAGCATACGGGGTCAGGTCCAGCAGGTCTGGAGTCAGATCCATCCGTTCGAGCGTCAGCGTGATGCCGAACGCAATTTCTACTCCATGCCCTCGACAACCATTCCTAACGACCAGACGGGTTTTGCGCAGGCGGCATACGGCAAGCCCTTCGCCGCCAAGTGTCACGACCAGGGCGGCGCATCTTGCGATCCAGATCGGTTCTACTCCAAGTTCCCAGAGCGTGTCCAGATGGAGGCTGGCAATTAAAATTAAATATGCGATTACATTAATAATGCCACAGTTTAGCTACTTGCCACTCGTGAACGAGAAGGGTGTGTGGTATGGCCCAGCCCAGGTTGTTCTCGAGGACAAGACGAATGTTGAAAGCAGCCTCCGCGAGGAGCCTACGACCTCTTGGAAGAAGGGATGGTCCGAGCAGACCTATGACTTCCCCAACACGTACGTGACCCTGCCTCTGCGCGTCATCGATTGGAATCCCATCAACACCTTTGGTGAGTACCAGAATGACCGTTTTGCCCAGCGTTATTACACCAAGGGTGTTAAGACGTGGGGGCGTTAAGCCTCCAAGGCGGAGTCCGAAGGACTCCTTGTATTCACGAATCCGTTGGACTCGGTCTCTTTAAAAAAAGATGTATAATAGTAATAATGGACCCGTTGGCCTTGGCCGCCGTTGTTGGTCTTGTGTTTGCTGGTAAGACGATTGCCGAAGGAAAGGAACCGTCACAAAAACCGTCAACCACGAAACCCCAAGCCCCTCTGACCCGTCGTGATATCGATATGATGGCGGATTCAGTTGGACACCGCGCAGATGCTTTCGATCTCCGGAACACAAACCCGGATTTCGGACGCCGTATTAATGATTGGCGCCTCCAACCCAAGGATGCCGTCCCGAACCTTCAGGACGTGACTCCGACCAACTCTCGCTTTCCCTATGGTCAGCCCGTATATGACCTGTATAACCGTCAATACATTACAAATAAGCAAAACAACCTGTCTCCTCTCGAACAGCCTATGCGTATCGGTCCAGGTCTCGGCGTCGGGCCGGACGTGCTCGCGGCTGGTGGGTTCCACGACTACTTCCGGGCTCTTCCCACAAATATCAATGAAGAGCGTCTTACCACGCTCGAGGGACGCCCAGGTCCCCGCAACCCTTTCGTCAAGAGCGGTGGCGCTGCCTACATCGGAGACATTACACAGGAGGCGCCCGCTTCCAAGACGGCTTTCCGTGCCCCAGGAGCCTACGGCGGTGGCGGCGCTCAGAGCGCGCTGGTCGCCCCAGAGGGTCGCCCGAACTTCCTCAAGACCAAGAAACCAACGATTCGCGGAGAGACTGGTTTGCGTACGGACACGCTCTCAGACGGTCCTCCACAGTACAACGTGCAACAGCCATACGCGGCCGGCGATGGGTCGTACACGGGTCTGCCCTTGACTCGGTCTTCCGGGTACCGCACCAAGCCCGATCGGGCCGCAAACGGTGCTCGTATGAATGTTCGCAACGACCCCGTCAACCAGGTGGGCGCGGCGACTCAGCTTCGTATCGAGGCTCGCCCCGAGCAGCCAGGACCCATGGCTATCACCGGGACAAACCAGGGCCGTGGTACCTTGCCCCCAGAGTTCGACGACCCACTCAACGAGTTCAAGGCGAACCCCAATCCACGTGCTTCAAACGGATTCTTGGATATCGCCATCCAGCAGCTCGAAAAGAATCCTTTGGCATACTCTCTGGCCGACCCGAAAAAGGCGGACCCAAACATGGGCACTTTGCCTTTTAACACGGTTTCTGTGAACTAAGACACGGTAAAAAAATATGGGTTAGTACTAAATGTCGGGAGGTGTTGTTCAACTCGTCGCCGTCGGCCCTCAGGACGCTTGGCTGACCGGCAAGCCCGAGGTTTCCTTTTACCGGTCCAACTACAAGCGCTACACGCACTACGCCAACTCTGTGGAGCGCCAGGTGATTCAGGGTGCCCCCATCGCCGGTGGCATCTCGACCATCCGCTTCGAGAAGAAGGGAGACTTGCTGAGCTACGTGTACCTGACCGTCCGTGACGCGAACGGAGCCCAGCTGGTGAACCCAGACTGGACCAAGATTATCGACAAGGTCGAGCTCCTCATCGGCGGCCAGATTGTGGACACCCAGGATATCGAGTACATGACCGACATCGAGCCCATCACCGGCGCCCAGAACTACTCCCAGCGGTACCTGAACAACAACAGTGCCACCTTCAATAACCAGAAGAACACGTTCCTGCCTCTGAAGTTTTTCTTCTGCAAGGACTGGTCCGTGTGTCTGCCCCTTATTGGTCTGCAGTTCCACGATGTGGAGGTCCGCATCACCTGGTCGACCTATCTGAGCCAGAACATCACCATCGGCAACACGACCAACCCAGTGCTCCCTGCCCAGCCCCAGGGGACGGCCAACTTGACATCCGATGTGACCCTGTCCTCGAACGTGGCGAACGTTCTGGTGGCTCAGACGACCGGCCCTCTCTTCCCAGGTATGATGGTCGTTGCCGCCACGAGCAACCTGCAGACCAACGTGGCAGTCGTTCAGTCCTTCTCGAACGCCTTTGCCCCAGTGTCTGGCCAGGGCTATTTCTCCAACGTTGTCGTTGCTTTTGCCAACAGCGCCGCGAGCAACATCTCGTCCCAGTTCGGTCTGGGCCAGACGGCCAACCTGTACGCGCCAGTGTGTTCGACCCAGATTCCTCTCCTGCAAGCCGCGGGTACGGCGGCTGTGACCTCGAACGTTCTGACCATCGGCCAGGTTGTGAGCCCTCTGAGCCAGGGTGGTATCCAGATCGGCCAGTACGTGGCTGGTCTGCCTTTCACCGGCCCGGTCTACGTGTCGAACGTGAGCTCGAGCACAGTGACAGTGAACTTCCCGTCCCAGATTACCGCCCCAGTGCCTGCCGGTCTGACCATCTCTTTCTTCACCGGCACGGCTCAGACTTCCACCACATACAGCTCCCTTCAGTTCCAGGCCTGGACCAACTTCGTGTACCTGGACCAGACTGAGCGCGACTATTTCGCCAAGGCACCCACCTATGATATGCTCATCACCCAGGTGCAGCGTGTTGTGCTCGGCAACAACCCCGTCCAGGAGTTGGCTCTGGCTCAGCCCGTCAAGTTCCTGGCCTTCCCGTGTGTCAACTACGCCCAGATCTACGCCAACGGTGTGGGCTCTCTGACCGCCTCCAACTACCAGCTCAAGACCCAGGTGAACGGTGTGGACGTCGGGGACTCTCGGGCCCTTATCCACTTCTGCGACGTGCCCCAGTATTACAACACACCCTACGGCTATGTGCATAACAACAGCACGGCCAACGTGGCTATCATCAGCTATTGCCTGGACACCTCCAAGCTCCAGCCCACGGGCACCCTGAACTTCAGCCGTCTTGACACCTTCCGTATCGTCGTGCCCCCGACCCTGCCAAGCGGTGTTCTGGGTCTGTACAACACTAACATCACGAGCGCGTACCCCGTGCCTTACCTGTACGCCGTCAACTATAACATCTTCCGTATCCAGAATGGTCTGGGTTCGATTCTCTACGCCAACTAAACTCTGCCCCAAAATTAGAAAATGCACTGGATACTCATGGTACTTGTTGCATGTCTCATATTTCTAGCTTCGTATAACCCGCGCACGGGAAATCTCACTAAATTTTTTGCCCCAGAAACATCAGTAGATGGACCCCGTCCTTCGAGAGCGGCACAAAGCGATCGCGATACCGATGAGCAAAGTGAATGATATTCAGCACTTTTTGATCGTTCACGACAAAAGGTACCGAGAATGGACGTTTGTCACAGGCGGGTGTCGCCGACGCGAGGTCTACAATCCACTTCGGTGTGCGATTCGAGAACTCGAAGAAGAAACACGCGGGCTCATAAACTTAAAAAGGGGGTCCTACTCCTATTTTAAGTTTACGACGAATACACCTGAACCACGGGACGTGGAAGATGGCGTCGAAGTCCTTAATCACTATCACGTCTATGTATTCAACTTGCCCATGACGTCTACAGAGCACCGTCACATTATCAAACGATTCATAGAAGAAAAGAAGAAAATGGAAGGGTCCGAGGTTCCTTTCCGCAAAAATTACGATGAAAATGACGAGTGTCGGTTTGAGACGCTCGACAGTATTGCACGGTGTCCGAACCTATGGCCCATGATACGTCAACACGTTCTAGAAAACCAAGAGTTTACTCAGGCGATTGAGACGACTCACTGGACCCCTTTCAATCTACGCGAATAGCCCCCAGTCCCACAGGGACTGTGTTCCCAAGCGCATTTTAATTTCCTTCCAAAATTCAGATGACCCGCTCAAAGACCGAGTTGGCGATCATCCTTGTCAAGCTTCGAGGTGAGATTACAGACCAGAAGAAGATTGAGAAGGAGGCGGCAAAGCTAGCCAGTGAAATGTCCCTGATGAAATTGTGTTATGAAATTCAAAAGGTGGAGGAAACAAACCAGTCTGCGACGCAGGAGCAGACTGTGACGGAAGAGACCCCCGTGAAGACCGAGGAGACCCCCAAGGAGACCGAGGAGGCCGAACCAGTCGAACTTACGAAAAAGGAAGAGGCGATTGTCGAGGAACTCAAGGCACCCGAAAAGGCAACGCCGACTCAGAAACATAAACACATTTTGTCTTGGCTTTTGGACTCATCGAGTGAGGACGAAGCTTAGAGGTACGAGTGCCTCTAAAATGAAGAGATGTCCATAGAACGCTGGCGCGTACCACACGGGCCAGGAACCCATGTCCTCATGGACGGTGGGATCTTGTGCGTGCCCCCGGAAGAGATTCAGGACTTCTACCGAGAGTACATAGAAACGATCAATTTAGGAACAAAATTGTATGTCGTCGAACAAAAGACGGAAAGTTTCAAGTTTTTTGTCGACTTGGACTATAAAGCCCCTGAAAAGTTGGCCGATGAAGACCTTGTTCAATTTTGTTCTATAATTCACAAAGCTCTTGAGACTTCGAGTCCATGTCTCATTGCTCGGGCCAGACCAAGATCTATAGGTGAAGGCCTGATCAAGTCGGGTGTGCATATTCACTGGCCAAACATGACAGTGTCTCGGACCCAAGCCATGAATTTAAGATCAAAAATAGTGACAAGTTTGGCGGCCGATCTCCCTTTTGATTGGGACAAGGTCATAGATGCTTCAGTCTATGGTGGCTCCGGACTTCGGATGTTATGGTCACACAAGAAACCGACAGGTGACCCCTACGTGCCTTGGCGCTCTTTGGATGGACGAGAGTTTTCCAAGGTGCCCGACGTGGAAACCTTAGCACTCTTTGCTATTCGGACAGATGAGGACCTTACAACAGGTGGACAGGGGGAAGAGGCCCTTCGGGACACAGGACCTCTCGAAGACTTTGTTCAAAAGTACATGGAAGGTCAGTCAAAGTCCCAAGTCAAAAAGGTTCAGAGGCATGAGCACAATGGCTGGTACGTACAGACGGACTCCAAATTTTGTGAACGAATTCGAAAGGAACACAAGTCGAATCACGTATGGTTCCACATAGCTTCCAGGCGCATTTCTCAACGGTGCTTTGATGAAGACTGTGCCGAGTTCAAAGGGACCGAACATATTCTTCCTCCATCTATAGTAGAGCAACTCAACGATGTTGCTATTGTGGGTAGTCCTCCTTCTTGCTTTCTTATGGATATTTTTCCCGATGGGGCCAAAGAGTCGATTCAAAAAGTACGAGCACATGGTTCACCCGTACTCGGGTCTCGATCCAGTAAACTGGCAACGGTTTCTGGACAATCTCCACACGTTCGAACAGTTGGCTTCGTCACGGGTCGATGATGCCTCAGAGGCCCTCTACGCAGCGACTGAAAACATCAGGGACCTTGGGCTCGGACTTCGTCGTGCAGATGACTCTGAGATTCGCGAGGCTCTCGCGGACATGGCTGAAAAGCTTGGGTACGAAGGTGAACTTATTTTGAATCAAAATGCAGCTGAACAAGGACTTTACTTCTTCCCACGTTACTTAAACGAAACGCTCATGGATTATCCAGAATATGCCGACACGCGCGACCCGGGTCCAGTCAGGAGCCACGGGCAATGATCCGCGTCCAGCTGCGGAGCAGCTGTCCTCCCCCCAGCCTCCCACACCCCTGGACACCCTTGCTGAAGCTGCTACTGCCTTAGAGTCCAGCTCCGAAGGAGCTGTCCGCACCCGCTCGGGCCGCGTTTCCAAGCCCCCTGTCCGTTACGAGCCCGTTGAGCAGGTCGAGGACGACTATGCTCCTGAGGATTACGACACGGAGGACCCAGATGAGTCTTCGGAGGACATCTCGACGGACGAGGACGAGGAGGACGATGAATCTGATGCAGATGAAGATGGAAATTTGGACGGATTTGTTGTACCAGATAAAAGTGAGAGTGATGTAAGTGACAGTGACGAAGAGGATGGAGAACCTACCGTTTCTGTCGCAAAACCCCGAGCCGTCGTCAAGAAACGTCCAGCCCCCGCCCGATCCTGAACTTCGAGTTCCTCGATCTTGGACACCCCAACAGGACTTTGAAGAGTCTGCGCCTCCGAGACGTTTTGTTCCCGCGTTCGAAACACCGGCGCGTCAACAGAACGTCCTTGATTCGCTCAAGGATAATCATATTGCTCTTATTTTGATTGGTATTGTCATCGGCGTCCTTATCATGAATATGCGGCCCATCATCGTGAACCCTATGAAGTAAACGGATACAAAGGTGCGTTCTTTGCATAGTCATCGTTGCCAACAAAAGTTCCTATAGGACCTGTACGGTTCGCATACACATCCTCCTGTAGTATCCCCATAAAGGGATTTACACGAGTTTGATCAGCCGGCTCCATATCGCGAAACACAGTGAATTGTGAACTGCCTGTTCCATCGTCTACCGGAGGCGGTTTCGAAGTTTCAGATGTTTGAATCCGGTAGATTGTTAGAAAAAGCAAAAGCGCAACGACAAGTACTAATCCAATAGGTATGATGTATCCATGTCTCAAAAGATAAAGGCTCGTGAAAAGAGCCATGGCTCCAGTAGTTGCCACGAGGACATATTGCCACGTGGGAAGTGCTGTGAAAAGGTCCATATCTTCTATTTATCAAGGTTTTTTACGCTGCTGCTGCGGGCTGGTCTGGAACCTCATCGTCACCGGTGGGGGTCTGAGTCGCCGGGGCCCCGGTCGGGGGAGACAGTTCCTCCGGAACTGGCGACTCGTCCCCCTCGGCGATGCTCTCAATCTGAACAGCGGGCAGACGACGCTCCTCGATAATCTTATTCACGCGCTCGTCAGCCATAGCCACCAGCTCGGCCACCGTCTTGTCTGGGAACTCCTTACGCAGCTCCTCAACAATCTCTGCGGGATGAGGGATCGGAGGAACATCGGGCTTGGTATAGAACTTGGAGTTCTCATCGGCCGGGTCGATGTATGGGTACGGGCCAGGCTGGGGCTTGGCCATCATATCGCGCTTACGCTTCTCGAACATGGCGGCAGCCTGGCTCTGGTTCTCGCGGTACTTGGTCATAATCTCCTCGAGCTTCTCGTTCTGGTAATGCACATCCGAAATCTGCTCACGGTCTGGAGGAATCAGGAGCCACTTGTACATGTCCACAACGTAAATGTCGACCAGTGCATCCTCCTTCTGAAGGCGCTTGGCGTGACTAGAAGCCTCGTCACGGCTTGCGAAACATCCACGAATCTTCATACCCAGCTTCTCATTCTTTTGAGGCTGGTCAGGACCCACAAACGAAATGCACGCGTACAGCTGGCCAGGAACCGTCAGATAGTCTTGCTCAAGAGTACCCATATAAAAGGAACAAGCGCTTATTTTTTAAGCTAAATGGCGCAAACAAGTGAGCACATGCGCAAAATGCACAATGATGCAAAACGCCAACTGATTCAGCGCTGGGTCCTTCCCGGTACGAAAGTGCTCGACTGTGGGTGCGGCCGTGGAGGGGACTGGCATAAGTGGAAGGCGGCTCGAGTCCACGTGTTTGCCATCGACCCGGACGAAGAATCTCTCCGGGAAGCCGAACAGAGGGCTCACGATATTCAGTTCGGCGTCTGGTTCCTTGGTAAGGGAACTATTATTCAGGCGGCTTTTGCCGGTCCTTTTGATGTCATATGTTACAACTTTTCGCTCCACTACATTTGCGAAGACCCTCCTCTGTATCGAGCCTCTCTCAAGGCGATTGCGTGTGGCCTGAACCCGAACGGTCTGCTTATCGGCGTTGTGCCTGAGAAAGCCAGAGCCGAGGCGCTCGTGGACCAGTACGGACACTTCAAAGACTCTCTGGGCAACGAGTTTGCACTGCTTCAGGGTGGGCGCCGTCTGAACGTTCGGTTAGCTGATGGGCCTTTCTATGCAGACGGTGGTCGGGAGGAGCCCGTCCTAGACTCCACCGTGTTGGTCCAGGACCTCGCGGTTCTCGGGCTCGACTTGGTCATGTGGGAACCCATGCTTCCCGAGCCAACAGGTCTCATCTCCGATTTGTACTCAAAATTTGTCTTTCGTAAGAGTAGGTAAGATGATCTGGCCGATCGTCGCAGGAATCTTGTTTATGTTTTTACTTTTGATATTCTGGTTTCACCAGGAACCTCCCATGCTGACAGAACTCAAACGAAGATACTGGGCCACTCTGGCTATGCTCCGTCAGACAGGCGACCCCATGTGGAAAGGAGTCCTGAAACCTTCTATACTCACGGGTATGAGTGGTTGGGACAAGTCCAAGGGGCCTATAGGTTCAAACGTGAACAAGGGGTACGAAATTTACATCTGTCTGGACGGAGACGATGTAAACTCGGCTATGTATGTACTTATTCACGAGTTGGCACATATGTCCGTACCCGAGTACGATCATACGACACATTTCTGGGATAATTTTGAGGCGCTCAAAAAGCTTTGTGTTCAAAACGGCCTGTACACACTAGATGGGGAACGCAAGTATTGCGGGGACACGGTGAAAGATGGAGCCTAGGCCCGCTCAATCACGTACTTCTTGATAATGTAAAACACAAGGGCCGCAACAAGGGCCGTGACAGCCATGCCTGTGAGCGAGACGTCCCCGGACTCACCCACAAACTTGGGAACCATAGTACGAAGCCGAGTCTGAACAGGCTTGGAGAAGGCAACCACGGACGCCACACCTGCAATCAGGGCCTGGAACTGCTCATCCGTGAGACCGAAAGGATTCTTGGAGGAGGACCGGCTAGACTCCCCTGCCTCACCCTCGCTCACCTGGTGCTTGCGGGACGCTGAAGGCGCCTGGGGGTGCTGAGGAGCGTATGGTGACCCACCAGCCACCTCGTTTTGCATAAGCTCCTCAATTGGAGTAGAAAAATCAGCCATTTGAGATTCATCAATCTTTTTTTCCTGCTGATAATTCTTCAACAACCCGGTTGGAACGGTTTTCGTCGCAGTCTCAGGGTCACGGTTCAAGGCTTGGCGAGCAATCTCCTCGTTGACGGGCATCTCTTCCCTTTCTGGAATCTCGTTAATGAGTCCACTTACGTTTGGATCGTATGTGAGCATCTGAATTTTAAGAGGAAATTAACAAAGGAGGTCAAGCGCGTTTGACTACATTCACGGACCCGCCTCGCCTCTTGACGGCCGGTTCGGGTTGGGCAGGTCTCTGTGCTGCCCGTGGGTTATAGTGTCTCTGGTGATACTGCCAGAACGCCGGGGACCCGACCCGGAAGTTTCGCCTGATGGGCGCCTTGTACCAAAAGACACAATCTGTGATACGGTTCGACTTGGACGTGTTGTCTAGGACCAAACACTCGTAATTCTCGGTACAGGCGTCCATGACTTGTGAAAACTGATCAAAGGTTGGGAAGACCCCAAAGAACGCCTTGTACAAATTCTCGCGGTTCTGTCGAACGTTATCACGAAGCGCAAAGACGTAGTCCACGTTGGTACGAATCATAGGGGTCATGTCCATACAATACTGAGTCGTCATCATGAAAAAGATCTTCCAGTGACGTCCATTCATAAAGAGTTGGCGGATGGCCACGTCACGCATAAAGGACCGGTCGTACATACAGTCGTCCATAAGGACAAAGACCGGACTGCACTTCCCTATCGCCAAGAGCTTCTTTTGACGCTCTATAATCTTCTCAAGGGCATCACGGTTATAGTCTCCAAACACAAAGAGGTCTGGAATAAACTGCTTGTAGTACCCGTTCCCTTCCTCCGTCCCTGACATGGCGATACCGGCCGGCAAGTGTTTCTTGTGCCACAGGATATCCGTGACGAGCGTCGACTTTCCCGTTCCACGCTTCCCTATAAAGACGCAGACCTTGTCGTCGCCCATCTTGGATGGGTCGAACTTTCGGAGTGCCAAAGACATCCTCCTTCCTGTATTTTCAAAACAAAATAGGAAGTGGCCTGGGGCGCGCAACATAGACCGAAACAAATATTTTCAAGTACTAGAGGCGGGCTCATGTCAGCCGGATACATACAGCTCGCCGCCCTTGGACAACAAGATGCATATCTGACCGGCGAGCCGCAAGTGACGTACTTTTCAGGAATGTACAAGAGGCACACACCGTTTGTCCTTGAAGCGTACGACATCCCTTTTAATGATCAGTATTTGACGTACGGCGGAACGAGTATTTGTCACATTCCACCAAAAGGAGATCTCATACGAGGACTTACACTCAAACTCATACTTCCGGCACTCTACAATCCTGGCGGTGACTGGACGTGGCCCCTGGCCCCAAGTGCAGGAAACGTTCCTCAACTATGGTTTGGTCTGACAAATGGAACTATAGTCCCCGAGTCGGGAAGTTTTAACGTCCCTTACTACTCTACAAATGGATACACAACGTGGGCCTCTTCATTTTTTCCTACATATGGAACGTACAATTCAAATACAAATTACTTCAACTTTACGTATTCAACTGGAGGCGTCGGTCTTTCGAATGTGATTGTTCAGTCGACGTACACAGCAAACAATGCAGGTTCGGGTGTCTTTTGGGGGTTCGATCCTTTGGGATACTCTTACACGGACACTTACGGAAACCTTGTTTATACCGCAACATCAAATACTGTAACGCCAGCACTCACCCTCCAGCAGGCCGGCTGGGTCCAAACGGCCGGTCAAGTCGTGAATACGCTCACGGGGTTTTACGTCGCCTTAATAAACCCTTTCCCTTTAACGAATTCTATACAGTATCTAAACTTGAACAAAAGTATTTCAAATAAGCAATTATTCACAGTTTACGATTCGACTGGTATTTTCCAGGTATCGGCCGGAGGGTGCATTATTTTCAACACAACTGGATACTACGTTGTACGGGCCGGTTTCAACTTGGATGTTGGCTCGGTTCTCTCTTTGAGTTATTCCGTCTCTGGAATTGATAATACATCAGGTACAATTCCTTCAACCTTTGCTTATACACAAACCTTTACGGTGTCTCCAACCCCTTCATCACCTGCTATTATTCCTATACTTGTTACAACCTCGGGTTCTTATTATTCCTTTTACATAACAACCAATAGTGGAGGGAACTTTATAAACGGAACGTACATGTCAGGAACATGGGCTAACGACTGTTACCCACTCTCGAATAACATCACTCTTACATCCGCAAACTCACAATACGGGTCACGTGTTCTTTTGTATTCAAATACATCTTCCCCTCTGAATTCTACCGTCACTCTGACAAAGACATCAAACTTGAACTTTAGTATAGATGGTCAGTATATAGTTACAGGAGTCCTGAGCGTTTCAAATGCTATCACAAGTAACCTATCTGAAATATACGTCACAAACGTAACGGTCGGAAACACAACGAGTTCTTACACGTATGATATGTCCCAACAAGGTCGTAACCCCACGTATGCTTTTTCTATACCTATTGTTGCAAGTAACACATCAAATTACTTCATAAACGTCGCGACCCAGAGATCTTCAACTTCAAATTTGTTATTAAATAATTCATTTTTCGCTGTAACACAGACAGGGGTTACGGCAGGTACTTTTCCCAGTATCGTCGTGCCGTATAACGGCATCTTGCTTCAGTCTAATTCAACAACTCTCACTACTCCTCTTAATTTGGCGAACAACTTCACGTCAAACGGAAACTCCAAGGCTTTCGTCACGGTGAACCCATCGGGGAACCTTGTCTTTTCGAACGTCGGGTCTTACATGATTACAGGCGTCTTCTACACGACCAATTTTGTTTCAAATATCATCATCACAAATAGTGACTCGAACTTTTTACAGTACTATAACCCGACTCTTTCATACTCCGCATCACCGCCCTATACCATATCCGTCCCCTTTCACATCTCCGATAACACAGCCTCGTACGGGATTACAGTCGTCACGACCCCGTCCGGGGGGTTGGTCCAACCGGGCACTTTCATTTCGGTGACGCCTCTTGCTTCCCCCGTCACGTCTGGTAACTTTGGTGGAACCTTTGCGTACTACGACTCCGTTGGGACCCTTGCTATCGTGAATGCAGACCTCAAGGTGGGTGGACAGACAATCCAGAGTCTTTCAGGTGAATACATAGAGGTTTGGAACGAGCTCAACGTTCCCTATGAGAATCAACCGGGCCTTCAGCTTCTTACTGGAAAATACGACACACAAACAAGTGTCCCGCCACCTGGCCGTACGTACTATGTGAACCTTCCATATTACTTTTACGGAAACCCCGAGCTTTCTTTGCCCATCGTGGCACTCGGGCGTCAAGACGTGGAGGTCTGGGTCACTTTTAACAACTTTTCCAACTTGACATCCGTTGCCGTCACAAATCCAGCTCTTAACGCAACAATCATTACAGAGTACGTGTACCTGTCGAACCCGGAGATTGATTGGTTCCAGAGTCATCAGTTGGACTATGTCATAACCCAGTGTCAGTATGACCAGTTTATCCTCCCCCAAAACTTTCAAACCTCTATTTTCAAACTAAAATTCAATAACCCCATCAAAGAGCTCTTTTTCATCATACAGCCTCAGACAAACATCGCTTATGACTATTCGGGAAATGGTCTCGTGAGCCTGGGTATGTCATTCAACGGTGAAGATGTGTTCCTGACAAGTACGACAAATAACCTGTACCTCGGGTCCCTTGAACCATTTCTCAAGCACATCAACTTTTTCTCCAAGCCTCCCCCGCCCCAACAACAGATTTTCGGCCGTCAGTTTTACATGTACTCCTTTTCGAGGACTCCCTTTGAGACGCTTTCCTCTGGCCAGGTGAACTTTAGCCGTATTCAACAGGTACTTCTTGAAATGAATATCTTCAACGCAAATTCAAACTACCCTCCAAAGAACTTCAGGGTCATCGCTATAAGTCAGAACATCCTCCGTGTTGAAAACGGAATTGCCGGTATTATGTTTCACTGAGACCAGTCGCGTAGCGACCTCTTTCAAACGGCGGCGCCCTTCGGGCAAAAGAGGCGCTCAGCGCCTCTTCCTTTTTTCCTGCAGATTTATAAGTATGGCCGGTCGTGCCAGTTTGGTTTTCCTCGGCCAGGAAGACATTTCACTCAGTAGTGACCCTCAAGTCACCTATTTCATCGAAAAATACCAAGGTCAGACCCAGTTTTCATCTCGTCTTGACCAAGTTATATTCGATGAAGCAGGTGTTACATTCGGTTCTGAAAATCACAGGATTATCCCCAAGTCCGGAGACCTCATTACGAATATGCTCCTGTATATACAGTTCCCGGGTGCCTTGTCTGGCCAACAGACCTTTTTCCCGACTGGCGTCAATGTCCTCGACTCTGTAGGAACTCTTATGTTTCAGTACGTCGAACTATACATAGGCTCCGAGCTCATCGAACGGCTCTATGGAGAATACATCGAGATGTTGTACGACTTGACCATTCCCAAGGGGAAACAGCCTGCCCTTTCATTCTTGGATGGCAAGAACCTGACGTATTCATCGGTCCCTCAGGGTGCATACACAATTCCTCTTCCCTTTTCGAGCTTCGTCAAGGGTCTCCCTTTGTGTGCCTTCAAAGAGCCCGTGACGATTCGCATCGTCTGGAACCCAACAACCTTTTTCACGAGTCCGCCAACACTCATAACAACGCCCATTACGGCCCAATTGAACATCGAGTACACTTACCTGTCTGATCGTGAGATTGCTTATATTCAGGGAAAGAGAATCGACGGACAAATACCAAGTGCAAATCGTCTTCAAATTTTTGAACAGGTCCAGCGTAACGAATTTTTTGCCCCGGCTGGTGTGAGCACTGTTCAGTGTAAGATTGAATTTTACAACCCTGTAAAGGAGATGTTCTTCGTCCTTCAACAAGATGCAGCCCGAGGGTACGATTATAGTAGTACAGGAGCCGCAGCGGCGGCCACGCAGACCATAGGAACGACTGATCTCTTGGCCAATCTCGAACTCGACTTTAATGGAGTTTCACGCATAGATCTCACAGTGGGTACTCCTCAGTTTGTTCGCATCATTCAGTCACTCGAGTTTCACACACGAGTTCCTAACCGTTTGTTCTACATGTACTCATTCAGTCTCGACCCCGAGGGGGACTCCCCGACAGGGTCCGTGAACTTGTCACGAATTAAGAACCAAAATTTGTACTTGAACTTTACAAACAACTCTCAGAACGTGTATATCCGCGTATATGCCGTGTCATACAACTTCCTTGAAACCTCGAACAACTCGGCCAAGGTGACCTTTTCGAACTTTTTCTAGTTAGAGACCTCCGTCTCTTTCTTCGTATGATGCGTACAGGTGACGGCGAGATGGATACGTCTCAAATTGAGACTGCAGCCATGGACCTTTTCCTGCCTGTTATGGAGTCCGCAACGGTCCTTGCGGCCCACTATGCCAAGGCGTGCGGTCGAAACTGTATAATGGCTCAGGACATGAGCTACGGGCTCATGTACGCAGCCAGGAACGTCACTGGGCGTCAGATTGGTTCGCTGTTTCCCGAGGTTTGGGAGGACGAGTCGCATGGTGACTCAGACGAAGAGGAGGAGTCCGAGTCGGAATCAGACACTGATTCCTCACCCGATGACCCCTGGGCCCGGTACGAGGGATCTGATGACACGGCCTGTAAGATGAATGAGTGTGCAGACACGTGGGATCAGTGGGTCCCAACAAGTCCAGCTGAGCGTGCGCTGAAAAACGCAGTTGACAAAAACTCCTTTTTTGGTAGAGGTGAATGACATATACGTTTTTCACGATAAGTGATTCAGACGAAGATGAGGAGTACTCAAGCTTTGTTGACTTTGAGGACTTTGAGGATGATGAAGAAGAACCTCAGGGCTTTGGAGGGATGGAAAAAGGGTCCGAGCTCAACTCCTCCAGCCCGGACTCGGCAGGGCCCGTTCCTTGGGATCCGTCCGAAAGTTTTTTTGCTTACCTATAATAAAACATGGCAGGTGTTGTGTCTTCCGTCGCTCTCCAGCTCGAGGCTCAGTCCCTCAATATGATTGTCATGGGCTTCACGTTCGCGGCGGCCATCAGCTGGTTCCACGCCGTCCGTGCCGTCGTGGAGAAGTTTATCAAGTCTGGCGGTGGCGTCAAGGGTGACGTGGTTGCGGCCATTGCTACGACCTTCCTGGCCATCGTCGTGTTTATGGTCGTCAAGGCGGTGGCTCGTAATGTCACCATCAAGAACCCATCCGATGTTGTGTATGCCGTCACGGCCTAGACACCAGGCCAGGCGCGATTCGTGGCCCTCCAGGGGCTGGGCCGGGGCCAACTTGTCCAAGTTGGCCCCCGAACGTCTTATAGGCAACTATAGCTCCAATCAAAACTAAAATGATAATCCACCAGTGAAAACGCCTCTTTGGCTCGGGTGGTGGAGGCGGTTGAACTTTCATCGCCTCCACGATTCGTTTGATTTGTATCTCCTCTAGAGGCTGAGGAGGGGGGAGAGTGGGTTTTGGGTCAGGGGTCACGTGGAGACGGAGAATAAAAGAGTTGGTGTCCCAGCCCTGGAAGTTCAGGAGGTTTCCGGACTTGTCAACCCACCGAACAGTCAAGCGCTGGAGTGAGTTTATGGGCTCAGGGTAGTCCGCTGAGACTCGATAGTCCTTATTTTCATGAAAATTCTTGATACAGGCCGAACTGACATCCATGATGATGGGCGCAAAGGACCTGTTCGCATTTGATCCTGAAATTGTCCCCGAGGTTCCTTGAAGCGCTCCAGTATCCACGTTGAATGGAGTCCGGAGCTCTTCAATGTCAAGGTACACATACTCGTTCAGGGAAAAGTCTACGAGAGTTGTGCTTCGAAGAACGTACTTTCCAGAATAGCCCGGGTCAAGTGACGTTGCGAGCGCAGCGGTATAGGTTTGCCCGTACGATAAACCGACCATAGTTGCAAATTCCCGACTTGTTGCCGCGAATGTGAACGCGGAGGCGTTGCTGAAGAGATAGTGCCCCTCGGACTGAATATAGTCCATAGTCGGGGCATTTCCTGATATGGCCGTAACCGCCTGAGCAAGCGCAAGTGCGCTGTAAAACCCGCTGTTTAGACTCACGTTCGAATTATTAAACATAAAAACGTTTGAACCGTTGGTCAAGTTGTACATGGTGTTTGGTACTCGGGCAGACACTAGGTCGACCCGTTCGATGTTACGTATAGGCCGAGTCAGATGAAGAGTGTACGAGTTTCCTGAAGGGTACAAGTTCGAGTCTCTACTGGTCGAATCTGCAAAAATAAGTCGCTCAGATGCTTCAGGACCTGTGTAATTCATAATTAAAACCAATACCTTTTTGTAGAGAAATGTACACAACGTACCCAGGGCTCCTCACACAGGACGAGTACCATGAATGTTTTCAGATATTACAAGACAAGGAAGGTTGGTCTCCCCGTGGAAGTTCCGTCGGGACTGGAAACTGTTTCATGTATAAAGACCTCGGATCTTATGACGTTTTTTCAAGGCGTATCTTTGATAAGATTGTGTCCAAGACGGGTAAGACGCTCCGACTCAAGCGGGTCTATGCAAACGGCCAAGAGGTTGGAAAAGATGGAGATTGGCACGTGGATGATAATCAGGAAGGGACCTGGACCTTTCTCCTGTACATGAATTCTTTCACTGAAGGTGGAGAGACTGAGTTTCGGTCGGGTGACGTGTTTATGCGTCAGACGGCCGTCATGAATACGGGTCTCATATTTGATTCTAGAATTGAACACAGAGGTCTCGCCCCCTCCTCTGGGACCGAAACGCGCATCACAGTCGCCTGGAAACTCTACGAGGTTCCCAAGTTTCAGTTTTTCGAGAGTCCTGTACCCTTCTGTATCATACGCAATTACTATACGAGCGAAGAGCTCAGACTCGTATGGGCCGAACTCGACTTTCTTGAAGGGAAGTTTCGAGAACCGAAAAAGACGGGAGCGGCCCTAGATGCAAACGGTATTCCACGCAAGAACAACAAGGGTCTATTTTTGGATGAAATTTATACGGACCGACTCTTGAGCAATATCTTGGTCGTAAATCGGAAGATTGGTCACGATTCCATCAAAAAGAACCTCGAAGGCAAAAGCTGGTTCTATAGGTACCTAACAAACCCGAGCGATCGCTTGTCTGACAAGACGCTCGTGAGTTACTATGATGACGGGGCGTACTATAAGCCCCATGTCGATGCGGCCGTCATAACGTGTATTTCATATCACTGGAAAGAACCCAAAGAGTTTACAGGGGGTGATCTGTACTTTGGGGACTTTTGCGTTCCTATTGAGAATAACTGTATGCTCATCTTTCCTTCGTGTACCGAACACGAGGTGAAGCTCGTCTCTGGTCAGGGGAGATTCGCCATCACTCAGTTCCTCAACTTTTCTTGAGCCTCGAGGATTTCCACGCGCACTGTGAGTTCCTTGATCGCCTCTACAAGCAAAGGAACGACCTTTTCGTACTGAATAGTAATATAGTTGTTTCCAGTCTGAAGATGGATATCAAAAGGAGCTTGTTTCACAACCTGGGGCAGAACCTTCTGAACCTCTTGGGCGCTTAGACCCACCTGTTCCTTTTCATCTTTAAACCCAAACTTCTTGGCGAGATCATTGAACGTATATATGAAGCCGTTCAGTGTGTTGACCTTTCCAAGGGCTTGCTGAATATTCGTTATCCTATTCTTGAGACGATCATCTGAAGAAAACGCCACGACATCGCCGTTGACGCAATAAATACTTCCCTGATAGTTGTTAAAATCTCCGTAATTTGATAGACTTCCAGCCTGGCCACCCTGACTAGGCAGTTTGTTATTCACTTGTTGCTGCGTTGCACCGAGCGTTTGTTGAGTCCCCTGAAGAGCTCCTACCGTCTGATTAAGGTACTGTTGAGTCCCTCCAAGTGTCTGTTGAGTTGATCCGAGACCTTGTTGAGTTGCGGTAATCTGTCCTTGCATGGTTCCTATTTGCTGTGAGTGTGTCCCAACTGTTCCCTGCGTCTGACTCAGGACTTGTTGCGTACCAACAAGCTGTTGTTGCGTCCCACCGAGCGTCTGTTGGGTCGCTCCGAGCGTTCCCTGCGTCTGTGAAAGAGTTGTTTGGGTCGCACCAAGCGTCTGTTGAATGGCGTAGGCAAGCGCAGTGCTCGCCGCGACAGTCGCTGACCCCGTCCCTGCCGACTGTGAGATGCCCGATCCCTGAATGTTCTGTGTGCTCAGAGCCTGTGCAAAAGTGGCCGACCCGCCCTGAAGCGCTGACGTAGCACCGTAGATTATACCTCCTTGTGACGTCACTGAACCTGCCTGTACAGTCTGGGCAAAAACACCGGTTCCTCCCTGAATTGCTGATGTGGCACCGTAAGTTATACCCGCTTGAGCCGCCACTGACCCCGCTGTGAGAGCTCCTGTGACTTGAGCAGTCTGTGCAAAGGCCGCCGACCCGCCCTGAAGCGCTGACGTAGCACCGTACCCTATAGCGCCCGAAAACTGAGCCTGGGACCCTCCGAGCGTTCCTTGAACCTGAGCGGTTTGAGAGAACACGACCGAACCACCCTGAAGTGCAGACGTGGCACCGTATATTATACCCGTCTGGGAAGTCAACGAAGAGGCCGTAAGAGCTCCAGATTGTACGGTCTGTGCAAAGGCCGCCGACCCGCCTTGAAGCGCTGATGTAGTTCCGTAGGTTATACCTGCTTGGGAGGCGATCGAACTCCCCTGAACAGTTTGAGCGAACACGGCCGACCCTCCCTGTATAGCCGAGGTGGCTCCGTACACGAGACCTCCTGAAAACTGAGCTTGAGACCCTCCGAGCACTCCTTGGACCTGGGCCGTCTGGGCGAACACGGCGGACCCACCTTGGATGGCCGAGGTAGCACCGTACTGTATACCAGTTTGAGAAGCAAGGGATCCTGCTATGATCCCGCTCGTCACCTGAACAGAGCCTGAAAAAACCGAGGCACCCGTCCCTTGTGTTTGAACGTTTCCAGTGTTGATGACATCACCATAATTCGTGATGGTGGGCATTCCTGATATAGATTTACATTAAAGTTCTGTACTCGACGCGCCAGACGGAGTTATTAATAGTCGCTTTGAGTACCAATGGACACGGACGATACCGTCTTTTTGTTCGAGGACTTTCTCGGAGCGCCCGAGTGTCAGCCGTATATAGACAGGATACAGAACCATTGGGACAAACACAAGAGTCACAGTGACAGTATGACCAACTGGCCGAAACGTACTATAGATATTACGGATGATCCCATAGTCCAAAAGGTCACTTCATTTTTGAAACAAAAATTCTCGTGTCGACTCGAGTGTAGTCAGGCTCAGATTCAAATTTGGCCCCAAAATTACGATACGGGACTTCACAAGCACATTGATAACGGCCGTGAGAACACGGACTTTAACAGTCTCATTTACTTGAACGACGCCTTTGAGGGTGGTGAATTTTATACCGAAAAGGGTGTGACCTATAAACCAAAGACTGGTGCCCTTACCTTCTTCAACGGTTCGACCGTTGTGCACGGGGTCAAGAAGGTTCTTGGGTGTGACCGATACACTCTCATCTTTTGGTGGAAACGACCGACTGTGTTCTACGAAAAGGTCTTTATGATGGATGACTTTTTGGACGCTCAGACGTGTGCCGGGTACATACAAAAGTACAAAGATAAACTGACATTAGGCCCTTTACGAATAGAAGACAAGCAACTGGAAGAAAAGGTCAAGAGTTGTTTGCGTGAAAACTTCGGAGCGGTTGTCGGTATTCAATCTTTACTGTTCACAAGGATTTCTACAACACATGATGATTCCGAACTACACATCCATAACTGGGAGCCAAAAAGGTGTGGGTGTCACTCGATGGTCTATAACGCCGTCATATACCTGAACGATGATTTTGAAAACGGTGAGTTTTACACAAAAGAGGGCGTCCTTATTCGCCCAAAGGTGGGGCGTATGATCTTTTTCAACGTGTCCATTTGGCACGGAATAAAGAAAGTTCTGAACAGTGACAGATACTCTATCAGGATTACGTGCTCGGACCCTGTGAACTTCACCTGACGCGTCTCGACCTCAACAGACTTTTTCTGTGTCACAATTAATGGCTCATCTGGATATGACAAATGGGACGTTGACTGTAAACGGTCAGACGGCCAACGTCTTTTGTGATACGACGTGCAAGTTGTGCGGCCAAATTTCTTATTCGGACCTTTTCAATCTAAGCGCAAACGTAACACCCAAGGATGATTGGTTCCCCGCAAGTTATAGAGTTTTCAAGGGATCTATAGTAACACTGAAGTTCCCTTATTTGTACGTTACGGAGGGACCGTATCCTCAGCTTACGGCTGTGGGTGTCGGGCACGATCGTTTCGCCGTATACTCGAACACGTCCAGCAACTCCATCGTGTTGTGCAGCGGTTCAAACTTGGGTGGAAACACCTCTGTATACATTGAAAACGTGACGTCGGGATTTAATATTAAAAAAGTTTCCTAGACAGAGTGTATATATGGCACACCTTGATATGTTAACAGGGGCCATGACGGTCAACGGCCGAACATCATTTCCTCAAGTGACGGAAACGTGCGTCGCATGTGGGACCTTGTCGTACCGGGAACTCTTCTGGACGAGCAATGGAGTTACTCCTCGAGACGATTGGTTTCCGGTTTCTACTCAGGGTTCTGTTCTCAACACTATAGTGTCCTTTCCAAGAACTCTTGTTCCAGATGGTCCTTTTCCATCTCTAGACCTTTTAAACATTCACTCAAACGTTTTTCTTATTTACTCGAATTCAGTCAGTAACTCATTCGTCATAAACCCTCCAGACAATACGATAACTTTCACGCAAACTTCAAACGGTCTTGTTATTGACCAACTTTCTCCCACGTCCACCCAGTAACTAGGTACTTGTTCTCAGTAGGGAAGCCACAGTGAACGTATGGCCACGTTCCTGGAAAGATGACGAGTTTGCCCATCTCGGGTTTCTCCGTCTTGTAGTAGAACCCTGTACCCCCTTCTATGGGTACATCGTTCAGGTACCATATAAACGTCGTCGTTCGAACGTATCCATTGAGAAAATTGGAATCCTCGTGCCACGTGTATGATCCCATTTTCTGAATCTGGAACCCTGTGTTATTGATAGACTTTGAGAGGTCATAGCCTAGAAACTTGCTTTTTAGAAATTCATCGTACTTTTGGTAGGCATCATAGAGTCTTTCTTGGAGCTGAAGCACAATGTCCGCCCAGCGCTCATGGGGCATGATTCCCAAATCGATTGATATCTTCACGTGGGGCTGGAAACGCCCACCCGCCTGACCAGGGAACTTATCCGGATCTTCTTCAAATCTCCGGATAATTTCATTACACAAATCCTCACTTAGGTGATTTGGAACCGAAAACACGAGGTCCATTTTACCTTTGCAAAGGGTTTTATTATTAGCATTTTGGCAGCGCTCTGTAGAAGAAGCCTGTAAGCATGTACCGGTTCTCACAATTTATGTGAGTGTACACGTCATGCCACGTCGCTGGAAAGATGACGAGCTTCCCCGTCTTGGCCTTGACCTTTTTATGAATGAAATCAGTTTCACCCTCGTCACTCAGGTACACGAAAAAGGCTATGAATCGTTCCAGCTCATTCTCGACAAAGTAAGGACACTCCCATATACCTCCCTGGGTATTCAGCTTGCGCACAAACACAGACTCATCGTTTATTATGTTGTAATTGAACTGCTGCTCTGGCCATTTTGACAACCAGTGCCTCCTGAAAACGTCAATAAAGTCTGGCAACTTTTGCTTGAGCTCTTTCATAACGTCGTCCCATTCTAGAAACCGAGACACGTGTATGAAGCTTTCACTTGGAAACGTCTTGACTCGGGGCTCGGAATTAAACTGGTCTACAATCTGTCTGCAAAACTCTGGTGACAAAGCGTGTGAATACTCAAACACTAGGTCCATCTTCTACAGTTGTGACATTTTCTTTTGTAGGTAAAATATACACACCTGAACCTGACATTGTTATGGGGTACTCGAAGGTTGCTGGGCAGGCTAGAATGTCTCCTTGTTTGATAGATAAATTGTACCGTCCTATGCTCACGTCTCCATTTCTCAAGCAAAATATAAAGTTGTAGTTGAGGTCTGACGTATTGAGTGATATTGAATTGCACCCTGTTCGAAAGATTCTAAAGGTTACATTTGGAGCAACAACTTCTGGGTGAATCATACACCCTGATTTTTGTAGGTGATTCTCGTAGAGCATATAGACCCTCCTGAATATGTCTTGGAGTTCCTGATCGTTTATAATGGTCCTTTTCTCTGTAGTGTCTTCTAAGCTTGATAGAATTCGATTCACAATATCACCCGGTATCTGATTATCAAAATTAAGGAAAGATGAGTTATTATAAACGCGCGCCCTGAGTTGTTGAAGAAGGTACGAGGGGTACGGATTGAACGTGTACAGGTTCGGTTGCTCTGAAGGTGCGAAGAGAATCACTCGCTTTTTGCCAATCACTTGACAGAGCCAGTTGTCCTGACCATCATGGTGCATCAGGGTCGTACATGGCCCCCTGTTGAACCATACATTCTTGCTCAGTGACTCGTCAAAGATCTCATCTATTTTTAGATCAGAATTCTCAAGCTTGTTCTGAGCTATGTAGTACTGAGGGTTATTGAGTTCGAGAAAGTCGTCAAAAGGCATGTTTTCAAACTTGATCTTCATATCCGGAAAATGGTGCTGAATAGTTATAGATGGAAAGATTCCGTTGTAAGACCGGAGACACCTAATGTCTTTCTTTCTCAACTCCCTGAAGACATCTTCGGTCGTGATGGCGTGTCGTTTTACCCTCGGAAGGCTTTCATTGGCCCTCGAGTTGAACCAAAAGTTCACGGCTATATTCATACCAGCGTTGGGATCCAACTCTCTAGAATCTACAAAGTGGAACCAACCGGTCGGTATAAATAGCCTTTCTCCGGGGTTCAGGAGATACTCGTATTTGCGTGCTTTGTAGTACAGAGGGAACTCCTTTGGGTCCGGATCAAGACAAGGAACTCTCGAGTACCGCGCATCGTCAAAAAAGTTCTCGACGTTCATAGTATTTTTTAATCTTTTTAATAGAGTAGAATGTCGCAGTTGCGGTCTATAGCCATTCAGCAGACAGTTCAGATCGGTGCTATAGGAAGAACCCTGTCTGGAGCACCTGCAGGAACGAATATTCAACTTGGGAACATGACAAATAATAGTACACAACCAACTGCATTTTATAAAGACCCTCTTGGAAACACTGGTGCAGCAGGAACTGCCGGTGCAAACGTCACAACTGCCAACTTGAAAAACAGAACGCTCGGATACCTTACAGGAACTGGCGCTTTGTCTTCGACTCAGTTTCAGACCGTACTGAGTACTGCCCAACAACAAGGCTATTTCTCTTTATGGAACAGGGCGCAGTCAACAGGCGCTTTGACCATAGCGACCGGGTCTGCAAATACGGTGAACCCAAATCCTCCAGCAAATTCTGGAACAAATCCAGTCGTCCCAGCCTCGGGAGGAAACCCAAACTTCAACCCTTATATTCCAGCATCTGGAGGGAACAATTCTGGAACGAATCCGTACATTCCCGCCCCGGGAGGTACACCAAATTTCAATCCTTACAATCCAGCACCAGGAGGGACCCCGAACTTTGTGTACGTTCCGGCACCCGGAGGGACCCCAAACTTCGTGTACGTTCCGGCTAGTGGAGGAACCCCCAACTTTGCGTACGTTCCGGCCAGTGGAGGAAACCCAAACTTTGTGTACGTTCCTGCAGGTGGAGGAAACTGTACTCAGTTTTGTGGCCCGTGCTCATGTTATACGTGTAATCACTGTAGTATTTGTAATGCTTATAACCCAGGAAATCCGGCTTACTCTTACAACTCGGGTGTGAATCCTTACTACCCGGCTTACAACTATAATTCAGGTGTGAACCCTTATTACCCAGCCTACTCTTACAATTCAGGTACAAACCCAGTTGTTCCGGCGTACACGTACAATTCTGGTACAAATCCGGTAAACCCAGTACCTGGCCATACAAACGCAGGTACAAACCCAGTCGTTCCAGCCTCCGGAGGAAACCCAAATTTCAACCCTTATATTCCTGCATCTGGAGGCACAAACTCTGGTACAAATCCTTATATTCCTGCACCCGGGGGAACTCCAAACTTTACACCGACCGCTCCGAACACGGCGACAAACAATCAGGGGCCTGCATCTCCCCTTGTATATAGCAGCGGGTACATTCTCTCTCAGCAATCATCTGCACAGCAGATAGTCGTGGTGACGGCTGGATTAACCCCTGCACAGGGAGCAAATCCGGCCGGAGCCATTCACGCTATTCAACAATCTGGAACAATAGCATCTATTCAAGTCCAACAAGGAACACTCCAGTTTACTTAAAAACGAGTTTCCACCCTCTCTCCATAAACTTTTGGGACCTTTGAATGTTACCATGTGCAAGCTCGTTTGTTCTTACTCGGGCTTTCACGTGACTGAACTTTTTTTGGCGCACAAGGTTCAAGAGTTCTACAAAGGTGTATCCCTCGGGCAAGTACTGAATACCAAGAACATCTTTTGACATGTAAAAAATGGCATGCGTAAAGTCCACGGACGACTTTTCAGATTTCCAATCGTCAAACGTGTCATAGTACATAACATCAACCTTCAGACCATTCACTGATATAAGTTCAGCTCTTTTACAAAAAGGGACATTGTTCTTAGGAGTGTTTCTGAGATCCGTTTCTCGTACTATTTTCACATTGTTGAACCTCATCTTTAACTTCTCGAAAAACTCGTACCTTTTTTCAAGTTCACACACAACATCTATATCATTGAAGTTTGGTTCACCCCTGATATAGACGTCTCTTACAAAGCCGGATATGATCCATGCTCCAAATTCTAGGATAGCCTCTGCGACATCCATATGTATTTATTATACCCTGTCATCTTTAATGGAGTTTCAGGTGTACACGAGCCCAGTCGTGTTTGCCATCATACGTAACTTTTGTAACCAAGAAGAGCTGGACATGATCAGACCCGAACTTCTTAATTTGTTACCAAAATTGAAAGGTCCAGAGGAAACAGGAACGGCCCGGACCATACTTGGTAACGTGAAAAAGCACAACAAAGGTCTCTTTCTCGATCCCAATAGCCCCCTCCCTATCATTACTCGCAAGTACAGAGACATTGTGATCGTTTCAGAACTTGAAAAGCGTCACTGGCTCTTTGGGTTTTTACGCAACGCAAACAGTGAAACGACCCTGGCGAGTTACTATGAAAACTCGGGACACTATAAGGCTCACACAGACGAGTCTGTGTTTACAGCAATCTACTATACATGGGATGAGCCCAAAGCGTTCGAGGGTGGTGACTTGTACTTCGGAACCTATAAGGTCCCCATAACAAACAATTGCCTCCTCATTTTTCCTTCGTGGACGACGCACGAGGTCACACCTCTCACAGGGTCGGGTCGATGGGCCATAAGTCAGTTTTTGTCCCAAGTTCCAGTGAGTACTTCACGTGATTTCATGAGGTTCACAAACGTCCTGTCCGTCCTCGAGTTTAACGTTATTAAAAAGGCTATTGACGCGGGCACTTGGACGACCCGAGGCAAGTCCGAAGACTCGAACCCTATATCTTTCCTGTACATGGACCTTTCAAAGAACGAGATGTTTGGGACCAAGTTTCTGTCCATCATAGAACGGCTCACGGGGCTCTCATTCACTCTCGACCGTGTGTATGCCAACGGACAGTACTACGGAATGGATGGGTCATGGCACCAAGATAATCCCGACGAGAATGCGTACACCTTCCTCTTGTACGTGAATGAGGTTCTGGACCTTGACACGTGGGGTGGGTGTACAGAGTTTCAGAACGAGGATGGAACGATTCAGTCCGTGCCCCCTGAAACAAACAGCGCCGTATTTTTCAAGTCAAATAGACTTCATAGAGGGAAAGCCCCGACCCGGTTCTGTACGGACATGCGAATAACTATTGCGTGGAAACTACGAGTCAAAAATGTTTGAAGAGCGTAATGAGGTATCTCTGTACATCTCGGTCAGGCCTTTACGTAGACTTTACGCAAAAGATATATGACGGTGCATTTTATGGTATGACGCATACCGGACGCGACTGGTACGTTTGTGGAGTGCCAACTTCAGCAAATCTACACAGTCCAACATGTGAAGGGTACGTACTCAAGTTTCAGATTAGTGAAACTGGTCAAATTATAGATCCTCGCGTATTCCTCACTGGAATTGATAACGGAGCTCACCAAATTATTATTTGGAAAAACAGTCTGTACATACTCGAGACTGCTTTTCAACGTGTTTTGCGTGTACCCCTCGATAATCCTTCAGCAAAAGAATACATTTATCCACTCGATAGAGCGATTAGTGCGTGGTACAAGAAAAACGGACAAGAGGGCTCCTTTGAAAAGTATGAGCACATGAATTCGATAACCGTGTTCGACAACAAGTTCTATATCATGTGCCCGTTTCTCAAGAACTTTATGCTTAATGGTTCACCAAGTCAAGATGGTAACACAAAGTCTCTCATAAAGGTATTTGATCAGGACTGGAAGCTTATTGAAGTCATAGATACCGGAAGGTACTATTGCCACGATCTCGTCGTGGTAGAACGGGACATATTTTTCTGTGACGCGACAAACGTTATTTGCAAGTACAACACGATAACGAAGATTGTTGACGAGGTTCACAGATTAGACGACCCGACGGAAGTCAAGCACAGAATTATATGTAGGGGTCTGTCGATAACAAAGGCCGGAGAAATATTCGTTAGTTCTTCGAGTGTTGACAAGGTATACGCGCCATACATTATGAATATAAACGACAAAAGCAAGATTAATTGTGATTTTGCCATGTGTTGCATAAAGGCTGTTGACGGCTCGGACTATAATGATGAGACGTGTCGGGCCCAAGAGCGCGACTACTCAAGTCTTCAGCTTAATTTCAAACCAAAAAGCAACAGATTCTTGATGAATGTTCAACAGTATGGCCCGTTAGACTTGCGAGTCCTTGATAAGTTGGTCGAAAGTGCAAAGCAACTCCCTCTTCACTTTGGGGGTGTTGGTGAGTCTACAGAAGGTGCACCTCCAAAAGTTCGCAAGTCCCGTGTGACCTTTCTCAAGCGCTCGGACTTTGGGTACATATATGATATGTTGTTCAGGATCATCGAGTCGTGTAATAACGACGTGTATAACTTTGCCCTCACGGGTCTCAGTGAGGACATACAGTTTACAGAGTACGATGAAAGTTATGAAGGGCACTATGCATGGCACACTGATACGGGGGTGGAAGCATCGACCAGAAAACTGAGTGTCGTTGTCCAGCTTTCGGATCCAAGTGAGTATGAAGGAGGTGAATTTCAGTATAAAATTGGGAATGAGGACAGCACGGTCCCTAAAGAAAAGGGGTCGGTCATAGTGTTCCCAAGTTTCTTGCTTCACAGGGTCACACCAGTCACAAAAGGAACGCGGAGAAGTCTTGCTCTATGGGTAACGGGTCCTTCTTTTGTTTAGAAGAACAACTCGCACACTTTTCAGGGGTTTCACCTTCGCACCCATCTATCCAGATTTTGTAGGCTGTCTCGTGATCCATCTCTGGTTTCTCGAGTTTTTTGTTAACCATATTGTGAATATCGACCGACCAGTAAAATATGTCTCTTGAATCGGTCGTTTCGGGTACAGGGGTTTCCTCGATGAGTCTTATAAAGTCTTTTCGACAATGCCCACATGGGATTATGTGTTTGAATGCATGAATGAAACTTGTAAGGTTTGCTACATGTTTCGTTCCTAGACACGAAATGTGAAAGACGGCCCAAAAGTAAGGACCGAAACTCTTTGGACAGATGCCCATTTATCTAATCTATCTTTTCCTCGGCATTTTTATCTCGAGTGAAAAACATAACAAGGGCCCACCTGTCCGTGAGTGTTTTCCTTGAAGAGTGTAAGTTCTCTATACCCGAACTGAAGAACAAAAGCTTCCCTGGTTCAACCTTGTGAACAATCTCCTCTTCGTGCGTATCGTTGTTATGAAAGGCAAACTCACCACCTTCACATGAATTTAGGTACAAAATTGCAGAGTAGTGTCTCGTAGGAGGGTTATTCGTCTTGGTGATGACGGCCTCACGGGTCTTGCTGTTGTATATCCGGTTGTCCACATGCATAGGGTGAGACGACCCTGGAGGACGGTGTGCAATGTTCGAGTACTCTATGTATATCTCTTCGGGTATGTACTTTTTTATGATTGAGAGGACTCTTTGTCGGACGAGCTTGAGTTCCTCTTTTATTTCTGGAGGAGCTCCCCGAAACGAATTCGAGAGACGAATTGTGTCCCCCGTCGTCTTTTTCGTCAGGTCCAAGTTCCAATCATAAAAAGTTATTGAATTTGCAAATGAAATTATACGTTCACAGTCCTCGAGTGAAAGGACCTGTGACGCTTCGCCCCGAAGTCTCATCTGACTCTTGAAGAGAATATTTTAACACTTTATGGACATGAAACGAATGATGCGGTGAAGTTGGGTCGTCGTGTTGGGTGTAGTAATCTGAGCCGAGTTTGGAACGGTCTGAAGAATCTTGTCAAAGGCCGGGTTATTCGAGAAATTCTCAACAAGGATAATTGTACCCCCTGGCTTCATGCGAGTAATGAGGGTGTTCACATCCAGGGTTATATAGTCTATACCCAAGTGATTCATAGAAATGAAAGCCAGGTCCACGGACGCTGG
>Ga0007848_1000041_pt1 | contig 59883 bp, 55 predicted proteins | sample CryBogCBH18Jul08_FD_71209 | JGI IMG/M metagenome (GOLD analysis project Ga0007848, IMG submission 71209) | Freshwater microbial communities from Crystal Bog, Wisconsin, USA - CBH18Jul08 | ecosystem: Environmental > Aquatic > Freshwater > Lake | place: Crystal Bog, Wisconsin, USA | collected...
GGTCCTGCCGGCGCCGGGTGAGAAGCCAGAAAGAGAAGACTGGGAAATTTCTGAGGGCTCAGCGACGCATATTGATTTTGTAACAGATGATCTTGTTGGTTTTTTGGAGGCCTTGTCCGTCACCGGTTGACTCCCTGAGCAACGCGCCTACAACCCGGCCAGTCTATCTTGTCTAAATTGGGATTATTATGCCGCATACAGGTCTTGAGACCCTCATCACCGCCGCCTTTGATGACAGGGCCAATATCACTTCGGAAACACAAGGCGACATTCGTCGTGCTGTTGATAGCGCCCTGCGCCTGCTTGATTCCGGCAGACTCCGTGTCGCTGAGAAAATTGACGGCGTGGAGGGACCCAAGGCCTGGAAGGTCAACCAATGGCTGAAGAAGGCCGTATTGCTCTCGTTTCGGCTCAACGACATGAGCGTCATCGCCGGCGGTCCTGGCGGCGCCACCTGGTGGGATAAGGTTCCCTCTAAATTTACTGGTTGGGGCGCGAGCGAACATTGCACAGCAGGCTTTCGTTCCGTCCCTGGCGCAATTGTGCGCCATTCAGCCTATGTCGCACCAGGCGCAATATTAATGCCTTCATTTGTAAATCTTGGCGCTTATGTCGATTCTGGCGCGATGGTGGACACATGGGCCACAGTAGGCTCCTGCGCGCAGATTGGGAAAAACGTTCATCTTTCAGGCGGCGTGGGCATTGGCGGCGTTTTGGAGCCTTTGCAGGCTAATCCAACGATCATTGAAGACGAGTGCTTCATTGGAGCGCGTTCAGAAGTTGTCGAAGGCGTGATCGTAGGCAAAGGCTCTGTGCTGTCTATGGGGGTATTCATTGGCGCCTCTACCAAAATTGTCGATCGTGCAACTGGAGCCATCCATATTGGCTATGTGCCGCCCTATTCGGTGGTCGTATCCGGCAATTTGCCTGGTAAGTCATTGCCCGACGGCAGCGCCGGCCCCTCTCTCTACTGCGCCGTAATCGTGAAAACAGTCGACGCACAGACGCGTAGCAAGACAGCCGTCAATGAATTGCTGAGAGACTGATGGCGATCGACGCCGAACGCCTGAATTTCCTCTATCGCAGCGATCAGGGGCGCATTGATCGACATACTTGGCTTGAGGGCGTACGCAGCCTTGCTCTGACGCTTATCCCTTTTGCGCTGCTGTGGAATTTATTGGAGCCCTATACCGCGCATGACGTCGCCACTAGCCCATTTTTTGCGCCGCTGACCATTGGCGCTTACGCCTTTCTTTTATTTTACGCCTTTATTGTCCTGCTGGTCGCCGTCAGCTATGTCAATCTCTCTGCAAAGCGGTTTCGCGACCGCGCCATGACGCCGCCCGTTGGCCTAGCGAGCCTCGTTCCCTTCGTCTGCCTGCTAGCTGGGGCTGCGCATTGGCTTCAGCCTCGAGTCGCCGACGCTATGTCAATCTGGTGGGTTTGGGGAATAGACATTACGCTCATCGGCGCCATTATCTGGACGCTGTATGAACTTGGCCTGAAACCCGCACATAAAACATGAGCCCCATAGAAAACGCCGTTCGCCTCACGCAGGAACTCATTCGCTGCCCGTCGGTGACGCCGAATGACGCTGGCGCGCTTGAAATTGTCGAGACAGCGCTTCGCGGCGCCGGCTTTGAAACCCATCGGATCAAATTTTCGCATGCCGAAACGCCGGATGTGGAAAATCTTTTCGCGAAAATTGGCACTGGCGCGCCGCATCTCGCCTTTGCCGGACATACAGATGTTGTTCCGCCCGGCGATGTCACGCGTTGGCGTCACGCACCCTTCGCCGGCGACATCGTTGATGGTCGGCTTTATGGACGCGGCGCCTCTGACATGAAAGGCGCCATTGGCGCCTTCTTAGCTGCAACGCTCAATTTTATCTCTTGCCATGGTGCGCCTCAAGGCACGCTTTCCTTCCTGATTACTGGCGATGAAGAAGGACCCTCAATCAATGGCACGGTGAAGTTGCTTGATTGGATGCGCGCAAGAGGCGAAAAATTAGATCATTGCATTGTTGGCGAACCTACAAATGTCTGCGCGCTTGGAGACACAATCAAGATCGGCCGGCGCGGCTCGCTCAATGGCGTTATCCGCGTGATCGGCAAGCAAGGCCATGTCGCCTATCCCCACCGCGCAGAAAATCCTACGCCGGTTATCGCACGAATTGTGGCGGCGTTATCGGCTTATGAATTTGATCAAGGCACGTCGCATTTCGATCCCACGAATCTTGAATTCTCCTCAATTGATATCGGCAATCCAGCAGTAAACGTCATCCCTGCAACAGCAACTGCACAATTTAATGTTCGCTTTAATGATCTCTGGACACTTGCGACATTAGAAGCACGCATTCGCCACATCGTTGCGCAAACAGCTGGTCAAATAACAACTCACCTTGAGTTCTTGCCAAGTAACGCTGTGTCTTTTTTGACTGAGCCTGGGATATTTTCTGACCTTGTTGTCAATGCTGTTAAACAGGTGACCGGACGCACCCCTGAGCTTTCAACAAGCGGCGGCACCTCCGACGCCCGCTTTATTAGTCATGACTGTCCAACACTTGAATTTGGCCTTACTAATGAAACAATTCATGCTGTCGATGAAAACGCAACGACAGCCGACATTAAAATGTTAGAAGAAATATATCGCCATATTCTAATATCGTATTTTAAGACATAAGGAATCTTTGAAACCTTATGCGCCTATTAATGCCAGCTTAAAAAAATATATCGTCCCCGTCCTCATGAATGGTGGAAAGCCTCACAATGAGATATCTAGCAACAGCCGCCATACTGGTCCTGGCGCTTGCGACCACGATGGCGCCCCTCAATGCGCAAACAAGCCTGACGCTTGAGCAGGAAGCGCCACTGCGCGCCAAACCCAATTCTAAGAGTCCCATCATTGCCCGCGCGCCAGCCGGCGCGACGATCATTATTGAAGATAATGGCGATCGCTGGAGCCAAGTTGATTTTGATGGACGCCGCTTTTACATCATGACAGTGCAACTCAACACCGCAACAACGCCCATTCAATCGACAGCAACCGACGATCCAACCTGCGACTACAATTATCCTTATTCTGGCAGTAATATTTATTTTGATCGACCGCTTGCCAAGCTCAGGCACAGCGAACCTTTTGGATTTTTATTTGGTTATCACAAACGCGCGCCCTGTTAAGCGACGCCACTGCCAACGAAAATCAAAACGAGAGAATGCGCAGCGCTTATTGCAACAAGACGGCTTAGATTTTTCCCCTATAACGGCTCCACACCCACGCCATTGGAATCGCCTCATCTCCTGCGTCTTTGGAAAGCTCACGCGCAACTAATGACGAGAATGTAGATGCTGTCCCAACAGTTTTTTGCGCTTGCGGCGATTGTTTTGGGGACACGGGTGTCTTTTCCTCTTGCTGGGATATTGTTGACGCGCGCGAAAGCGCGGATTTGACGCTGCGACCTTTGCCAAAAATTATTCTAGCGCCCACCGCTGTCACCATAAATACCAACGCCACAAAAACTGCGATCAGACCAAAAGAGAATTTGCGTGGCTGTTCATTCATCCCTACAGTTTCTTGGGCGCGAGAGAATGTGGTCGAGACGCCCTCCAGCGGCATAGCGATTGGGTCTGCATCAGACGTTGCGGTCATCGGCTGCCTATCGACCGGAATCGGCGAAGCCGTCTGTTCGTCGCCTTGACGCGCAGAAGACATTCTCACGTCTTCATGCGGATTGATCTTAACCGCCTCTTCAGCGCCTGACATGATCTCTTCTCGCGTGGCCTGCGCCGCTGCGCCTGAGGAAGACTGCTGCGCTATTATCTTTAACGGCTGCGCTTCAACAGGAGTAGTGTCGTCAATCTTTTCAGACGGGACGACTTTTTCAGTGCGATCAACCAACGCGTCTTGAGGAGGAACAGAAATCTGAGCACCGTTCTCTTTAAAAGTCCTGATTGAGCTGAGCTGGACGCGACGAATACAGGCAATATTAGTATTACAATTTTGACGTTGCTTGATGAAGGGCAGGTTGAGCTTATTGGCCTGAGACTTGCCAAGATGCGATCGCAGATATTGATAAGCAGAATCGGCAAGAAGATCGAGCACAATCAATTGCTCATCCGAGCAGATTGTGCGTTCATCAGGCCTTATCGCGCGCGCGCAATCAAAACTCGGGCTCCGCGCAAAGGCCAAGGCTGTTGGAAGAGAAAAGATGATGACAAAAAACAACATAAGATGACGTCGATTGATAATGATCTGCATGCCGTCACTCCAGGATCGACGATCTGTCTCATCAACGCAACTTACAGATCAGACGGTTCTCCTCAGCCTATCTCATAATGAAATGGAGGCAAACATGTTAATAGACTTTCATATGAAAGCGCATATGCTAAAAATTGGGCGACAAAATATCTGACGCGTCGCCTTCACCATCAAACAATTTTTCTGACGCGTCAGGAAGCTTAGCATGATACGGCAAGGGCGGCGCACCTGTTATTGAAATCGTCGCGCCCTCTTTTTCAACCATTTCAAAGAGCTTTTTTGCATTATTTGGAGATAATCTAATACATCCATGAGAAGCTGGCCGGCCGAGAGAACGGGTTTCATAACTGCCGTGAATGGCGTAGCCGCCATAAAAAAAGATGGCGTATGGCATCGGCGCATTATCGTATTTCTGTGAATAATGCATGCGCTCCAAGGCTGTTGGCGCATATTCGCCTGGTGGCGTCTCATAACCCGCACGCGCGGTAGAGACAGGCCAATGAAAGTTTGCGGTTGAAGACTGCACATACATGCTTTGCTTCGAAAGGTCGATCTCTATCATAACAGTCGCATGCGCTGCTGATACAAAATTTACAAAAAGCGCAGCAACCGAAAACGTCTCTGCCGCCATCATGAACAATTTTTTAGCAAAAAATTTCATCCTAAGCTCCAAAGATTGAAACAAGAAAAAAGATAACAGGCCAAGGCTATCTAACAGCATATAATCCTTCACTATTTCTTTGGCAGCGCGCCATGAAAGAAAGCAAAGCCATAATTCTCTACTTACCTGCCTTGAGAAAGACTTCAGTAACCATAAGACAATAAGCGGCGACAACAACAGCCATCATTAACTCCGACTTAAGCATGCCTAAGTTTAAAACAGCCATATCATGCAAGAACGCTCTTTTCCCTATGCGCCGCGTGCGCTTAAAAAGAAGGACGGAGTATAATGAAGAAAGTGCTTCTTCCCCTCATTTTCCTAGCAGCAAGTCTCAGCAGCGCCTTAGCTGCGGACCTGCCCTCTCGTAAGGGCGCGCCAGCCTATGCGCCACCGCCGCCTGTCATGAGCTGGACGGGATTTTACGCAGGTCTTAGTCTTGGCGGCGGCTGGGGGGCCGGAAACGGCAACTCCAACTACTGGAATCTCAACGGCTGGAATGGCGGCGTCACCAATAATATTTCAGGCGGCATCATTGGAGGCGGTCAAGTCGGTTATAACTACCAAATCACACCAATGTTCCTTGTTGGCGCAGAAGCCGATTTTCAGGGCACCAGCATGGGCGGCGGTGCGCAACAAAGCTGGCTGCTCTACAATGGCATGGGCGTTAATCAATCCACTAGCATCCCATGGTTTGGCTCCGTGCGCGGCCGCCTTGGCGTGACGATCATGCCGACGCTGCTGGTCTACGCAACCGGTGGTTTTGCTTATGGCGACGCGCAGCGTAATGGCGGCGCGATAGGCTGGAACTATAATTCCGCGACGCAGACAGGTTGGACAGCCGGCGGTGGCGCAGAGTGGATGTTCATGCCCAACTGGTCGGCGAAGGCTGAATATCTCTACACTGACCTGTCTGGCGGCAATATGAACGAATATGGCTGGAATGCAGGCGTTGGTCTCAACAACGTCAACAATCATAGTCGTTGGAACACTGTGCGCGCCGGCGTTAACTACCACTTCAATCTGGGACCAACGCCCAGCATGCCAGCCTTCTGAGCCTAAAGCCAACGACTGGCTTAAAGACGACAAAAACCTTATGCGGCCTCAGTTAAAAGCCCAGCCTAAAAAGGTTGGGCTTTTTATTTTTGGAAAGCTGCCCGCTTTTGGGAGATCTCTGGATGAGTCATGCTGTTGACACTCCACACTATCTAGGCTTTTTGCTTGCATGCACGCGCGTTATTTTGTCCATTGTGCGATAAGAAAAAAACGCAGATATTTAGGACTTGCCAAGCGCACAAAGGTTGCTGGCCCGCAGGAACCCCATGGAATATGAAATAAAGCATAGATTAGCGATCACCAGCGCAATCATCCTTGTTGCTTTTGCCATTCTGAGCGGCGTGATGTGGACAGTAACACGCAACCCGCAACAATTGCTCGCGCGCGATGGCCGCCGGGGCTTTGACGCTGCGCCAACAGCCCTCCAGCAACCGTCGCCGCAGACGTCTATTATTGCACCATCAACCGCACCAAAAATGCAACCTGGCGCCGCCACGCCCGATAAAACGCCTACCCCAACTCTTGAGAGCACAGAGCCCGCCGCGCCGGCGACAGAAGAAACGCCCGTTATTGCGCCGCCAAAGAAAAAGAAACCCAAGCCTCAAAAGCCCAGACCAAAATTCGACGATGTTGAGGAAAACGGACGCGCATCAAGATCTCGCGGTCCAGTCTTCCCAGATCTTTTTGGTATCTTCAATTAATTCGCGCCATTTTACGACTATCGGCGCGCGTATAGTGAATCTTACATGTATAAATTTTATTTGAATTTGACGCTAAAATCTTGCTGACCTGCTGTTAGCGTCAGTTCAGACACGCGACAATTGGAAACGTAAATTGCAAATTTGTCGCCCATTTTATACGCCCCTCTAAAATCCTTAAATTCGCCTATCTCTCGACCGACAGACTTCAGCTCATTCTTATAAATGCTGAAAGTCTCCAACGGTGAAACACAACCGCCATGATTTAGCTTGGCGTCTGTAACAGATATTGAGTCGATAGCGACCTGACAAATAATAACGCCCGGGTCTGAGGCGCAATTAAATGGCCCTGCGCTTGCCTCTAGTGCCTGCGCGTGCATGTCAAAATTGCTAAAAATCGACATGGACAAAACAAGCCCGCATAAAAGAATAATGAGATCATATCTGCGCAAAGTCTTGCTCCATCAAGTCTTGGCGTTGAATATAATAACAAAAAATGTTTTACAGGAAGCAGGCGAGCTATATTTATTTTGCTGTGCGCGGGCAAATATGCTCAACTCCCTGATGGCGCGCCCCATCGCCAGCGCCGAGGCCTCATAAGCCTATTTTCGATGAATGTTAGGGCGCTCTCGAAACAGCGCTCGCGTCGTCTCTCACCAGCTTCCGAGTTAAGAGTTTATGATGAAGAAGAAAGACAAAGAGGATCTCAAGACAGCGCAAACGAAGATTGGTTCACTCTTAAATAAGCTTGAAGATCTAGACTTTCTTACTCCTGAGCACGATCCATATCTGCAAGAAGCGCCATCTTCAGCGCCGCCCGAGTTTATGAAATACGCCCATGCTAAACATGTCGAGGCAGATTTAAAAACTAAATCTCAGCAAGATGAACCGCTTGGATCAAACAATCTGCCATTTGAAATTCCGCGCGTTGATTCTAAAAACGCGCATCAGCCGTCACCAACTATAAAAAACCACCTATCCGAGACTATTGAAGCCACCACGCAAATTATTAAAGAACTCATTGAAGTCAACGACACGTTAAAAAAGAACGCCAGGGAAGCGATTAGCGCTCTTGAAACGCAATTATCAAACGAACAAGCCTACTCCTCGCATATTTTTAACGAACTCGATCAAATTAAAAAAGAAAGCGAATCCGCTCGAGAAAGAGACGCACATCGCATCCAGGAACTTGAACGATTGGTGAGCATTCTAAGTGCAAAACTGAAGCAATCCATGCAGGAGCTTCATGCCTCCAAAGATTGGTTTGATCATTTGAATAAGAGCATCAATGATGGTCTCATTGACGCAATCCGAGTTGCTGAGAAAATCTTAAATAAAGATTAGAGGCAGTTTAATTTCAGTAGGCCTTCCAGTCCCGTTGACGCACGTTAGACTGCCCCATTGTAAGCGCGCTCAGCCAGCCCAATACGAGCGCTCATGTCTGTCAATAATACAAGCCTTGGCCAGGAAAATTGTCCAGATAGCTTCCCATTTCGGAGTATCTTCCTGGATCGTTATTGGCAAAATTTTCCTGCTCAAGAAAATATCGATCATTGTCATCAGCATTTGGGCGCATATCACGCGAGGCGCCGTCATCCAGCCAATCATCATTTGTTGTAAGGTTAGAAGGAAGTTTTTGTGAATATACTTTACCCGCAGGCTTCGCGAGCGCACCGCCGATTGGCGCCAAAACGCTTAAACAAGCAATCACGACAACAAACTTAATGACACTTCTCATGACGACAGAAACTCCAGGTTCAGCTCAAAACTTATATACGCGCAGTGCGCCAACATGGTTAGACGCTTAAATTTAATTTACAACAAAAGACGCCTTGTGCGCGTCATAATGTGAAAGAAATTACGCAGCCATGCGACAGGCTGCATTATTTGGCGCAATGTCGGAGCACAGAGATCAGACAGGTCTATCGCCGTCAAGGAGGAAAACAGATAGCGCGCCAAATGGCATGACACCGAAACAATACCGTAAGTTATTGATTTAATGGCGAGAGAGACGGGGCTCGAACCCGCGACCTCCGGCGTGACAGGCCGGCGCTCTAACCAACTGAGCTACTCCCCCGCAAACGCATTGCAGGCGCGAGGCTTGCGGATAGGGCAGCGGCTGAGTGAAGTCAAGCAAATCCCAACAACCTTGACCGGCATGACCATTGACTGGAAAAAGCTTATCATCAGCCGTCGAAAGGCATTTGTGCATATTTAGCCAAACACCCCACGCTTTCTTTTCTCACCACATCAGGTTAAGTCGCCCGGTATGACATCCCCACCTCACGCCGACGCCCAACCGGCGCATGACGAAATCCGTCGCAAACGCATCAAAATTCGTGCTTGGCGGCGTGGCATGCGTGAACTCGACATATTAATTGGCGGCTTTGTTGATGCGCGGCTTGAAATGCTCACTCATGCTGAGATTGACGCACTTGAAGAGCTTCTTAATCTCCCAGACACCCAGCTTTTGAGCTGGCTCTGCGGCGGCTCGCTCCCACCGCCTGAGTATGATTGCGATATACTGCATCAAATCATTGCATTTCACACACATTCAGGGCCAATTCATTGAACCTTGCGCCTGCGAATAAAAATTCTGCACATGATCTTAAGATGGCCTGCGCAGCACTCGCTAAAGGCGAAAAACTCGTCTTCAGTCATGCGCCAGAGGGTTTTGACGCTTTTCTTTGCGCCGATCTGACGCGCGCACGCGCGCGTCAAGCGGAGGGCAGCGAAGCTGTTTTTGTGCACGTCGCGCGTGATGCAGCACGCTCTGCCGCCTTTCGTGAGGCGTTACGTTTTGCTGCGCCAGAATTTGAGATTCTCGATATACCCGGTTGGGATTGTCAACCCTATGACAGAGTGTCACCTCATGCTGGCCTTGTCGCACGGCGCATGACAGCGCTGTCACGATTAACGCGCGCAAAATCATCGGCAGAAAAGCCACGCATCGTTACAACAACGATTGATTGCCTGCTACAACGCACGCCGCCATATAAAATGGTTGCGGCTGAAAGCTTCTCCGCCGCGCCTGGGAATATTGTTAAGCTTGATGCGCTGACTTTATGGCTTGAAGCAAACGGTTATCTTCGAGCTAGCGTTGTTCGTGAAACAGGCGAATACGCGCAAAGAGGCGGATTGATTGATCTCTTTGCTCCCGGCTTGCCAACGCCCATTCGCTTGGATTTCTTTGGCGATACGTTAGAATCTATTCGAAGCTTCGACCCAGAAACACAACGGGCAATTGGTCAATTACGCACCCTCGACCTCACGCCCATGAGCGAACTGCGTTTGACAAGCGACAGCATGCGTCGCTTCCGTCAAGCTTACGCGGGGCATTTTGGCGGGCAAACGCGCGGTGACGCCCTCTATGAAGCAATAAGCGAAGGACGACGCTTTCATGGCATGGAGCATTGGCTGCCGCTTTTTTATGAGCGCATGGACACGCTATTTGACTATCTTGGCGCAACGCCATTGATTATTGACGCGCTCGTCGAAGAAGCCGCCGACGAGCGTCTCAAACAAATTGCTGATTATTACGATGCACGCAAAGAAGCGCATGATCTTAATCCGTCAGCCTCCACCTATAAGCCGCTGGCGCCTGATGCGTTGTATCTTACGCACAATGACTGGCAAACAGCTCTTGCATCACACGCCAGCCTTCACTTCACACCCTTTGAGGCTGCCCAAGAAAGCTGTGTCTTTGATGGCGGAGCGCGCACGGGTAGAGATTTTGCGCCTGAACGCAACATACCTGATCTCAATGTCTTTCAAGCAGCAGCCGATCACATTAATGCAGTAAGATCGCAGGGTCGCGCCGTCATTGTTGCGGGATGGTCTGAGGGATCCTGCGAACGTTTAGGTCATGTCCTTTCAGAACATGGCCTGAATAACCTGACAACCGTTTCGTCGCTTGCCTCAGCGCTCGCGCAACAGTCACAGATGAAAGGTCAAGGGAGCGTTACGCTTGCTGTCTTGGGCGTTGAGCACGGATTTGAGACCGACTCTTATGTGCTTCTTGGCGAACAAGACATACTTGGCGATCGTCTCATCCGACGACGCAGAAAAAAACGATCTTCTGAAAATCTGTTAGGTGAAATTGCGACCTTAACAGCTGGGGATCTTGTTGTTCATGTCGACCATGGAATTGGTCGCTTCATCGGTCTTGGCGCCATCGCTGCCGCAGGCGCGCCGCATGATTGTCTTGAAATTCATTATGCCGGCGGTGACAAGCTCTACCTTCCTGTCGAAAATATCGAACTGCTGACGCGTTATGGCGGTGAAGATACAGAAGCCCAACTCGACCGACTAGGCGGCGCAGGCTGGCAAACGCGTAAAGCGCGTATGAAAAATCGTATCCGCGAGATGGCGAAAGGACTCATCGCCATTGCCGCGCAACGTCAGCTACGGCAAGCCCCAAAACTTGCGCCGCCGGAGGGATTATATGATGAGTTTTGTGCACGCTTTCCCTATGATGAAACCGAAGATCAGCTGACAGCGATTGAAGCTGTCATTGATGATCTCAACGCAGGACGACCAATGGATCGTCTGGTCTGTGGCGATGTTGGATTTGGTAAAACAGAAGTCGCCCTTCGCGCCGCCTTTTGTGCAGCGATTAATGGCAAGCAAGTCGCCGTTGTCGCGCCAACAACTCTTCTTGCGCGTCAACATTATAAAACCTTTATGCAAAGATTTGCAGGCCTGCCAATCAAAATCGGTCGTCTGTCTCGTCTTGTAAATGCTGCTGAAGCGAAAGAAACAAAGAAAGAATTGTCTGAAGGCGCTATAGACATCCTTATCGGCACACATGCTATTCTTGGAAAAGGTGTTTCATTTAAAGATATTGGTCTTGTAATTATTGATGAGGAACAACATTTCGGGGTTGGCCACAAAGAAAGACTAAAAGAACTGCGCGCCGAAGTGCATGTTCTGACGCTTTCTGCAACGCCTATCCCCCGCACGCTCCAGCTTGCCATGACAGGGGTTCGGGAGCTCTCTCTGATTACAACCCCGCCAATTGATCGCCTGGCGGTGCGTAGCTTCATCACGCCATTTGATCCGCTAATTGTGCGCGAAGCGCTGCTTCGCGAAAGATATCGTGGCGGTCAGGCGTTTTTTGTTTGTCCACGTATTGACGATCTTGAAGAGGCGGCTGCCTTCTTGCGAGAAAACGCGCCAGAAGCAAAATATATTATAGCGCACGGACAAATGAGCCCGAGTGAACTTGAAGACAAAATGTCAGCTTTTTATGACGGAAAATTTGATATTCTGCTCTCAACTACGATTGTTGAATCCGGTCTCGATATCCCAACGGCAAATACGTTAATTGTCTGGCGCGCCGACATGTTTGGTCTGGCGCAACTCTATCAATTACGTGGACGCGTTGGACGCTCAAAAACACGCGCCTTTGCCCTGTTTACCACCCCAGCGAATAGAACCATCACGCCGCAGGCGCAAAAACGTCTCGAGGTTCTCCAATCTTTGGATACGCTTGGCGCAGGGTTCCAGCTTGCAAGCCATGATCTTGATATTCGAGGGGCTGGTAATTTGCTTGGGGACGAACAATCTGGCCACATCAAGGAAGTTGGTTATGAGCTCTACCAACAAATGCTTGGCGATGCGATTACCTTGCTTAAAGCCGGCATTGATGAGCCGCAAGAAGAGGTTTGGTCACCAACGATCGCCATTGGCGCGCCAGTAACAATACCTGAAAACTATGTTGCCGATTTAACTTTACGCCTACAACTGTATCGCCGTCTCTCAACACTCGAAACAGACCAGGATATTGACTCATTTGCAGCAGAAATGATCGACCGCTTTGGACCTGTGCCGCCAGAGGTCGAACAGCTGTTTGAAATTGTTGCGATCAAAGCGCTTTGCCGGCGCGCGCATGTCGAGAAAGTCGATACAGGTCCCAAAGGCGTTATTATTTCATTCCGTGACAATAATTTCTCAAACCCAGCAGCGCTTGTGCGGTATGTCGCGGAGCAAGGGGTCTCTGCAAAAGTTCGTCCAGATATGCGCATTGTTTTTATCCGTGACTTTGAGACCATGAAACAAAGGCTGTCGGGAACGCGTCGTATTTTACGCGCGCTAGCTGATCTTGCAGAAAAAGGCAAAACCGCCTGACATTGCCTCGATTGGCCATACTGGATATTTTACCAAGGCAATTTTCGGGCTATTCTACAAAGAATTCACGCATCATGCCCATATCTTCATGCTCAAGGTTATGACAATGATACATGAAACGCCCCTTGTAATCTTCAAAGGGTTTGATGATGCGAATGCGCTCGCCTGGCGCAACTAAAACGGTATCCTTTAGTCCGCTATCAACAAACCCCTCATTAAATGAGGCGTAAACTGAAGCGTCTCCGTCAAACTCTCTCTCTAAAATCTGAAACGGCTGCCCATGCAGATGTATTGGATGAGCCATTGACATCATACCCATCATGCCCATGCCGCCGCGCATCGCGGCGCCATGATCGTGATAGATATCGATAAGCTGTAGTGAACCAAGCGGCACACGCTCGCTCGGCAATAGGTCGTCTGACGCATAGACGCGTTCGTTAAGCGTTAAGCGCATATGGCTCATGCCAAGGGCGATGGGGCGAGGCTGTGTTGGATTTGCAACATCTTCCAGACGTAAAGGGGATATGGACGCTAATGTTGTCGGCGCTTGTCGATGATCGCTGACGCCTTGCGTTACTGTGATGGTGAAAAGCGGGAAGCTCTCACTAATCCCCACACCATCATCCTGCATCATGCCATATGCCATTTCTGGCACGAGGCCAGAAAAACCCAAGCTATGCATGGTGATGCGCGAACCCATAGCTCTGGCGCTAAAATCAACCCAAAGATCAATTCTTTCAGCCGGCGCCAGCATGAGGTAGGGACGCGTTTCAGGCTTATTCAGCAAACCGCCATCAACGCCAATCACCGTCAACGGCGCGCCGTCATCCCATGCAAGCTTATAAATTCGCGCATTAGAGGCATTTAATATGCGAAGACGATAAACGCTGCGGGCAACATCAACACGATAATTGATCTGACCGTTGACGAGAATCTGATCGCCATAAAAACCAAACATGCCGCGATGCATGCCAGCGCCATAAACAAGCTGATGGTCACGGTTAAAAGCGCGATCTTGTATAACGAGCAAAATCTCAAACGCTCCTGTTGGCAGAGCTAATGCGCGTTCTTCATCGTCTTCAACAATGATCAATCCTGCAAGGCCTCGATAAACCTGCGTTGCTGTCGCCTCATGCGTATGGGGGTGATAAAAATTCAAACTGGCGCGATTGCGTATTGCAAAATCATAGGTGTAGATTTGGCCTGATGAGATGGCCTGGCTTGGATGACCATCAGCAGACATCGGCACATGCAGACCATGCCAATGCGTAATCGTTTTTTCTGGCAAGTCATTTCGAAGATGTATTCGAACCTTTTGCCCTTTTCTAAAACGCAGCGTCGGACCCAAATAGCTATCGCGTATTGGTGTGAGCGTATCCGGCGGCCCCTTGAGGAGATTGCCAAGATAACGCCATACCGGCGTTGGCGCCCCATCAAGAATCCTAACGAGATCACGTTGAGCGATCAGCTCAATTTCAACATCCGGCTCCCCTCTAAAAGGCGGCGGCTCGCTAAATCCCTCCGACTTTGCCGCCCCCTGGCCAAAGGCGACGTCCGTCGCGAGCAGGCTGCCAACACATGCTAAAAAATCTCTGCGCGCAAATTGAGCTTGTGTGCACATGCCGCCTCCATGCGCCCGTCAAAACAGCCGCCATATCTGCCTTCAGCCTGATATAGAGGCAATTATCGCACTGAGCCTGCGACATAAGGCCCGCTTGTCCAGTGTTTTTATGCCAACAAATCGAGGTCTCTGGAAAAACCACGACAGGTCTTCTATGCTCATAGCTTATTGATTTTTATATATTTTATAAAAGCTTTGAGTATCGTGGTCGCGTGACGCGCAGCCCTGGCGGCGACAATTAACGCAAAAATATTGCGGGCAGCGCTAATCACGCCAAAATTCGAGCGCTTTCACTGTGTTAGAGAATTATCGAGATTTCGTCTGATCGCCTATGATCGCACATATCCGGATAGAGCATGCGCGGCCCCTGGCATGCATAGCCGGTAAATTGAAACAAAGCGGCATTGAGTATTTTCTCTCTCCATGACTGAAACGGTTCGACAGAAAACTTTTGCCGGAAATCTGGTTGCCGCAGCGACTGATAGGCTCTTTGAGCGACGCGAGGGCGGCGGCGTTAAACCGCGGCGCCGTTTTGTTGCTTTTGTCCTGCTCTGTCTCTTTTTGCATATGTCGATTTTTGCTTTTTTGATGTGGCAAGATCATCGCGCAGCATTGCTCGCACCGCCGCCATTGGAGGAAGTTCCTGTTGAAGTAATCACTGAACCGCCGCCAGAGGAACAGCCCAAGCCTCCAGAGCCACCACCGCCTGAACCCAAACCCGAGCAACAACAAAAACCGCCACCTCCCCCCGTCATTGAGGAGGAGCCGGCTTTTGACGCGCCAAAGATGGAAAGCAAAACAAAGTCCGAACGCGATGCGCCTGAAGATCAGGAGCAAAAGGCGCCGCGTAAAGCAGATCCAACAGATAAGGTCACACAAAAGGACGAAAAACCACAAGGACTGAAAGACGCAACCGACACGGATGGCGCAGCAAAAGCGCCAGAAGCAGCGCCTGAAAAAAAGATTGACGATAAGCCTGACGCTGAAATCATCGAACAAGCACAGCAGACGCCAAAAACAATCGAGAAAACCCAAGCGCAAGAAACGAAGACTGCTAAAAAAGGAGACGCACCCTCAATTGCAGATCAGATAGCCGGACTAGCGCCAATTCCCGACTTTAAAATTGGCGCGCCACCAAAGGCGTCGCCTGTTGGCGGCGGTCAGGCAAAGACAACCTATCTGACAATTCTTTATGGGCTTATCATGCCCTATATGCGGATCCCGCCAAGCGCACGCGCAAATCCAACAATCTCTAAAGGCGTGGTGTCATTCTACATCGATGAGGTTGGCAATCTCACGCATCAGGCCGTTTATAGATCTAGCGGTTCTGCGGAATTAGACGCCGCCGCCATTGCCGCGGTGCGCCGAGCTGCGCCCTTCCCGCCCCCTCCGCGCGGATTACCACATTCGATGCTGTTTAGTTACGCAACCAAATAGTCACAGCAAGGCAATCGCAGAGACAAGCCGACCGTAGTCGGCTTCATGACGATGAGTGCTTCTGCGGAAACTGTAACAGCGTGCATCATCACGATAGGTATCAACGCCAAGATCTTCAAAAGAAGCGACATGAAGCGCTGCAATGCGTGAAGCGATAAAGGCTGGCAGGTTAAACATCGCATGATCTGCACGTTGTGACGGCGTAAAAAATTTTTCAAAAGCATTATCAGTTTCTATAAAACGCTGCACAAACTCAGATCCAACCTCATAACTCATGGGACCAATTGTGGGACCAAGCGCGACATGAATATCACGACGTTGCGCGCCTGAGCGCTCCATCATCGTTACGGTAGCCTCAATCATGCCGGTCAGCGCACCCTTCCAGCCCGCATGGCAGGCGCCAATGATCTGCGCCTTAACATCTGCAAATAGCAGCATGCCACAATCAGCGCCCGTTACGCCGAGGGCTAAGCCTTTTTCTTTTGTCACGAGACCATCGCAGCGTGGCCGCTCGAGCGCTTTCCATGGACCCTCGACGCGCTGTGCGTCAGCTGAATGGATCTGGAAAGGCACAAGTAAATGATCAGCTTCAACACCAAGGAACGCCGCCATGCGCGCGCGATTTTCTGCAACGTGATCAGGCCTGTCATTCGAGCCGACGCCCCCATTTAATGTTGCATACAGGCCCTCAGAGACGCCGCCAATGCGGGTAAAAAAGGCATGATGGATACCAGCTTGTTCAAGATTTCGCGCCGTCAAAACAGCTGGTTTCATCTCTGTTGCGCCTTTATTTTGAGACGTCTGACCACATGATCAGAATATTATGCGAAGAATAAGCGGGTGCGACGTCGCCACCACGCCTCAAGTGAGTGATGTTATATGATTTAGCGCAGACATTCATCCTTACTCAAAAAATCCAGGAAGATCTGGCGTATCGGGATGCGCAATCGCCATAACTTTAAAAAGATCGCCCATGCAATAACGCGAGTCGCTTGAACCCGTTAAGCGATCAAGCGCCGCAAAAATTTCATCGCTCTGTTCTGGCGTCGCTTTTCTTGCAAGTGCTTCAGCACGACGTTCAATACCAAGTTGCTGTAAAAAATAGCCTTGCGTTACGGGACCCAATATTTTAGCGCCTCTACTATGAGCTGCGCGCGCAAGTGCGGCGAAGTCTACATGGGTTGTAAGATCGGCGTCCCCGGGCGCATCGAGCGGATCAGCATAACTATGATGCGCGACGGCTTGTAAACTATCGCCAAGCGATGTTTGCGTATAACCATAATCAATGACGAGACAGACGCCGCCTTGCACAACAAGTCGTTGCGCGATATCCGCTATCAAACTTTGAGCAGTGGGACAAATTTCTATGATAGAACCTTCGCGCGCGGTTAGAGAAAGCCCTGCTTCTATTTTCTCGCTCAACCCAAAGGTTAAGGCACCTGAGGAATCCAAGCCAACAAGTCGTTCACGCCAGCCTGCAACTGTTTTGACATAGTGGCGCACAGGCAATGCATCAAAAAATTCATTCGCAATGATGAAAGCTGGTCCCTGCGGGATCTGAAAAAAATGATCATACCAATCAACCTGCGCAGTCGCGCTCGACAAAGTTTCACGTTGCGCATCACGCAACACGGGACTGGTTTCAACGAGCGCAACTGTGATAGCGTCTAAAAACTCAGGTGAAATACGCGCGACCCGCAAGGCGTCCGCCATCAGCGTGCCGCGGCCTGGTCCAAGCTCAATCAGCTGCGACGACAGAGGACTATTTGACAGACGCCAGGCTTCTGTCGCCCATACGCCAATCAATTCGCCAAACATCTGACTGATTTCGGGAGCTGTGATAAAATCGCCTGCTGCCCCAAAGGGATCACGCGACATATAATAACCAAAGCGCGGATGGCTAAGACATAGAGCCATATATTGTTCCAACGTCATGGGCCCGTCATGCGCAATCATTGCCGCGATTTCGTGCTTTAACTCATTCATTCAGCTGCTCCCCTACGCCGAAATGACGCCATCATAATCACCGCGCCGACCACAACAAGCGGAAGCGATAGGACCATCCCCATCGTTAGTCCATTCGGCAAGGCCTCTTGTACTGGATCGGGCTCTCGAAAGAATTCACAGAAAATGCGCGCCAATCCATAGCCTACGCCAAACAGTCCCGTCACCAAGCCAGGTCTTTTCAAGGCGCCATGTTGCGCCACAGCCCACAAACAACAGCCAAGCGCCAGACCTTCCAGCCCTGCTTCATATAACTGGCTGGGATGTCGCGGCGTCTCGCCCGCTCCTGGAAAAACCATGGCCCAGGCGACATCGGTCTGGCGTCCCCACATTTCTGGTTTGATAAAATTTGCCAAGCGCCCAAAAAATAAACCCGCGGGCGCGACGGACGAACATAAATCGCTGATAGTCAAAAAAGGCGTACCGCTTCGACGCGCATAGAACGTCATGCCGATCAGGGCGCCAATCAAGCCGCCATGAAAAGCCATACCGCCTTTCCACGTCTGGAGAATTTCGATCGGATGGGAAAAATAAAATAAAGGATCATAAATCAACACATGTCCCAAGCGTCCGCCAATGATCACGCCTAAGGCAACATTTGCCAGCATGTCGTCAACGCCATCCCGACTGGGCCGCACAGCGCCCTTCGCCCACAGGGCGGCGTTTGAGACAAGCGCGCGCATGCCAAACCAAGCGACAATAAATCCGCCAATATATGACAAGGCGTACCAGCGTAGTGGAAAAGGCCCAAGGCTAACCGCAACCGGGTCAATGATTGGAAAGGGGATGACAAAAAATGGCATTAATTTTTATCCTGACATTCTCAAGAACACGCAGCGGTGAGAGCTGACAGTCAGGCCGCCTGTTGTGGCTTTAGAAACGCGGCGTAAAAGGTCTGGTTATTTGCCGCCATCTCACGCAGAAGTTCTGGCGGAGAAAACCGCGCACCATATTTTTCTGCAAGACGGTCGCACAAGGCCACAAAAGTCGCCGTTCCCATACCATCAATGTAAGAGATCACGCCCCCTGTAAATGGCGCAAACCCAAAACCCAAAATCGATCCAACATCAGCTTCACGCGGATCTGTCACAACGCCCTCAGCAATTGTGCGGGCTGCCTCAACCGCCTGCACGCAGAGAAATCGCTGCTTCATCTCCGCAATGTCTAGTGACGCCAAATCAAGGGCGTTATCTCTAAAAATAGATAGTCCGGGCCATAAATATTTCTTTCCCTGTGCGGGATAGTCGTAAAAACCCATCCCATTTTTTCGACCAAAACGACCGTGTTCCTCAACCATGAAGCGCAAAACGCGCTCTTGAGCAGGATCCACAGCCTGCGCGCCAAGATCTAATTTTGTCGCATTGAGAATCTTCCATCCCAAATCCAGCGCAACCTCATCATTTAATGATAAGGGCCCAACAGGCATGCCCGCCATGCGCGCCACATTCTCAATCATTGCTGGCGGCACGCCTTGCATCAGCATGATGTGACCTTCGCGAATATAATTTAAGACACATCGATTAGCGTAAAAGCCTCGAGAATCATTCACAACAATTGGCGTCTTTTTAAGGATACGCACAAAGTCAAGCGCAACAGCTCGGGCGTGATCGCCTGTCTTTTTGCCAAGAATAACTTCAACTAACAGCATTTTCTCGACCGGAGAGAAAAAATGCACGCCGATAAAATTCTCAGGATTTTGAGATGTTTCTGCAAGCGATGAAATCGGAAGCGTGGACGTGTTAGACGCAAAAACAACATCTCTTCCAACAACATCCTGTGCGCGCTTTGTAACCTCAGCCTTTACGCTTCGTTCTTCAAACACGGCCTCGAGCACAAGGTCGCATCCCGCCAGCAAGGCGTAACTATCGGTCGCCGTTACCCTTTCAAGCAGCATCTCCTTTTGTTGCGTATTCGCTCGCCCCTTGGCGACTGACGAGGAAATGAGCTTATCGACAATCGATTTACCGTGATCGGCGCTGTCTTGATCGCGATCAATGAGAACGACGTCAAGACCGTTAAGCGCACTCACATAAGCAATGCCGGCTCCCATGAAGCCCGCGCCAATGACGCCAATTTTTCTAAGATTCGTTGGCCCTATATTTTTTGGACGATGCGCACCTTTATCAAGTTCATTTTTTGACAGAAAAAGAGAACGGATCATGGCGGCCGCTTCCGGCGAGCGCAGAATATGCGCAAACCAGCGCGACTCGATAAGCAATCCCTGATCAATTGGTAGCTGCAACCCCTCATACACACTATGAAGAATTGCTTTCGCGGCGGGATAATTATCAAACGTTTCTCGACGATAAATAGCATTTGCTGCAGGCCAGACCATCATGCCAGCAGGCGAAAAAACCTTTCCAGAAGGATTTTTAAAATCCTTCTTGTCCCAAGGCGCAAGCGCCTGCCCCCCGCTCAAGATCCAGGTTTTTGCTCGCGTGACTATTTCCGAGGCCGGCGCAATGTCATGAACAAGATTACCAGCAAGCGCAGCCTTCGATTTAAGCTGATCTCCTCTAAAGAGAAATTGCAGCGCATCTCCAGTCTGCATTAACCGTGCAACGCGTTGGGTGCCGCCGGCACCTGGAAAAAGACCGACTTTGATTTCAGGCAACCCAACTTTTGTTGTGTCATCGTCCGACATCACGCGATAGTGACAGGCAAGTGCAAGCTCAAAGGCGCCGCCAAGACAAACGCCACGGATCGCAACTGCAAAAGGCTTTCCACAGCATTCGAGCTTACGATATAGACGTGATAGTCTGCGAGAATTCTCAAAAAATAAACGATTAGCCGTCTCTTCGCCCTGCTCTTTGACAGCTTTGGCGTGTTGCTTGGCCCCCTGCTGCAACAAACTGAGGTCTGCGCCGCCAGAAAAAGCGCTTTTGCCTGATGTTATGACGCATCCCTTTATCGATGTGTCTGAAATAATTTTATCAAGCGCTTGCCCTAATTCCTCGATTACTTGTTGCGTAATAACGTTCATAGAGCGCCCAGGCATATCCCAAGTCAACACGGCAACGCCATCATCTGCTTGTTCGAGGCTGAAATTCACGAGGCCCATGAGATTACTCCAAGAAAAGAACATTGGACGTCGAGAGATCACACACGCTCAATAATGGTCGCGGTTCCCATGCCTGCGCCAATACATAGCGTCACCAAAGCAACCGCCTTATTTTGACGCTCCAGCTCATCCAAAGCGGTCCCCAATAGCATCGCCCCTGTCGCGCCAAGCGGATGACCCAAGGCAATGGCTCCGCCATTCACGTTTACTTTTTCAAGATCAAGATGAAAGGCTTGCAAATAACGCAATACAACGGCAGCAAAGGCCTCATTAACCTCGAAAAGATCAATGTCGGCGATGGTCATTCCTGCGCGGGCCAGAACTTTAGTTGTGACGTCGACAGGCCCCGTCAACATAATAGCTGGCTCTGACCCAATATTAGCAAAAGCGCGTATTTTTGCCCGTGGCCTGATCCCAAGCCTTGTTCCAGCTTCCTGAGAGCCAAGGAGAACGGCCGCCGCCCCATCAACAATGCCTGACGAATTACCCGCATGATGAACATAATTTAACTGCTCTATTTCAGGGTAGGCCTGCGTCGCGACAGCATCGAAACCACCCTGCTCAGCATAAAAACCAAAAGAAGGTCTCAACACCGCCAAGGCCTGCATGTCCGTTGACGGACGCATATGCTCATCTCTTGCTAAGAGCGTTAGACCATTCACGTCTCTCACAGGCGTGATTGATTTCGAAAAATGTCCCTGCGCCCAAGCTTCACCAGCTCGTTTTTGTGATTGTACGGCGTAAGCGTCCACATCTTGCCGCGAAAATCCGTATTTTGTCGCAATCAGATCGGCGGATACGCCCTGTGGCATGAAATAGGATGGAATAGCGATGGTTGGGTCCATTGGCCATGCGCTGCCGGAGGCGCCAATGCCAACGCGGCTCATGCTTTCAACGCCACCGCCGATCGTCAAATCATGCTGGCCTGACATGATCTCCGCAGCAGCAAAATTCACGGCATCCAATCCTGATGCGCAGAAACGATTTATCTGCACGCCTGGCGCGCGATAAGAATAATCTGCGGCGATTGCAGCAGCGCGCGCAATATCTCCCCCTGCTTCCCCGACTGGGTCAACACATCCTAAAATCACATCGTCAATTTCTGGACCAGAGAAACAATTACGCGCTTTCAGGGCCTTCAAAACCGTCACCGCCAAACCCAGCGAAGAGACTTCATGCAAAGATCCATCCGCTTTTCCGCGCCCGCGCGGCGTTCGAACAGCGTCATAGATAAACGCCTCAACCATGATCGCTCCTTGCCTGGGGTAACACGCGTTTTTTTATTTTGATTCTTTATCTTTTTTAAAACAACTCATGAGGAATAGACATCATTGTCGCTGCGCCGGTCGTTATTCTTGCAAGGCAGCTCGCCGTTTCAGGCAGCATTCGCTCCATATAGAACCGCGCCGTAATGAGCTTGGCCTCAACAAAGTCAGAAGTTTCAGGTTGACGATTTTTCTTTTCTAATGCCGCCTGGACAATTTTGATCCACATTGCGCCAAGAGCGACGCGACCAAAAAGATGCATGTAATCATAAGATGCGGCGCCAGCGTTATCTGGCTTAGTCAGGGCGTTTTCCATCAACCACATCGTCGCCTTTTGCAGATCCTCAAGGCCTTTTCGCATAGGCGTCACAAAACAGGCCATCGACTCATGCGCGCTCGCATCTGTAAGAAGCTGCGCAACATCTTTGAAGTAAGACATAATCGCACGACCGTTATTTCGCGGTAGTTTACGGCCAACAAGATCAAGCGCCTGAACGCCGTTGGCGCCTTCGTAAATCATCGCAATCCGCGCATCGCGAACAAACTGCTCCATGCCCCATTCGCGAATATACCCATGACCGCCCAACACCTGCTGGGCGTTCACGCAATTTTCAAAACCCATATCTGTAAAAACGCCCTTCATCACAGGCGTCAGCAATCCTAGCCTGTCTTCTGCGGCCTCTACAGCATGCGCATCACCAGAGCGATGCACAATATCGCTGTCAATGGCTGCAGATAACGCCAAGGCGCGGGCCGCCTCATTGAACGCTTTCGTTTCTAACAGCATGCGACGAACGTCTGGATGCACGAGAAGGGGATCGGCGCTTTTATGGGGATATTTCGCTCCCGTTAATGCGCGTCCTTGCAAACGTTCTTTGGCGTAAGCGCGCGCATTTTGATAGGCCAGCTCGGATTGCGCAATACCCTGTACGGCGACGCCCAAACGCGCCTCATTCATCATGACAAACATTGCGTTTAGGCCGCGATTAGCTTCACCGAGTAAATAACCCGTCGCCGCATCGTAGTTCATGACGCATGTCGCATTTCCATGAATACCCATTTTTTCCTCAAGCGCGCCACAGCTAACGCCGTTGCGCGCGCCTAAGACGCCGTCTTCTCCAACCAAAATTTTAGGCACGATAAAGAGAGAAATACCCTTAACGCCTGCCGGGGCCCCATCGATGCGGGCTAAAACCAAGTGAATAATATTCTCAGCAAGATCGTGCTCGCCTGCTGAAATAAAAATCTTCTGTCCTGTCAGGGCGTAAGTGCCGTCAGGGCGTGGCGTCGCCCGCGTCGTTAACATCCCAAGATCTGTGCCGCATTGCGGCTCAGTCAGATTCATTGTTCCTGTCCAAACGCCCTGCGTCATCTTTGGCGCAAAGCGCTGTTTCTGCTCCGGTGTTCCATGACGCAACAGCGCCGCTAAAGCCCCTTGCGTCAGACCAGGATACATGGCCAAAGCCATGTTGGCGGAGGAGGCAAACTCATCCACAATCATCGACAAGGCATAGGGTAGACCTTGACCGCCATATTCTTCTGGAGCCGGTAATCCAACCCAACCGCCCGAAGCGAAGGCCTGATAGGCTGATTGAAAGCCTGGGGGCGTGCTAACACAACCATCCGCGTGACGCACACAGCCCATGCGATCGCCAACGGCATTTAAAGGCGCAAGCGTCTCTTCACATAATTTCGCGGCGCCATTGAGGATCTGAGCAACAAGCTCCAAACTGAGATCTTGATAACCCGGCAGACGGGTAAGGCTATCTAGTTTCAAAACGTCATCTATGAGGAAGAGCGCATCATCGACGGGAGCTTTATACTGCGGCACGGCGGCCTCCTCGTGAAGTGACAGCTTAAACAGGGCGTCATCGCAGCAGCGAATCGCATTGACTAGCTAAGTAGGACAGCTCTTGACGACAAGAGCGATGGTTCAATGAACTTCACGTGAAGAGCATTCCCCGAGCATTCGCCTTGATTCATTTCCTTTGTAACGGATTTCTCGGCAAAAATATCATTGAGATATGAAACTTAACTGCCTGTTTACCTTAATTGACAGAAAGTCCGTTTAGGCGGCGGCAATATTGAAGAAGCCTGCGGCGGCACCGCCGCGATCGAGACACCCAAAGGCGTCTTCAGTTTTGTCGCGCGTCGCCAGAGGCGTCTTAGCCGGATCTTAGACTTTCGATGAGTAAAGCAGTTTCGCGCGATCATTCACAGCTTGACGCAACAACCCGCGCCGCGGTGCGCGCCGCAGCCCGCCAGGCAGGTAAAAGTCTTAGGCAATGGCTTGACGATGCAATCCGTACAAAGGCTTTTGAGGATTCCGCTGTCGTCGCCCACCCAGAAGCCAAGGAACGAGACCATCGTCTGGCCGAGATCACACGCAGACTAGCAGAGAACGCCAACGCCTCACGCGCCGACGCACATTTATACGCCGTCAATAAGCCCGCAGCCCTTCGACATAGCATATCTTCTCCAGCGCCAAAAATTCGACTGAATGCGAAAGAGCAACGAATATTACTCCAGCAGTCCCTCGACGCCATAAACCAACAACTCGATTTAAACCCTCAAAAAAAACAGCTTGACGTCACTGAGGCGCGGCAGATTGCAGGACTGTTGCGGCTCCTGCAAAAGGAAACCAGTGATCTTCGTCATATGTTGTCAGCCATAACGCCTCGCGCCGCAACGGCCCCTTTGCAAAACATTCTGGATGAGCTAAATGCAAAGATATTAGATCAGCGTCAAAACGGCATTTCCGATGACGTTCTCGCAGCAGCGCGGCGCTTGTCGTCTGACCTTCCTCAGCGGATAAAAAATCTCGACGCCGCACCTGTTCTCGCTCACTTACGCAGCAGTATCGACGCCATTGAACAGCGCTTAGCGCGCTTTAGCGCAACTGACGCGCTGCAACTCTCTGTCATAGAGAAGATTGGCTCGCAAATAGCTGTCATTCACGATCAATTAAAAGAAATTGCCGACAACCCACTGCCAATCGAAAAAATAGAAAGCAGATTGAACACGCTTACTTGTCAAATTGGCGACATTGCGCAGAAACATGGACGCGTAAACAGCATCTCTCAAATTGAAGCCGCGGTTGAAAAAATTAATTCTATTGTTGCGGCAACAACACATGATAGTCTCACTGGCTTTAATCATGAGCTTGAAACGATTAATTCTCATATTGACTCACTCAATAATGCGCTTAGGCAGCATGTGAGCCAATACGAAAAGAGGAGCGCTTCTCTCGAGCAGCTTATAACGCTCCTTCATCAAAAGATTGAAAAAACACTCGAGGAAAACCGCCTTGTCTCTCCAGAAGAACTTGCGCCCTCTTCACATCAAGAAATTCTTGCTCAGTTACAAAATATCCAAGAGAGAATTGTAAAAAAGTCTGAGGAGGCATCTCAAGCCGACTCTCATCACGCGCGTCTGACAGACATGGTGGAAAACCTATCGAGACTTATACAAACAAAGCTGACGCATGATGGCGTAACGCCAGCTGTTAAAGCCGTGGAAGAACAGGTCGAGACATTGTCGCGCCGGCTAGACTCTACAGAGTCGACGTTAAATTTGATGTCTAATCTCGACGCACGCATTGACTCATTGGGCGCCAAGATTGAGACAGGCAGCCTTCAAACATCACAAGCCGCCAAAGAAAGCCTGCAGAGCGTCAATGAAAAATTGACACAAGTAAACAACAGACTTTACGAATTCGAACAAACCTTCCAACGACTAACGGCGCACGTGCAGGCACCTCGTCTAAGCGCTCAAGAGACAGCGCCATTACACCCTGCTCAGTCTTTTGAGACAACTGGCAAAGCGCCTCTTATCTCCTGTGAATTGGAAAATGACGCGTCATCGCAACAGCCGGCTCAGGAGACGAGAGCGCAGACGCTATCGATAAAGCGTGAATTTATTGCGGCCGCCCGCCGTAGCGCTCAACGTTTGCGCGCAGAAGATCCCTCAGCTTTGCCACTGCCGCAAGTTGCTGATCCACAGATAAAAACACTCTTAAACGCTCTTAATGCGCGCCGGCATACGGTTCTCCTCGGCGCGGGAGTTTTTGTGTTTATTGTCGCGAGCTTTCATTTTTTAGATCATATGAAATTTGAACTCACTCAAACAAAACATCTCATCAGGCTTGCCGCAGCATCTCCAGAAGCGTTACGCAAGACAAACGCGCCTCATGAAGAACTAAAGACGGCGTCCATATCGACCCCGCATGCTATTGACGCCGCCCCATCCCTATTTCTGGCAAGCCCTGCTAGCGCTGACATGACAGACAAAGCCGTTTCAAGCTTAGAAAACGCATCCTTTTATGGTCAATTGACGATGAACGGTCGATGAATAACGCGACATCACAACTGTTCGCGCAACAGGAACGTCATAGGGCATATTAATCAGGCGCTGAAAAATTTTTCGCGCACTGGAACACTAACCTTGATCACATATCACCTGATCTAATTTTTTTGAATATCATAAAGCCCTAACTGTCGCGCAACCAGATAATCCGCCAACATCGTTGGCAGGAGCGGTGGCAGAAAATAATCCAACACCCAGTTTTTCACGACGGAAATCCGCTTTGGCGGATGGCGGGAGGTTAGCGCGCGTAAGACCGCACCGGCGACCTTTTCGGCCGCAGGCGCAGCGCGTCCTTTCTCTACAGCCCAGCGTCGCAACGCACCAATTGCAGCGGCGTAAACCGTCTCATCATACGCGGAATAATCCGCCATATCCGCCTTGTCCCAGATTGGCGTAGCGATCATTCCAGGTTCAATGACGATGACATCAACGCCAAAGGCGATTAATTCACGTCGCAACGCGTCAGATAATCCCTCAAGTCCAAATTTTGAGGCATGATAAGCGCCAAGAAAAGGCGTCGCAAAGCGCCCTGCCACCGAGCTCATCATGATGATGCGCCCAGCCTGATTGAGCGGCATGTGCGGTCTGGCGCCAAGAAGAGGCGCAAAAGCCTGAACAACCTGAAGCTGCCCTGTCAAATTAACAGCTAATTGTTCACGAAAATCAGCGATCGGCAGATAGAGTAAGGGACCTGACACCGCCATGCCCGCATTATTCACAAGGCCCGCCAGACCAGCCCCATCAAGGTGCGATTGCACGATCTGCGCGGCGCGCAAAATCATGTCGCAGTCTTTGATATCAAAAACAAGTGGCATAAAATCACTGCCAAACTGAGTTTGTAATCTTGCCGCGTCTTCCTCTCGTCGTACCGATCCAAAAACAAAAAAGCCTGAGGCAATAAGCTTGTCGACACAGGCTGCGCCAATGCCTGAGGACACGCCAGTGATAACGACGGCGCGTTTTCTGATGTCCGACATGTTGCAAATTCCTAGCTGTTGAGAAGCCGGGCTAAAACATCGCACGTAGCATGATCTGCAACGCCATCAACGCGATTAGGACGAAAATGACGCTGAAAAGCAGAAACAGTTATAGCAGTGTCCTCGTCATAAACGCCGGTCGCTTCCAGTCGATAGCCAAATTTTGAAAGATTGAGCTGAAGTCTCACAACTTCAGGACCACTCACGCCAAGCGTAAGCGCAGCCGTCGCCTGTGAGACTGGAGACGCAAGAAACCGACCAACGCCTTCACGCGCTAAAACATCCCATGGGAAAAATTCGCCTGGATCAATTTTACGACGCGGCGCAATATCAGAATGCGCAAGAACGCGATCCCGCGAAATATGTCTGCGCGCGCAAATATCTCGCGATAGACTGATCACGGCCAAAATTTGCTCTGCTGGAAAGGGACGAATGTCACGATGACCCGGATGAACTATTTCGATGCCAATGGAACTGGCGTTTAAATCTGTTTCACCAGCCCAATAACTCACCCCAGCATGCCAGGCTCGCCGCTCCTCTTTCACAAGCTGAAGAATGCGCCCGTCTTCTTCCACAACATAATGCGCCGATACTTGCGCAAGCGGCGAACACAAAAGCCCCAAGGCGCTTTCTGATGTCGGCATCCCTGTATAGTGCATAATCAATGATGAAATTTCACGCGTACGGGCGCCATGATTTGGCGAGGGAAAAACGATTGCCCCTGCATGATCTGGCGAAAAGCGATCGCATAGCTCTGGCGTGTCGCGCCATGGAGACGTCGCATTGATCCATTGTTTAACGCGCTCATCTGGCGCGTCATTTGATGATATGTCGCTGACAACGCAAGCGCTATCGGCGCCAGCGGCAAGCGCGAGACAGGCGCGCTCCGGCGTTAAGCCGCCGATTGCGACGAGCGGTAGATCGCCAATACGCTTTTTCCATTGCGATAGCTTGGCAAGACCTTGCGGCGCAAAGGGCATACGCTTGAGTAGCGTCGGCCAAACGGGACCAAGGGCGACATAATCAGGAGAAAACGACAGTGCACGCTCAAGCTCTGCGTCATCATGCGTGGAAACGCCAATGCGCACATCATGTCGGCGTAATGCACCAATATCAGCGGCATGAAGATCCTCTTGACCTAGATGAACAAAGTCGCATCCCAAATCGATAGCAAGGCACCAATAATCATTAATGATCAGTTGCGCGCCAGCAGCTTTACATAAATCACGCGCCTGCTGGATCTGTATTTTAACATCAGCTTCAGCGACGTCCTTGATACGCAATTGAACGAGTTTTACGCCAAGTGGCAAGAAGCGCGATAACCAGCGCACATCATTGACAATGAGGTAGAATGGATCAATCGTCATGCGTATCGTTTATCTACATCTGCGCTGGCGATCGACGCCTGAGGAGCTGACATCATCAGGCCAAGCGATCAAAAGGACGGCCAAGTGCCGGCGTTGAGGGTTCAGCCATATCGCGTGGCGTGATGATTTTAGCAAAAAAAGCAGCGCGCCCAGCCTCTATCCCCAAACTAAAGGCGCGCGCCATTGCGCTTGGATCGCCTGCGCGCGCCACGGCCGTATTCAGCAAAACGCCATCATAGCCTAATTCCATAACGGCCGCGGCATGCGAGGGAGCGCCAAGACCTGCATCAATAATGAGAGGGGTTTGAGGAAATCGTGCGCGCAAGGCTCGTAAAGCATAAAGGTTATTCACACCCCGTCCCGACCCAATCGGCGCAGCCCATGGCATCAACACCTGACAGCCCACATCAAGAAGCTTGTCAGCGACAACAAGATCATCTGTTGTATAGGGCAAAACCTCAAAACCCTCGCGCGACAGCGTCCGCGCTGCATCAACGAGAGCAAAAACATCCGGCTGTAATGTATCCTCGTCGCCGATCACCTCAAGCTTAATCCAATTCGTTGCAAAAACCTCTCGCGCCATTTGTGCGGTCGTTATGGCTTCTTTAGCGGTCAGACAACCTGCCGTATTAGGGAGAACTTTAACGCCAAGATCTCGGATAAACCGCCAAAAACTTTCTCCTGCGCGACCGCCACCGGCTTCGCGGCGCAATGAAACCGTTACGATTTCACAGCCGGACGCACGAATAGAGTCGGCAAGCACTGCCGGCGAGGGATAGCGCGCCGTCCCAAGCAAGAGGCGAGATTGAAACTGCGATCCATAGAGGCAAAGAGGAGCTTGGCTAGTCACACATTAAACTCCTAACCACCCTGACGCGGCGTAACAATTTCAACCATGTCCCCTTCGGACAATCGCGTTTTTGCTCGATCTTTGTCGCGTATGAATTCCATATTTAAAGCTGTGGCGACCTTTTGGTTCTCATAACCAAGCTCTTGAAGCAAATTTTGCAAGGTCGCGGCGATCACATCAACCGAACGCCCATTCACCTGAATGCGCATCCATCACCTCCGGGAAAAAAGCGTCCTGCAACAAGACGCGCGCCGCTCTCTTGGCCAAGGCTGGCGCAAGGAGAAAGCCATGTCGATATAGGCCATTGATATAAAGGGTCCGCCCCCGCCGAATGAGACGCGGGTGATTATCAGCAAAAGCTGGGCGTAGGTCTGATCCTGTTTCTAACACTTCAGCCTCTGCAAAGGCTGGGTGGAGCGCAAATGCTGAGGTTACCAGCTCAACAAGGCCACGCGCCGTCACACGCGTCCTTTCTTCATTTTCGATCATTGTCGCCCCAACCATGAAACGTCCGTCGCCGCGTGGAACAATATAGACTGGACGGCGCGGATGCAGCATGCGCACAGGGCGTGATAAGGAAAGCTCACGACTTTGCAACACGAGCATTTCGCCTTTGACGCCCCGCAAGCTTTTGAGCGCGTCACGCGCTGCAAATCCTCTGCAATCAACGACCCAGTCCGGCGCAGCCCCAAGCGAGGCGACATCAACGCCAAAATGCAGCGTTACATTACTCATCGCGGCCAGGCGGCGGATCAAATCAGCTAGCGCATGGCGTGGATCTAAATGCGCTTCTTGAGTAAAATAAAGCGCGCGATCAAATCTTCCCGAGAGGTCAGGCTCCAGAAGGGCGAGCGCAGCGCCGTCGAGATGTTGGAATGCGCGGGTGCGCTTTGCAAAATCAACTAATTCTGCGTCTTCGCGCGCTGGCGCAACCACCAAACTGCCGGTGCGAAGGGCAAGAGAGAGCTCCTGCACCCAAAAATCCAAAGACTCCTGGCCGAGCTCAGAAATGACCGGCGAAGCGGTTTCCAATTCGCACCAAGGCGCCAACATGCCGCCAGCATAGAATGAACACCCCTGACCTGGTTCAGCCGCCCGCTCGATAAGCTCGACGTCAATATTCTCGTGCGCAAGCACATAGGCTGTGCATAATCCCGCGACGCCAGCGCCGATAATGCGTGCATGCATCAGATATATTGAGAAGGTACGATCAACAGCGCCCTCCCTCCGCCAGCGACAAACTGGATCAGTTTCAAAGGGTCGCCGCATGGCGCAAAATACTGCTGCGCTGACAGCCTCTCAGCCCGCCCGGTTTTGGTCCAGACCAACCCCGGCAGGGCTCCCCCGGTTTCGAAACAAAGGCTTGCGACAATACGGACCCAAGGTCAAGCGCGACGCTGCGCCTCTAAGGCCTTGTCAGGGCCGCTTGTGTGACCCAGTTCTATGCTATTGGCGTGCGTCCTTCGTCGTCCAGCACATCCATGGGGAGAAAAAGATGTATTCATTAAAGCTGTCGACAGTTCGTCGCGCGCCTATTGTCGCTTTTCTTTTTGGCGCAACGGTCAGTTTCGCCGTATCTGCCTACGCTGCCCCAGTCGGCACCTATTTTCCAATTCCCAACGGATTTAATTTAACTGGCGTTGCCAAGGACTCGCTCCTGACGATTGAGACCAGCTGGCTTCAAAACGGCATAGAGAATCTTTCAAAAGCGCGCACAGAGACCGAAGCGGCGCTTGAGAAGGCCAAAACAAGCGCTCAAGATCAAGTTGGCGCCCTCGAAGAGAAGCTCAAAACTATCGACAAACTGACAACGGACGCCAAGGCTGAACTAACCCTAGCGACCAATACGGATCCCCAGCACGAAATTCAGGTTGCGCGCAAGAACAAGCTCATTCTCAATCTCAATCAATGGATCAATGAGCTCAATCGTCTTGCAACCGAACAAATGAAAATTGCAATTCTTAAGGACGGCAACGAAGCCATGGCGGCGCAAAATCGAAATTATCAACTTTCTGAACAAGCAGATAATCTAGAAAAAGCCAAGCAAGACCCAAGTATGGAGAATTGGGGCAAATAACCGAGGATATACATACTTTAGATGATTTCATCCCGTGCGGCTGTGTGCTTGCTCAAAGCACTCGCCGCATTTTCAATTCTGATTGCAGCGTCTTGCAAGGCCTGAAAGACGCGAGCTGCTTCCTCTGCCTGCTTCTGTTTTGACTCTTCGTGATCTTTGCGCGCGCGCGCGAGCTCTTGCTCCAATGCGACGATCTTCTCACGCGCGTCAAAAGATTCGTCAGCGATCGCAATCGCAGCCATGACATTGATGCGTTGCTCGCCAATCTCTCCGAAATTTTCATGCATGGACTGAATTTTAGTCTCGACATAGCGCGCAAGTTCTTCGAGGCGCGCCTCCTCTCCGTCTCCACAGGCAATCCGATAGCTGCGACCGGCAATTGAAACAACGAGCGCCGCCATATTGGCTCCTAATCGTCCGAGGCTGCAACAGGCGTCGCAAGAACTGCCGCAACATTTGCGCCAACGACCTCAAGACGCTGTAAAACCTCATCCCGTGTTTTTTCAAAAATTGCCGCTCGCGTCAGCGCCGCATCCAACTCCAACGCAAGACGCGAACGATCATCTTCCATAATCTCCAACTCTTCTTCGAGCTCTGCGCCAGTCAGATCATTCTCTAACCGCGCAGCAACGGCGTTCTCCAACTGGCTCAGCGCGCGTCCCAGACGCAAAAGCGCCGCGTCAAATTTGACTTGATCAGTCATCGCTGAGAGCCCTTAGCTGAAAGACAGGATCGCGACTGTATCTCATGACGTCGATTCGATATGGGACTTTTGGTAGCATGATTTTATCAAATCCCAATTTGCGGCGGCGCGCGGCGCCAGACGCCGCGTTGACAGCGCAACGCGAGGTGCTATCAAACCCTCGCTTCATAAGCCGGCGCCCCGCGCCCAAGGCAAAGCAACAAAGCCGCCACCCCCTTGTTCCGACCCGGCGGCCCCAAGGAGTTTTCAAATGACCGTGAGAGTGGCGATCAACGGCTTCGGGCGCATTGGCCGCAATATTTTGAGATTCATTGTCGAATCTGGACGCGCTGACCTGCATGTCGTCGCCATCAACGATCTGGGTTCTGTGGAAACCAATGCGCATCTTCTGCGCTATGACTCCGTTCATGGACGCTTCCCGCATGAGGTGAAGGTCGCCAATGACTCGATCGACGTTGGCCAGGGGCCGATTAAAGTAACCTCGATTAAGAATCCGGCCGATCTTCCCTACGGTGACATCGGCGTTGATATCGCCTTGGAATGCACCGGGCTTTTCACCGCCCGCGATAAGGCAAAACTGCTTTTGGATGCTGGCGCGAAGCGTGTGCTTGTTTCTGCGCCGGGAGACGGTGCCGACGTCACAATCGTTTATGGCGTCAATCACGAGAAATTGACCAAAGACCATCTGATTGTCTCAAACGCCTCATGCACAACCAATTGTCTCGCGCCCGTGGCAAAAGTTCTCAATGACACCGTTGGTATTGAGAAAGGGATTATGACGACAATCCACTCTTATACCGGCGACCAACCAACGCTTGATACATTTCATAAAGACCTGTACCGCGCGCGCGCAGCGGCCTTATCGATGATCCCGACATCAACCGGCGCTGCAAAGGCTGTTGGACTTGTCTTGCCAGAACTCAACGGTAAACTTGATGGTTATGCGATCCGCGTACCGACGCCTAACGTTTCAGCGGTTGATTTAAAGTTCGTTTCAAAACGTCAAACTTCCCGGGAAGAAATTCACTCTCTTATCAAAGCAGCCGCTGACGGCCCGATGAAGGGCGTGCTTGGCTATACGGATGAAAAACTCGTATCAATCGACTTCAATCATAATCCCCTGTCGTCATGCTTTCATCTTGACCAAACTAAGGTCATGGACGGCAATCTTGTGTCAGTCCTGAGCTGGTACGATAATGAGTGGGGTTTTTCTGGCCGCATGACAGACACAGCGGCGCTGATGGGAAAATTGATTTAAAAAATTTGATCACATCAATTTAGAGCGGGTGCTTAACGCCCGCTCTATCCTTTTGCTATTAGCCCGGAGTGCGCTGATGAGTTCCTTTCGTACGCTCAACGACGTCGATGTGAAAGGCAAACGCGTTCTACTGCGCGTCGATCTCAACCTGCCGATAGAAAACGGCGTCGTCACTGATACAACGCGCATCGATCGCGTGCGGCAAACGATTGATGAAATCTCTGAAAAGGGCGGCAAAGTTATTCTGCTTTCCCATCTTGGTCGTCCAAAGGGTCAAGTGAAGGAAGCCGATTCCTTGCGCCAAATTATCCCTTCGCTTGAAAAAGTCCTTGAGCGCAAGATTACCTTTGCTGACGATTGTATTGGACAATCAGCCGCCGCCGTCGTCAATGACATGATGAACGGCGACATCTCGCTTCTTGAAAATACGCGCTTTCATGAAGAAGAAGAAAAAAACGATCCTGCATTTACTCATGAGCTGGCAAAAAACGGCGATATTTTTGTTAATGACGCCTTTTCAGCGGCCCACCGCGCACACGCCTCAACCGAAGGACTTGCGCATATTCTGCCAGCCTTTGCAGGCCGCGCCATGCAAGCAGAACTTGATGCGCTTCGCGCGGCGTTGCTCAACCCCTCCCGTCCAGTCATGGCCATTGTTGGGGGCGCAAAAGTTTCCACCAAACTTGACCTGCTCGGGAATCTTGTCAGCGTGGTGCAATATCTCGTTATTGGCGGCGGTATGGCTAACACATTCCTTGCCGCACAGGGAAAATCCGTTGGGAAGTCCTTGTGCGAACGTGAGCTTGTTGACACCGCGCGCGCTATTCTTGCAAAAGCAACAGGGGAAAATTGCGCGATTATCCTACCGCTTGACGGCGTTGTTGCTAGAAAATTTGAGGCGCACGCTCCCTCACAAATTATAAATATTGATCATGTCGAAGCGGAAGACATGATCTTGGACGTTGGGCCAAAAACCATCGCACATGTAATTGAGCTTATGGAAACTTGCAGAACACTCGTTTGGAACGGGCCATTCGGGGCATTTGAATTGCCGCCTTTCAATGCCGGCACCAACGCCATTGCCAAAAGGGCGGCGCAGTTAACAAAAGAAGGGGGATTGCTATCCGTTGCCGGTGGCGGCGACACTGTCGCGGCGCTTAATCAAGCCAATGTCGCCACGCAATTTTCTTATGTATCCACCGCTGGGGGCGCATTTCTCGAATGGCTCGAGGGCAGAACGCTGCCAGGCGTTGCTGCGTTACAGCGATAGAGCGTATTGGCGCAGCCGTTGACGCCGCTGGCCTGGCTAGGCTACGAAACGAACGGTTTGTTTCTGCGTTAATGGGCGTTTGCAAGATGCCGCGAGAGAGTATCGCTAAATTTGCGATTGGGCAGGTCGTCAAACATCGCCGCTATCCATTCCGCGGCGTCATATATGACGTTGACCCTGAATTCGCCAATACTGAGGAGTGGTGGCTCTCAATTCCAGAAGAGCTACGTCCGCGCAAGGACCAGCCCTTCTATCATCTCTTCGCAGAAAATGCTGAAACGGAATATGTCGCTTACGTTTCGGAACAAAATCTTGTCCCTGACACGTCCGGCGACCCAGTGCGTCACCCGCAAGTCGACGAAACCTTCGAACGAGACGGCGCCGGCACCTATCGCGTTCGTGCCTCAATCCGCCACTAATCTCTTAGCTGACTTCTGACGTGTCGCGCGCACGCCGCACAACGCTGAACAAAACGCCCGGACCTAAGGTCCGGGCGTTTTGCATATCTTTTTGGCAGCTCCAAGTGAGCTGGAGCAGAATTTACTTGAATTTACTTGGCGGCTGGAGCCGGCGCTGCGCCGCCTTTGCCTTCAAGACGCTTGCGTTCTTCTTCAGCCTTCTTTTGCAATTCAGATTGCAGCTTCTTTTGCTGATCTTCGAGCACCTTCGGATCAATTGGCGCGCCGTCAAAAGCTTTGCCGAAATTGCTCAGAGGAAGGAAAAAGGTCACTTCAGCATTGGCCTGATTTTTGACGATAACCGTCATATTCTCAGCCTTTTTCATGCTATCGACGACAGCCTTCTTCACCTTGGCTTCAGCAAAACAACCATTCGGGAAGCAGATTTCAAACGCGCCCGTTTCCATAGCACCCTTGTCGATTGCGAAACGGAAACCAGGCTTGAGCATAAGTCCTGGCGGCAACAGCAGTCTGATCAACTTCTGATCGTCGCCTTTGGGATCATATACAGCAAGCGCTAACAACGGCTGTGGAGGATCTTCCGGCTTTGCGCCAGGGACACCAAAATCCCGGGTGGTGTAACAGATTTCTTTCTTGCTGGCGGGATCAGCGCCGCAGATTTTTGTCCAGTCAGGCTGAACCGGCGTCAAGGTGGCCGCAACCGGGCCTCCTGGCGCTGCGCCCTGTTGCGGGGCGCCCGCACCTGGAGCGGCGGCTGGAGCCTGCGCCCCCGCCGGCGCCGCAGGAGCTTGTGCCTGAGCCTGGAAGCCGGCCAGCAGGAAGGCTCCCGCAAGGGCGATCGCGCAACCGCGCGAGAATTGGATCGACATCGGAAATCCTTTCGATTTTCGGCAACACGACGCCAATGAGCGCCGCAAATAGGTGGCCTGGTCTTCCACACAGAGAGCGCCAACACCCCAAAGGGCGCGGCAGATCCGCGAATAGACAGTTTACCCCAAACCGCGAGTGCATCCGACAACCGTCGGAAAGACAGACTGCTCATACATGGTCGCGGCGGCAAATTCCAGCCGTCTGGGAACAGATCTGGGCGACCTTTTGGTGGTTTTCACTGAAAAACTGCAAATCAATGCTTACTTTAAGCCTCGCCGCCTTAAAGCGGTCCCAGCTTCGACTAAGGTTAACTCATGACAATTGCTGCGATTCGCTGGCGCAAAGCCGTTATCCGCCGATTTTGGAGCCGCTTCTTAGGCGTTTGCTTGGCGAGCGTGACGCCATGCATGTCGCTTCAGGCTGGGCAGCCCACCTTCATACAGCCCTCTTCTGGACTACACCCCGCTCATGGTCTCGCCATGCATGGCGCGCCGCAACTGCCGGAGGGCTTTGACCATTTTCCCTATGCCGACCCGACGGCGCCAAAGGGCGGCGTGCTGCGCATCGGCTTGGCTGGCACCTTTGACAGTCTCAATCCTTTCAATCTGAAATCAGGATCGGCTGCGCAAGGTTTGGTTGGAAATGTTTTTCAAAGTTTGATGGCGCGATCGCAAGATGAACCTTTCACGCTTTATCCTCTCATCGCGCAATCAATAGAGATCGACCCGGCGCGGACGCATATTGTTTTCCATCTCAATCCTGCGGCGCATTTTTCCGATGGCGCGCAAATAAGCGCTGATGACGTTGTCTTTAGCTTTGAGCTATTAAAGTCAAAAGGGCGACCACAACAACGCGGCGCCTTTAATCTCGTTAAATCTATTGACGCGCGTGACGCACACACAATTGCTTTTGATCTAACTGGCGCCAATGATCGTGAATTACCGATGATCCTCGCCATCATGCCTGTATTGCCAAAGCATGCAACAAATATTGAACGCTTTGCTGACGCAACGCTTGCAAAGCCCTTGGGCTCAGGTCCCTACATTGTTGCAGACGTCAAGCCTGGCGCGCGGCTATTACTGCGACGTGATCCAAATTATTGGGGACTTGATACGCCAAGTCAGCGCGGTTTCTATAATTTTGATGAAATCGATATTCAGTATTTTCGCGACGGTAATTCACTTTTTGAAGCCTTCAAGGCCGGACTGCTCGATTATCGCGAGGAAACCAGCACGATGCGTTGGTCAAGCGCATATGATTTTCCTGCTGCACAAGACGGCCGTATCATTAAGGAAGCGCTGAAAAATGACATGCCGAAGGGATTAGAGGGTTTTGTCTTCAACACGCGTAAACACATTTTCCAAGATCCACGGTTACGCGAAGCGCTTGGTCTCATGTTTGATTTCGAATGGGTCAACGCCAACCTGTATTCTGGACTTTATACGCGCACAAAAAGTTTCTTTGACGAGTCCGAACTTTCCTCCTCTGGTCGTCCGGCAAGTCGAGAAGAAAGAGCGCTGCTTGCGCCTTTCCCCAACGCAGTCAGACGGGACATTCTGGAGGGCGAATGGAAGCCGCCAACTCATGATGGCTCGGGCAGAGACCGCGATATGGCGAAGCGTGCGCTCGAGCTCTTGGATCAGGCGGGATATCATCTTGAGGCTGGCGTCTTGAAACAGGGCGACACGCCAGTTGCTTTCGAAATCATGGTCAAGGATCGCAACCAGGAACGTCTAGCACTAAATTATGTCACATCACTGCGTCGGATTGGCGTTGACGCGCAGGTTCGACTTGTTGATGAGGTTCAATATCAGCGACGTCGTCAAAAATTTGATTTCGACATGATGATTGGCCAGTGGATCGCCTCCGCGTCTCCAGGCAATGAACAACGCAATCGCTGGAGCTCCGCCAGCGCGGCGCAAGAAGCCTCTTTTAATCTTGCTGGCGCCGCATCGCCTGCGCTTGACGCCTTGATCGCAGCTCTGCTTGCAGCGCAAACACATGAAGAGTTTGTCACCGCGGTGCGTGCCTTTGATCGGGTGTTACTCTCAGGTTTTTATGTCGTACCATTGTTTCACGCCTCAGAACAATGGAATGCTCATTCAAATAAAATCTCGCATCCCCAAAGAACGCCACGCTACGCTATGCCGATGTTTGGGCCAACGCTGGAAAGTTGGCGTCAACAGTCTTCGACAAGCGCAACGCCGTAACCCTTACGCCTCTTGATGCGCTTAGAGAGCAAACAATAAATGGCTGTTCGTCGTCTTGATCCTATTCTTGTTGATCGAATCGCTGCCGGCGAAGTCGTCGAACGACCAGCGTCTGCTGTCAAAGAGCTTGTTGAAAATGCGCTCGACGCCAAAGCCACGAAAATTGATGTGGCGATTGAAGATGGTGGCCGTGCGCTTATCCGTGTCATTGATGATGGCTGCGGAATGGATGAGAGAGACCTCTCTCTCGCCATCGAACGTCATGCAACATCCAAAATTCCTAATGGCGATCTGACCAATATTTTGACCTTAGGCTTTCGTGGCGAAGCGCTTCCGTCTATTGCGGCAGTCAGCGATCTTACCATTGACACGCGTATCCAAGATACGCCGCATGGGCATATGCTCCGTGTTGAAGCAGGCGAAAAACGTGGGCTCACTGCAAGCAATTGGCCGCGCGGAACGCGTATTGAAGTCCGCAGCCTTTTTGCAGCAACGCCTGCACGATTAAAATTTTTAAAAACACAACGAACGGAAACATCCGCAGTCAGCGACGTCATAAAAAGACTGGCGATGGCGCATCCGCATGTGCGATTTAGCTTTTCGTCTGATCTCGGCGTTTTATTTGACTACCCCACCTGCGACGAAAACAATGTTGGACGCGCCCGCAGGATTGCACAAGTTCTGGGTTCAGAATTCGAAACCAATGCGATTATCATTGAGGCGTCGCGCGACGACGTTATGTTAACAGGTCTTGCAAGCCTTCCGACATATAATCGCGGCAATGCTCAGCAACAATTCATCTATGTTAACGGACGCCCTATAAGAGACAAGCTATTCACAGGCGCAATACGGGCAGCCTATATGGATTTTCTTGCGCATGACCGTCACCCAACTCTCGTTTTATTTCTCGAGTGCGATCCAAAAATTGTTGATGTTAATGTTCATCCTGCAAAAGCAGAGGTTAGATTTTCGGACGCTGGCCTCATCCGCGGACTTGTTGTTGGCGCACTCAAACAATCGCTTGCTCGCGAAAGTCATCGCAGCGCAAATTCAACAGCGCGCACCGCAATCACTATGTTCGCACGCTCACCTGGCTTCACGTCCACTGCGCCTGTAAATTGGGACGTCAGTCGCTCGCCATCGGCGCCAAATAATTATATGCCGCCACAAAGGGCGTTCGATATTGGCGCGCCATCAGCCGATACAAGCGCAAATGACGATATCTCTCGAATAAAAGATATACATGCAGTAAGTATGGAGACAGAAAACGCGCCGCTCGGCGCAGCGCGGGCGCAACTTCACGAAACCTATATTATCGCCCAAACAAGAGACGGGCTCGTTATTGTTGATCAACATGCAGCACATGAACGGCTAGTCTATGAAAAACTTAAAAGCGATCGCGCGCGCAATGCCATTGCTCGTCAGATGCTACTCATTCCTGTCGTCGTTGATCTTGATCCTTCGCGCATAGAAGCTCTGATGGTCGCACTCGAGGAACTTGCAACATTTGGCCTCGTGCTCGAAGCTTTTGGCCCCGGGGCTGTAATTGTCCGTGAAAGCCCTGCAGCTCTAGGAGATATTGATCACAAAAGACTTGTTGCAGACATCGCAGATTTACTCGCTGAAGCTGACGATATTCGCGGCCTATCGCGTCAACTCGACCATGTTCTTGCAAGCTGCGCCTGCCATCACTCGATCAGAGCAGGTCGACGGTTGAACGCCATGGAAATGAATGCCTTGTTGCGAGAAATGGAAACAACGCCAGGCGCAGGTCAATGCAATCACGGCCGACCAACCTATGTTGAGTTAAAGCTCTCGGACATTGAAAAGCTTTTTGGTCGAAGATAAATTTATTTAAGAAACTATGCAGGCGATCGGCGGCTGTGACGCACAGATAAGGCTCAATCATGAAACCACAACTTACTCGACGCGCTGCAACGGCGTCGATTACTATGCTCATTGCTTGGCCCTTTCCTTCGTATTCTGTCGAGACTGTCGAAATTGAAGAGTTTGATGATTTTGGCGTCAGCACGGGTGTGACGCGCGCACCTAAGATCGTCAAAACAGACCCTGAATGGCGCGCTCAATTATCCACTCTTGCGTATAGCGTCACGCGTCAAGAGGGCACAGAGCGCGCTTTTACTGGAAATTACTGGGATCATCACGCACAAGGTTGTTACCGCTGCATCTGCTGTCAGACAGCGCTCTTCGACTCAAAGACAAAATTTGACTCTGGCACGGGTTGGCCAAGTTTCTGGGCGCCGATCTCGCAGAAAAATATTCGTGACATTTCTGATACAAGCCTCGGCATGCGTCGCACAGCCATTTCATGCACGCGTTGCGATGCCCATCTTGGCCATGTCTTTACAGATGGTCCAAAGCCAACAGGGTTACGATATTGCATAAACTCTGTGGCTTTGACGTTTCTGCCAAAGGCAAAAGAAAGATAAGCGCATTGAACCGATCGTAAAAAAATATGCTCATACGAGCGTGACGATGGGCTCGGCGATCAAGAAGACGATACGCTTTCCTCACGTCGCAACAACCAGACAATCTGTTGCGCCTTTTCAGGGGAGGTCCATTCTCCACCCTCACGCGCTAACAGATATTCACTAAGCAACGCTATCTCCGAATTATTGCTTTTCTTCTCCAAATCGGCAAAGGCCTGAGCAAGATAATCCTTATCCATCAAATATTGCGCGGCTTCATTCGCTGCCCGCCAATTTTCAATATCCTGCGGCAAAGAGATGCGAGCGACACGCATATGTGAGATATTCAGCCCTCGCTGCAACGCAAGAAATGTGCGCGCTTGTTGCATCAGCGTCAAGTTTTCTGTCGCCATCCCCTGCACGCCGCAAACTGCCAGATAACGTTGCAAAAGAGGGGTCAAGTGAAGCAAGCGCGGCAAGGACGTGATTTGAGCATGCTCAGCAAATTCGCCACTATTGACAATCGCAATTGTCAGCGCCGGATCTGCGTCATAGGCCTCAAATCCCCCAAGAGAAGTTAAAATAGCCTGTTGCGCTTGAGACGCCGAGATAAACAAGTGAGCGAAACTTATGTTCACGATGGGATCGAGCACACGCCAGTCACCAGAAAGATCAAACAAAGGTTTGGAGCTTTTGTGCCTGATCAACTGATTTAGAGCTTGGACAAATTGCTCTCGACGTCGTCGAAGCTCAACTGCCGCAGGCGCCGTCTGCGACGTCTCACGCGCTTTTTGTATTATAGCCGCAACAAGCGGATCTTCCTCGCTCACACGCCACGGCGTGAGTGCGTCTGCATCAAATCGAAATAAGCGTATAATTGACGACCCGCCTGGATCTTGCGGGGCGACAAGAAGATCTCCAGCCATGGCGGCAGGAAGAATAACGCCAACATCATCTCCCAGGGCGGCGCCATAAAAATCAATCTCTAGAAGCTCTCCGCGTCCAGGCGCAGGCGATGACTGACGTCTGACAGCGACGCCACACCCAGCATGGGTTTCTGGATCGATGATGAGACGCAATAAATTTGCGACGGTTAACGCCGCGTTTGAAGTTACAGCATCCGTTTCTTCATCATGTACGCCAGTTGCGGCGCGAATATCTGAAAGCGTGAGGGGATCAACTTGTGGCGCGCCAATGCGCTTCTGCGTCTGTATCCAGAGATCGAACCGCTGCCGCTGTCGCATGGCGATCACCACATAGATGCGACGCAGTAATTGCGTGTGATCCTCCAAACCTTCACGTAGCAGTAATTCAAGAATTGCGCGCGGCGCTCCGCCTTCGTTGACCCAGTGTTGCATGATGGCAAATGGCGCTTCCCGCATATCTGAAACGGGATGTAAATTTACAGCTTGCGGTGAGAGAATTACCCGGCTTTGTTCAAGCGGAAAAATACGCTGAGCTGGCGTCAACCGCACAATGGCGCCGCCATCAGCGCCTCGATCGTTGGCGCGCTTTTGACTGATCGCCCAAAGGAGATGCGTAGAAGCCTGCGCGATAAATCCCCGCATGGCGCGCCCTTGGTCATTTTGGCGTGACAGAGTACGTAACTTGAGGGAAATCTTTTCCTGATCGTCGCTTTCAGCTTTAAGCGCCATCAACAGTTGCGTTTCAGCGTCAGCAGGCAGCTCATTTTCTGTACAAAGATGAAGCGACAACACATCGCCAACGCCAGTAATAAGCTGAACAAATCTGTGCCCCTCCGGCAGATCAACGACAATGACCTGTGCATCCCAGCGAAAGAGATCAATGACATCAATTAGTCGCGACTCACGTTGAAACCTCTCATCAGTTGATGAGATAAGTGTCAGTAGGGGCATAGGGTTTTTTTGAAGTAGATCAAAATAGCCAAACGTTAGGCGACGCTGACCATCCCAAAAAAACGCTAATTGCTCTCGCCACATTATCCGGCGTCCGAAAAAAGCATGACAGCGCCATGCAGAAAACTCACGCTCTCGCTTATCGGCGCGTCACGCAACTGAACAGAGCCTCGCGCCAACCACATGTGGGCGGAACGCCTAGTGAGTTCGGGGCGGCAAGATGGGCAACGTGACGTCGGGCTGACGTCCTGTGAGCGATTTTAAAAAAGCGACAATTTTTTTATTTTCATCGTCAGAAAGGGCTAAGCCTAATTGCGCCGCGCCCATAATCGAAACGGCTTTCGACAAGTCAAAGGTCGCGCCATTATGAAAATACGGCCCCGTTAATTCGACGTTGCGCAAAGAGGGTATTTTGAATACGTAACGATCGGCAATGGCCTTTGTGACGCCGAAGCGGCCTTGATCGTCGGCAGGCAAATATTCTGCCGGTGGAGCTGCCGCGACGCCAAATTTTGCATAGGAAGCCCCACCAATATTAACGCCGTTATGGCAGGCTGCACAGCCTTTATCCATGAATAACTTGGCTCCAGATTTCTGCTCGTCCGTCAGCGCATTGTCATCGCCCATCAGCCAGCGATCGAAAGGCGCATCAGGCGTGATTAAGGTTGCTTCAAAAAGCGAGATCGCGCGACCAATATTTTCATAGACAAGCGGCTCAGCCTGACCTGGAAAGGCTTTCTTGAATGCCTCGACATAGGCAGGAACAGATTTCAATTCATCAATCGCGCGTTGTTTGGACGCCGCCAGCTCCATTGGGTTAATCGCCATTGGTCCGCCACGCGTTTTCAACATGGCTTTTGGATTAGCCATAACTGAATTGACGACTTGATCTTTTAAGTCACTGGCGCGACCGTCCCAATATTGTGATTTATTAAATACTGCATTGAGCACTGTTTGCACGTCACGGCCGGCAAGCTGCGCATTTCGACCGCCTGATAATTCGCCACCATCAACGCCGCCCATACTGATGTTATGGCAAGCAGCGCAACTGATGTCATGGGCATCAACCAGTCTTGGTTCAAAGAACAGCATTTTCCCAAGCAATAACTTCTCAGGCGTCGCAGGATCTGCCGGATTGACGGGGGCAGATTGCGGGATCGGTTCAAATAACTTTCTCGCCTGCTCGCGTAGTGTTTCCTCCGCCTGTCCCGACCCGGCGCCAAAAGCCATCATCAGCAAGGTTGCGGCAAGGGAGAGTTTGTGGGGAAAACGCATCGTGAGGATCCCTAGGCTATTTCAAGTAAAATGAGAGCCCGTTGATAGCATAGTTTATTTCAACGGGGGGCATGAAGGACGAATCTACCTTTTGCGCCCAGCTGCGAGCTTGGTTTTGGCGCACCTTAAAAAACAGAGCCAAGCCATCCGCTCAGGCTTGGCTGCGGAAAGAAAGAATATCTCGCGACTTCACGCGGCACAATGAGCCGGCTGATAAAATATATATCTCGCTGATCAAGGGGGTGTTTCGTGACCTAAAAGCAAGGCTCGCCCTGCAACGTGCACTAAAGGGCAAGCAATCGCGCATAGACTTCCAGCGTCGCGCGTTGCATTTTCTCGACTGAAAAACGCGCCTGTGCGTGATCTCGCGCCTGACGACTCAAGAGATCTCGCGCCGAGGCTTTCATCGACAATACAGTCGTGATCGCCTGCGCCAAGGCCTCTGGATTTGCAGGTGGCACCCGCCAGCCAGTTGTCCGATGCGCAGGGACGTCCGGCGGTGCGCGAACAATCTCTGGGGCAGCGCCAATGTCGGAGATAATCACGGGCGCTCCCATCGCTTGCGCCTCAACGCCAACGCGCCCAAAGGCCTCGGGCACGATTGCTGGCGCAACGACACAGGCTGCGGCGAGATAAGCAGCCGGCATATCATCGCAATATCCAACGCATTGCATCACAGCGCCAAGACCTGCGCGCGCAATCTGCGCTTCAAGATTTTTTCTGAAGGCGCGACTATGCGCATCACCGGCGAGAATGACCTTTAAATCTTTTGCCGCGTCGTTAGTTAGGAGTATCTTGAGCGCTTCAATCAGAGTTTCATGTCCTTTACGCGCAGACAGACGCGCTGGCATTAATAACACGCGTTCGTATGCTGCGACACCCCACTGCTGACGTAAGCGTTCTACGCGCGCGCTATCAACATGGGTTGGCGTAAATTTGTTGAGATCGATGCCACGCGGAATGACGGCAATGCGATCCGAGGCTGCTGGGTAATGCTCACGAATACGTTTTGACGTGTATTCAGAATTCGCAATCACAACATCTCCGCGCGCCATGATTGCGTTGTAACGCTGCTTGATTGGCGAAGCGGCGCCATAACTGCTGTGATAAGTAGTAACAAATCTGACGCCCGCGCGCTGGGCGGCATAATAGGCAACCCAAGCGGGCGCACGCGAGCGGGCATGGACAAGATCGACCCCTTCCTCACGCAGCAAACGCGCAAGCCGTGAGATGTTCAAGGCCATTTTTAGTGGGTTTTTTGTAGCTGCTGGAAAAGGAGTCCAAATCCCTCCCTTGGCTTGCAATTCACTGACCATGCGTCCGCCAGCTGAAGCTACAAGACTGCGGGCGCCGGCTGAAGATAAAGCAGCGGCAATATCGACGCAGGCGCGCTCAGCTCCGCCAGATTGCAGTTCAGGCACAATCTGCAAAATCGTATAACCAACCAAATTATGGTCCGTTAGCGAGAGTGGGTCAAAATGTTGCGTCATCGGTCATTAGTCTAGCAAGCGCGCTTGCGGCTGTGATTCTATCAGTCTGGCCCATAATCCTTTATCAACTATGAGCGACGAGATAATATTGGGCTCACTCTTCATCCAAGGCTTAATGGCTCAACTGTGAAAAACAGCGCGATCGATTTTCTTGACGTTCCTGTTCCTGGCGCTGATGCGAGCTGGAAGATTGCGCGATCGGTGACGCCGTCAACAAAACGTGGCGGACATAGGCCAGGCCTTGTCTGGCTCGGGGGATTCGCCTCCGACATGAGTGGAACGAAAGCCGTCTATCTCGAGACATTCGCGCGTCAACGCGGTCAAGCTTTTCTGCGTTTTGATTACTCTGGTCACGGCGCATCGCATGGCCGCTTCGATCAGGCCTGCATTGGCGACTGGCTTGCTCAAAGCATCGCCCTCATGGAGACCTCAACGACGGGTCAACAAATTCTGATTGGCAGCTCAATGGGAGGATGGATCGCCTTATTAATGGCGCGTTATTTTGCGACCAAAGGCACACAAAACCGTTTAGCCGGTCTTGTCTTGCTGGCGCCAGCCGTTGACTTCACGGAAACTCTGATTTGGGCGCGACTTGATGAACCAACGCGTTGCAGCATTATGGAAAATGGCTTTTGGGCACGGCCATCTGACTACTCCCCTGAACCCACGCCCATCACACGACGCCTGATTGAAGAAGGTCGACAGCATCTGCTCTTTGGCGATATTATCCGTTCCTATGCGCCCGTTCACATATTGCAAGGAATGTCGGACCTAGATGTCCCATGGCGTCATGCGTTGAAAATAGTCGCGCATCTAAGCGCAGACCCAACGACACTAACCTTGGTTTCAGAGGGCGATCATCGACTGTCGCGTGAGAGCGATCTCGCTCTGCTCGCCCGCAGTGTTGAGCTTATGACAGAGCGCTTTGAACAATCCGCCGGCGCTTGGGACAAGACCTTCCGATAAGAAACTTGACAGACCCGCGCCGCGCATCAATGTTGCCGAACAATTCGTTCGTCCTATCGAACACGGCAAGGTTGTCTAAGATGCCGAGGCTATTGTGACTAATTTTTCTCAACCGCGTCAGGATCAGGCCAGCTCAAGTCCTCTAGCCGGGAAATCTGTGACTTTTACGGCTGATCAGGCTCTCCTAACAGATGGGGGAGGGCGCATCGCGCCGCTCACATTGGCCTATGAAACCTATGGCGAACTCAATAATGCGCGCAGCAACGCCATTCTCTTGTGTCATGCGCTAACGGGCGATCAATATGCTGCCGGCGTGCATCCCGTCACCGGCAAGCCGGGCTGGTGGGAATCCATGGTAGGGCCTGGCAAGCCCTTTGATACGGATCGTTATTTTTTGATCTGTTCCAATGTCGTTGGCGGCTGCATGGGATCAACCGGCCCTGCGTCCGCCAATGCTGCAACCAACAAGCCCTATGGTCTGGATTTTCCTGTTGTGACCATACGCGACATGGTGCGCGCGCAGGCGATGCTGATCGATCACCTTGGCGTCGACACGCTGTTTTGCGTCGCGGGCGGATCAATGGGCGGCATGCAGGTGCTTCAATGGGCCGCGAGCTATCCGCAGCGCGTCTTTTCTGCAATGCCGATTGCAACAGCAGCAAAACATTCAGCGCAAAATATCGCTTTTCATGAAGTCGGACGACAAGCCGTTATGGCCGATCCTGACTGGCGAAGCGGACGATATCTCGAGCAAGGCGTAAGACCGGAAAAAGGCTTAGCCGTTGCGCGCATGTCAGCACATATCACTTATCTCTCCGAAGCAGCTCTGCAGAGGAAATTTGGCCGCAAGCTCCAAGACCGTAGCGCGCCGACCTTTTCATTTGACGCAGATTTTCAAATTGAAAACTATTTACGTCATCAAGGATTGGCTTTTGTTGAGCGTTTTGACGCGAATTCTTATCTCTTTGTTACCCGCGCCTGCGACTATTTCGACCTGGCGGCAGATTATGATGGGGTGTTGGCGCGGGCATTTAAAGCCACCAAAACCAGATTCTGCGTTGTCGCTTTTGATAGCGACTGGCTTTACCCGACAAGCGACTCGCGGGCAATCGTTCATGCCTTGAATGCAGGCGGCGCCTCTGTCTCTTTTGTTGAAATTCAGTCTGACAAAGGTCATGACGCCTTTTTGCTTCATGAACCAATGTTTATCGCCACGACAAGAGGTTTTCTTGAGTCTGCCGCCACTGCGCGCGGACTGAAAAAATAATCAATATGAACAAAGTCGCCTCAAACCCAAGACTTGACCTTGCCGTCATCGCTGACCTGGTCACGCCAGCTTCGCGCGTCCTAGATGTTGGATGCGGTGATGGCGCATTGTTGCAACTTCTTGCGCAAACTAAAAATGTCGATGGCCGTGGCATCGAACTCTCACAAAAAGGCGTCAATGACTGTGTCGCGAAAGGTTTGTCCGTCATACAGGGCGACGCAGATACCGATCTTGTCGACTACCCTGACGACGGCTTTGATTACGTAATCTTATCGCAAACTTTACAAGCAACGCGACACCCGCGTGAGGCGCTGCGCAATATGCTGCGCATTGGAAGGCGCGCGATTATTTCTTTCCCAAATTTTGGTCATTGGCGCGTGCGCATGCAACTGGCGTTTCGCGGGAGAATGCCGGTTACAGGCAATCTTTCCAGCAGTTGGCATGACACGCCGAATATTCACCTTTGTACGATCAGGGATTTCGTCGAACTCATTGAAGAGCTCGGCGCCCATATTGAGCATGGGGCGGCGCTCAACCGCTATGGCTCCCCAATTCGTTTTAATGCGCCATGGTGGGTCTGGAATTTAATGGGCGAGCAAGCAGTGTTTCTGCTGGAACGCGGCGAAACTAAAAAGTAATCCTCGCTCCTGCGACGGTTTGTCCCGCTTACTTGTCTTTCATCGCCTAGATATTCGCGTTAGCCTCAGACTGACATACGCTGCCTGTTCCCCGATGATGCGGCGGCAGTCGTTCACGCTAAAAGCGTGCCGACACAAGTGGGGCGGGCGGCCCTGAAATCGCTTAGCGGCGCATGGGAGGCCACCATTTTGGCGACGCATGTTAATGATTCTGCGCTCGGCGTTATGTCGGCGCCGAAAAAAAATCGCCTGGCGCGCCGCCATGAGCGGCTGAAAGTTTCTGAGTCTCTGTCCTTACGAGATGCGCCGCTCTTTGCGCGTGTTGACGACGAAACTATTTCTCAACTGACCGCGGAAGCAAAGTTTGAGATTTATAATCCAGGTGAGACGATTTTTCGACAGGACGATCCAGTTTCAACAATCAATATCATTCTTAATGGCTATGCTAAGGTCCTGCGCATTGCGCCAAATGGCGATGAGACGCTTGTAGCCATCCGTGCTGACGGAGAAACAATCGTTGAGCCGCTTTATGGACCTCATGAATTTTATGGGGTCTGCGCTGAGGCGATCAGTCAGGTGTCACTCGTCAAAATCGCGACTACGCGCTTTATGCGTATGATGAGCGAATCTAATTCGTTAAACGCTGCCGCCTTACAAGACGCCAAAGAAAAATCAGCGGCGTTGATTTATGAAATTGAGGCTCTGAAATCTCAAACAGCTGATCAAAGACTGGCGCAATTTATCCTTGCGCTCTGTCCTGCGGGACAGGAACGCTGCCGTTTTCGCTTGCCATATGACAAGCGTTTAATCGCTGCGCAGCTCGGGGTTAAACAAGAAACGCTTTCCAGGGCCTTTGCAAAACTCAGAGAGATTGGCGTTCGTACAGAGACGCGAGATATTCTGGTTGAAAACCTTAGTCGACTGAAAGAAGTCTGCGAGCTGGCCGGCCGATCGGCGACAAGCTTGCCTTCAGAGCGCCGCAGCCCCATCTCCCGTGAAAATGCGGCCTAAGCGCATTTATTGCCGCGCCTGAAAGAAAGCACCCTCATGGTTGCGCAAACAATCCTGTCATCAGAAGCCGTTAGAATCCTTGTCTGCACCGCCTGTCGTGCGCTCGATCAAGAGAATGTGCGCCCTGGCGCAGATTTGATCGCCCGACTTCGCGAGCGTCTCAACGCGCGGGCGCTCTCCATTGCTATCGCCGACGTGGAATGTTTTGCTGTTTGCAAGAGACCAACAACTGTTTCGCTGACCGCGCCAAATAAATGGAGCTATATTCTTGGCGATCTTGATGCTCAAACTGAGGTCGACGATTTAATTGATGCCGCCTGTAGTTACGCGACAAGCGAGACAGGCATCGTTCCTTGGAAAGAACGGCCGTCATGCTTCAAAAAAGGCGTTGTGTCACGGCTGCCGCCGCTCAACGGCATTAAAGCTTAACCAGCTCTCTAGGCGCGTTATTTCTTTTCTGCCGCCTTCGCAATTGCTTTAGCAATACACGCCCGCGCGTCCGCCGCGTCGCCCCATCCGGCAACATTGGCCCATTTATTGGGTTCAAGATCTTTATAATGCAAAAAGAAATGCTCAATGCGGCGCCACGTCATCTCTTGAAGATCCGTATAGTTATGAACGTCGCTATAACGAGGCGTTAGACGCGTCGTGGGCACGGCGATAATCTTTTCATCGCCGCCCGCCTCGTCCGTCATGCGCAGAACGCCGATCGGGCGCACCGCCATTACAACACCCGGCGCAACCGGACGCGTATTGGCCACAAGCACGTCGCAAGGATCGCCATCATCAGACAGCGTATGTGGGATGAAGCCATAATTTCCTGGATAGCGCATGGCTGTGTAGAGGAAGCGATCAACGAAAAGCGTGCCAGAGGCCTTATCAAGTTCATATTTGATTGGCTCGCCGCCAAGTGGAACTTCGATAACCACATTGACTTCATGCGGAGGGTTTGCACCAATCGGAATCGCGTCAAGACGCATAAGAAAGTCTCCTTGTCGGATTACCGACTGATGTTAATGGCGCCGCGACAATTTCTGCACCGATTCGTTGCAGGGTTTATCATAATAAAATTGAACTACGCCACGCCTTAAGGCCTGGTGAGCTGGAAAACCCAAAGGAAATAGGATTATTGTCCAGGAGCCGGCAAGTTCACACGCGCGGCGGCGGATTCTGCAACGGATTGCATCTCATCAACAGACAGCGGCCCGATGAGAACAAAAGCAAAATCCGCTGCGCGCCATTCAATGGCGGCTATGCCGATGCCAACCTTGGCATTCTGCTGAGACACTGACGCGGTTGCGCGCTCAAAGTAGAGCCCAACACGACCACCGTCAGCGCGTTCATAGACTAAAAAGCCCGCAGGAGCTGCAACGCCCGGCGCAACACGGCCCCCAAGCAGCCGTAAGCCATGCGCCGACAGATCAGGAAGTTTTGCAAAGCCTACCCGTGATTTAAGCCAGCTCATCAGTTCATCATGACGGGAGGCGTCAATCTCAACGGCATGCACATCGGAAATATAGGTCGCATAGGTTAAGCCTGCCCGCGACACATAACCCTGAGGTACCGACATCACGCTTTGCGACGGCGATGACTCATGACGGCCGGCAAAGATGAATGTTGCGAGCGCTGCGACAGCGGCAACCGCCAAGACAGCGAGAACTGAGGCGAATATCGCCTGACGGCGTTGCTGCGCCAAAACATCCTCTCGTCGACGCATGCGGGGCAAAACGCCTGGACGGCCCCAATGCGTCGCTCCGGTCTCAATGGCGGGGCCTTGGGGTTGCGACGTCACTTGAGCAGCGGCGCTGCGCAATGACGGCGCGGGAGTCTCTCGAGCGATTGGCTCGTAGACTGCGCGTAACGCAGCATTCTGCCGTCGCCAATTTTCAACGAGGGCCGCGTCTTCTGGATGGGTCAAGAGATGTTCTTCAACCTGGCGACGCTGTTGCGGATCAAGCAATCCGTCAACAAAGGCATGCAGATCTGCTTCTTCCACAAAACTGGAGGGCGGCGGCGTCAAATCTGCGGCAAACCTATTTAACGACGCGCAAATGCGCACTGTTGCGGGTTGGGCTCATCTCAGCAGGAATATTGGTCATGTCCGCCCAATCCGCCATCGCCAGCCGCGCGCGCTGTAATCGGACGAAAACACTCTCACGTGACGCGCCGACAATCCGCGCTACAGTCTCATAACCAAAACCCTCGAGACAAATAAGCAGCAAAACCGCGCGATCATCAACATGAAGTCGCGACAATCCATGAACGATTGGCGGCTGCCTGGGACCTGGACCGGGGGTGGCAATAAATTTTCGCGCAGCAAGGGCGGTGATGGCGGCATAGGCCTCGACGCGCGCCGCCTCTCGATCTGTTGGACAGATTTCGCGGGCGCGCATACGGGCACCAAGCCCCTGAAGCGCTGCCTGCACCACCCCATCCGCCACGACCAGGCCAGCGCCGGCGCCAAGGGCGCGCGCATATCGACGAAAGGCGGGGGTCGCCTCACTTAATCCATCAAGGATATCAGCGCTTTTCGTCATGTTCCATCCCAGTTTCGTCGCCTCAATTAGCTTTAAAGGCGTTATCTATGAGATGATAGAACAAAGCCGCGCAATTTTCCACGGGTTTGAGCGTTGTTTTTACGATTTAAGCTTCAGGCGAGATCCCTTCCTCTAGGGTTTCCTTCACCAGTAAAGCAGGCTAAAGGGCGCGGAGCCTTCAAATCAGCAAATGGAAAGAGTACGATGACCGACCAAGCGCCGCCCGCCACGCCTTTCACCGGAGTACTTGCCGGAAAAAAGGGTCTCATTCTTGGCGTCGCCAATAATCGTTCTATTGCCTGGGGCATCGCAAAAGCGGCGCGTGACGCTGGGGCCGAACTCGCTCTTACCTATCAGATTGAAGCGCTCGAAAAACGCGTGCGACCCTTGGCCACCGAACTCGGGGCCCATGTCGTGGGCCGCTGCGACGTCTCCGAAGCTGACACAATCGACGCCATATTCTCAGAAGTAGAAAAACTTTGGGGCAAATTAGATTTTGTCGTGCATTGCCTCGCCTTCTCGGACAAGGATCAGCTCGACGGGCGCTATGTCGACACAACAGCTGAGAATTTCTCTCAAACAATGCTGGTCTCATGCTTCTCTTTTACCGCGGTGGCGCAACGGGCTGAAAAGCTGATGAGCGATGGCGGCGCGCTTTTGACCTTGTCGTATTATGGCGCTGAAAAGTGGATGCCACACTATAATGTCATGGGCGTCGCCAAAGCCGCCTTAGAGGCCTCGGTGCGCTATCTTGCCGCCGACCTCGGCGAAAAGAATATTCGCGTCAACGCTATTTCAGCTGGACCAATCAAAACCATGGCGGCCTCTGGCATTGGGGATTTTCGCTACATCCTGCGCTGGAATGAATATAATGCGCCGCTGCGTCGGGTTGTGACCATCGAGGAAGTTGGCGAAACAGCCGTGTATTTGCTCTCGCCGATGTCGCGCGGCGTCTCAGGAGAGGTGCTCCATGTCGACGCGGGTTATCATATTGTCGGCATGATGAATCCTGCAGCCGCCCCTAAAATGGCGGATCTGCTGGCGCTGTTACCCCAAGGCGGAAAATAATTTTTTGCTGCTCGTGAGCCCGCGCTATAGACCTTCGGGCTGACCAGCAACGCTTACGAGCAAACCACCGTCGCCCAACAGCTTCTTTGCTGCGCGCTGGCAGTCCGTTAGCGTAACGGCGGCGATGCGATCATTTCGCGTATCAAGATAAGCTGCGTCAAAACCATCTAGCTGAAGGTTGACTAATTGACTGGCTATTTTTGTTGAGGTGTCAAACCTTAGCGCATAGGAGCCAATAAGATATTTTTTGGCCTTGTCGAGTTCGTCTTCTGTTGGCCCATGATCTGCGAATCGGCGCACTTCTTCTTCAATGATCTTGAGCGCTTCTCCTGCCCGCTCATTTTTCGTCGCGGCCGCACCAATTAACATTGGACATTGGTCATACTCATTTAATTGCGAATAAACGCTGTAGGCCATGCCGCGCTTCTCGCGCACTTCATGAAATAATCGCGCGGTAAACGTGCCACCGCCAAGAATATGATTTGCGACGACGACGGCAAAATAATCTGGATCATGTTTTGTGACGCCCGGCCGACCAAAACGAATGGTTGATTGCGGCACGTCAACGTCGGTTATTTTTCGCACCCCTACGTTGTTTACTCGGATTGGCGGTATAGCGATAAGATCATTTGTCTTGGCAAAAGCGCCAAAAACATCATCCAGCATGGTCGACAAGGTTGATGCGTCAATCGCGCCGACAACAGCAATTTTAAGATCTTTTGACGAAAACAACCGTTCGCGTAAGGCAATAATGTCTTCACGCACAAGCGTATCAATGGTTGTAAGTTCGCCGCGCACGGGGCGTCCATAGGGATGGTTGGGAAATGCAGCTTCTCGAAAGGCTCTTGCCGCCATCGCATCAGGATCATTGGCGTCGCGTTTGAGTTCGGCGACAAGCTGGCTGCGAACGCGCGCAACATCATGTGCGTCAAGTCGCGCTTGCGTTAAGGCAAGCTTGAGTAACTCAAAAGCCTTATCCATATTTCGCGACAGCGTTTGCAAATGACCTGACAGTGAATCTCTGTCAGCGCCAAAACCAAGGTGAATCGCCTGATCCTCAATCGCACGATGAAAGCCGCGCGCATCAAATGGACCAGCGCCTTCATCAAGCATGCCGGCAAGCAGCGTTGCAACGCCAGGCTTATCCACCGGATCTTGCGACGCGCCGCCGCGAAGCGCAAATTCAAGCGCAACAAGCGGCACAGCATAGCTTTCCACAAGCCAAGCCGTCAGACCGCCTGGCGTGATAACTTTCTGCACATGTTCGGCGCGAGAGGCTGAGGTAACCTCAGGAGCATGGGCGATCATCAATTATTTCCAATTCAGCATGAGAAAAACAAGCGATCGAATAAAATGGAAAACTCAGGCGTTGTCAGCCGGGAGCAAGAAACCCGTGACGGCATGACGCTTATCAAGCCATTTACGCGCAGACGCCTGAACGTGCTCTGATGTAACAGCCTCCATTCTGGCGGGCCATGCCTGAACATCTTCAATCGCCAGTCCCGTTGCTAGAGATTCACCATACCACCGTGCAAGCGAGGCCTGGCTATCTTGCGCATAAATCGCATCTGCAATCAGTCTAGTTTTTGTTCGCTGCAGATGCTGTGCGTCAATCTGAGTGTCAAGAAACTCTTTGATCACCACATCCATCGCCGCATCCAGCTTTTCAAGCGTAACGCCTGGAGACGGCGTGGCGAAAATCCAAAAACGCGTATCATCAACGGCAGAACCTGCGTAATAAGCGCCGGCGCTGACGGCAAGTTTCTGGTCTACAACAAGCCGCTCATAGAGCACGCTGGTCGGGCCGCCCCCGAGCATATGAGCCAATGTTTCGAGCGCTTCTGCTTCTGCAGGCGCAGCTGTTCGATATGAGGGTACTTTGAACACCCGCTCATGCGACGGCTGTTCAACTTTTTCATCTGACAACGTCACGAGCCGATGGGCGCGATGCGGCGGTTCTTGTGTGCGCATGCGCTTGGGGGGCTCTGCCCGCGCCGGAATTTTGCCGTAGGTTTCGCGCGCCAATCGGATCACATCATCGGCGTCAATATCGCCCGCAACAATGAGGATGGCGTTCTCTGGCGTGTAGAAACGATTGTAATAATCGAGAGCATCTTCCCTTCCTAGGCGCTCAATTTCATGGTTCCAGCCAATAATCGGCGTTCCGTATGGATGATGCGCAAAAAGCGCAGCTTGCACGGCTTCGTCAAGTTGCGCCGAGGGATCCGAATCCGTTCGCATGCGCCTTTCTTCTAATACAACATCGCGTTCTGGCGTCACGACATCATCGGACAAGACGAGGTTGCACATACGATCGGCTTCAAAGGCCATTAAGATACCAAGGTGCTCTTTGCCAATGCGCTGGAAATAGGCTGTGTAATCATAGCTGGTAAAGGCGTTTTCTTGTCCGCCTAATTCAGCGACGACATTTGAAAACTCTCCTTGCGGATGCTTCTTTGTGCCTTTGAACATCAAATGTTCTAGAAAATGCGCAATACCTGATTTTCCCAAAGGATCATCCGCTGAACCGTTTTTGTACCAAATCATATGCGTTACGACAGGCGTGCGCATGTCTGGGATAACAACGACTTCAAGACCGTTGTCGAGTTTAGCATGTGTTACGGACGCGCCGCTTTTCTTGGCGCCAGCAGCATCTGCTGGCGTAAGGGCGGGACTTAGTGCCGAGACAGGCAAAGTCATGGAAACCTTTCTAGCGCCGCTAGCGCCGCCAAATAATGAACGAATAAGCACCTATATAGGACGAAAATCATTTTATGTCAGAGCGATCATGACTGTGATCTGGCGTTGAGGAAGGTCCAAGCGTCAAACTCTCGTATAGAAGCAGGCCAGCGCCAATGGTGATGCCTACATCAGCAAGGTTGAAGACGTAATTGGCCAACGGACCGACGGGCAGAGTTGAATGAAAGTAAAAAAAATCAGCTACAGCGCCCCGAAAAACCCGATCGGTCATGTTTCCCAGGGCTCCGCCAATCACCCCCCCCAGGGCTATGCAGGTCCAGAGATTTTTTGATCTCGCCAACCAATAAATCAACAAGGCGACAATCAGGCTCTGCAAGCCAATGAGCAAAACGCGCGCAACAACGGCATGAGCGGCGAACAAGGAATAAGAGACGCCGAAGTTCCATGACAGCACAACATCCAAAAAGGGCGTGAGCCGTATTGGCTGCCTTGCCATGATATTTAATCCATAAAGCATCCAGGCCTTATGGAGCTGATCGAATGTCAAGATCGTCGCCGCGACCGCGCCGCCGATCATCTGCGGGGAGGTTTGGCGCAAAAACAAAAGCCGTTATCTCCGGTTTGGAACTGGACGCAGCGCGAGAATTCCGCAACGCCGTTCAGCCTCATAGCCTCTTACGCCTTGACAATCTACCGAGCGCACCCTACTTCCAGCTCGCTGGTAGCACTCGTCAAAGGAGAGTGCCAACAGCGTTCGCTTATCTCTTTGCCGAGTGGGCAGTAGACTGTCCTCGGCGCAGAAAAGGAAAAGATTACAATGGCGTTTCGTCCCCTGCACGACCGCGTGGTCGTCAAGCGTCTCGAAGGCGAGGAAAAGACCAAAGGCGGCATCATCATTCCAGATACCGCAAAGGAAAAGCCGCAAGAAGGTAAGGTTGTCTCTGTTGGCCCAGGCGCGCGCGACGAAAGCGGCAAGCTCGTCCCGCTGGACGTCAAGGCCGGCGACCGCGTGCTGTTCGGCAAATGGTCCGGAACAGAGGTCAAGATTGATGGCGAAGATCTGCTCATCATGAAGGAAAGCGACATTCTGGGCATTGTCGACTAACTCGACCCCGCCCCTCTCGCACCCCATCAGTTCCAGGAGTTTTTAATATGGCTGCTAAAGACGTACGTTTCTCCACCGACGCGCGCGACCGCATTCTTCGCGGCGTCGATATTCTCGCTAACGCGGTAAAGGTGACATTAGGTCCAAAGGGCCGCAATGTTGTGATCGAAAAGAGCTTCGGAGCCCCCCGGATTACCAAGGACGGCGTTACAGTCGCCAAGGAAATTGAGCTCGCGGATAAGTTCGAAAATCTTGGCGCCCAGCTGGTGCGCGAAGTCGCCTCTAAGCAGAACGACATGGCTGGCGACGGCACTACGACTGCAACGGTTCTAGCTGCGTCAATCGCCAAAGAAGGCTCAAAGGCTGTTGCTGCCGGCCTCAATCCTATGGATCTTAAGCGCGGCGTTGATCTTGCTGTCGAAGCCATTGTCGCCGATCTCAAGAAACACTCAAAGAAGGTGACGTCCAACGACGAGATCGCCCAGGTCGGCAAAATCTCCGCTAATGGCGACGAATTCATTGGCCAAGAAATCGCCAAGGCGATGCAGAAGGTTGGCAATGAAGGCGTTATCACCGTTGAGGAGGCAAAGAGCCTTGAGACGGAGACCGATATCGTCGAAGGCATGCAATTCGATCGCGGCTATCTATCGCCTTATTTCATCACAAATGCGGAAAAGATGATCGCCGAGCTCGACGACGCTTATATTCTCATTCATGAGAAGAAGCTCTCGACGCTTCAACCGCTGCTGCCAATATTGGAAGCTGTCGTTCAAACTGGCAAACCGCTCATCATCATTGCAGAAGATATTGAAGGCGAGGCGCTTGCGACTCTCGTCGTCAACAAGTTGCGTGGCGGTTTGAAAATTGCCGCCGTCAAGGCCCCAGGTTTTGGCGATCGTCGTAAGGCGATGCTGGAAGATATTGCCATCCTGACCGGCGGTCAGATGATTGCGGAAGATCTTGGCATTAAGCTTGAAAACGTCACGCTTGCTATGCTCGGCCGCGCCAAGCGCGTTCGTATCGAAAAAGAAAACACAACGATTATTGACGGCGCTGGCGAGAAAAAAGAAATTGAAGCCCGCATCGGACAGATCAAAGGTCAGATCGAGGAAACTACCTCAGACTATGACCGCGAGAAGCTCCAAGAGCGTCTGGCAAAACTGGCTGGCGGCGTTGCTGTCATCCGCGTTGGCGGCGCAACTGAAGTTGAAGTCAAAGAAAAGAAAGATCGCGTTGACGACGCCCTTAACGCTACGCGTGCGGCGGTTGAAGAAGGCGTTTCTCCTGGCGGCGGCGTCGCTCTCCTGCGCGCGATTAAAGCCCTTAACGGCGTCAAGGTCGCAAATTCTGACCAGCAAACTGGTGTTGAGATTGTCCGTAAGGCGATTCAAGCGCCAGCGCGTCAGATCATCGACAATGCGGGCGGCGACGGCGCAGTTGTCGTTGGCAAACTTCTCGAGTCGAATGATTACGGCTTTGGCTTCGACGCCCAGAAGGGCGAGTATGGCGACCTCATGAAGCTTGGCATTATCGATCCGACGAAGGTCGTGCGCACCGCGCTGCAAGATGCAGCGTCAATTGCCGGCCTGATCATCACCACTGAGGCGACGATCACGGAACAGCCGAAGAAAGAGGCTCCCCCAATGCCAGGCGGCGGTATGGGCGGTATGGGCGGTATGGATTTCTAATCCGCTCAAAGATCAAGCTAACTTGCAAAGAAAGGCTCCGGCATCCGCCGGGGCTTTTTTCTTTGCCGCCCGCGGCGACAAGGCTCATTGCAGTTGGTCTGGGCCTCGTTTAATTTCAATCCGCGCGCGCCGGCTGACGCAGACGCGCATGTTGATAGCGGAGATGTTTCAATGGCGGGCAATCACGGCTCTGGCTCTGGCGACGCAGACTGGTCGGAACATGTTAAAACATACAATGGCTTTATCTGGCTTCTAAAATATTCAGCAGGCTTTTCTGCGCTCACCTTGATCGCGCTTTATCTCATCTGCGCGCGATGATGACCTAGCCCCCTCAGGCCATGCCGTTGAGGGGGCTTCCCCCGAGACGACCCGGCCTGTTCACAGGAACAGGAGTGCGTCATGCGCATCGCCATCTTGGCCGAAACGGAGCGTGCAGAGTTTCGGGTCGCGGCGACACCCGAAACTGTTAAAAAATTTCTTGCTCTTGGCGTCGAGACAATTGTGCAAGCTGGCGCTGGCGTTTCCGCAGGTTTTTCTGACGCAGATTACGAAGCCGCGGGCGCCAGCCTTGTCGGCGACCCAGAAACAACGCTCAAGAATGCCGATGCCGCCCTCGCAGTGCGACGGCCTGCTGCATCACGTCTCATCGGAGCCAAACGAAATATTGCCGTTCTCTCGCTCATGGACCCATATGGTCACGAAACTGAGATCGCAGAACTTGCTGAAATTGGCGTCAACGCTTTCGCCATGGAGCTCATGCCGCGCATCACGCGCGCGCAATCGATGGATGTTCTTTCCTCTCAAGCCAATCTTGCAGGTTATCGCGCTGTCATTGAAGCCGCGGCTGAATATGGGCGCTCCTTTCCAATGATGATGACAGCAGCGGGCACCGTGCCTGCAGCAAAAGTATTCATCATGGGCGTTGGCGTGGCGGGCTTACAGGCCATTGCTACCGCGCGACGCCTTGGCGCAATCGTCACAGCCACCGATGTGCGGCCCGCAACCAAGGAACAAGTTGACTCTCTAGGCGCGAAATTCATCGCAATTGAAAATGATGAATTCAAACAAGCTGAAACAGCAGGCGGCTACGCAAAAGAAATGTCGCCAGAATATCAAAAAGCACAAGCACAGCTTGTCGCAGCGCATATCGCCAAACAAGATATTGTTATTACAACCGCGCTTATTCCTGGTCGTCCTGCGCCAAAGCTTATTTCTGCTGAGATGACGAAATCCATGCGTATTGGTTCTGTTATTGTCGATCTAGCGGCTGAACGCGGCGG
>Ga0007848_1000076_pt1 | contig 42943 bp, 65 predicted proteins | sample CryBogCBH18Jul08_FD_71209 | JGI IMG/M metagenome (GOLD analysis project Ga0007848, IMG submission 71209) | Freshwater microbial communities from Crystal Bog, Wisconsin, USA - CBH18Jul08 | ecosystem: Environmental > Aquatic > Freshwater > Lake | place: Crystal Bog, Wisconsin, USA | collected...
TGGCATGGTACGCCGAGCGTGAAAGGTTTGAAGCCGAACGTGCCGAGCGCGAGCGCGTGAAGCAAGAACAGGCTCAAGCGTTGCGCGAGAAAGAGTTACGCGATAGAGGGGACATGGACTCGTGATTAGATGGATTAAGATGAAGTGGTATCTGCGCAGACTTGAGCGTGAATACGCCATAGTCTTGAGCATGAGTCGCCATCCAGCAGGAAAGGGGAGAACAAATGGTTAAGGTTTGGTTCTATCTCGCCAATGCTCAATGGGTGGGCAAGCGTGTTCGCCGTTGGGCTTGGAAAGTGTTAGCAGGTCCCGAATGGAACTAGAGATGGAACCATGGGACTTGAGAGTTAAGCAACTCCAGCCATGCTATGACCACTGGGAATGTATGCACTCAGAGTGTGACGAGTGCTTCGATGCACCTATCCCAAAGTCCACGTCGGCATGCGTTTCAACACAAAAAATCGTGCGTCGCTTGGCGCAGATTGCGTTTTGGGCAGGGTTGATAGGCTTGTTCTTATGGGCAAACCATACAACAACACCCGCTCAATGTAGAGTACCAGTCGCGCAGATGTCACAATTCTGCAAAGACCTACTCTTTCCGCATTAAAAAAACTAAATAGCAAGTGTCGGGCGTACCCGACAACAGATAATCTACCAAAGGAGAAAAAGGAAATGCAAAATGGCTGAAAAAAAATGCGAAGTATGTTCACGCGGTGTTCTTGAAGACGATGAACTTTATAAGGTTGTAAGAGACATTCGCGTTGACGGAAGCGCACACCCAAAAATGGTTAAAGCGTGTTACAAGTGCGCCACTAATGCCGATAGTTGTAACCAATGTAATACTCGTTACACTGAAACCGCATGGAACAGTTGGCAGGTGCGAGTTGGAAGTTCAATAGTATGTAGAGCATCTAATTGTTTTGATAGATACTTTTGGACTTGTGCATGCAGTGGCAACGAAAAGTTCGTTTCACGCAACTCAATTTGCAATTATTGCAAACGCGACAAAGATGGCAATAGGCTACGCTGTGAGTGCGGTAACGGTAGTGAGGATAGACCAGTCCATAACTATTCATGCCAGCCGCACCTCCAATTCCACGACATTGGTGGTGTCTTCGACGAAGAGAGTAAGCCGAAGAAGATGTGGATGGGCTTTGAATTAGAGATTCAAATTCCAGGCTCTAATGTCAACGAAGCCGCTAAGTTCGTCAGAGCACAACTTCAAACAACCGAGATTGCTCAATCAAAGTCTGACGGTTCTATCGGTGGTGGTATTGAGTTAGTAACTCAGCCTCACACTTATGAGAAGTACCGAGACCAACCACTTTTGTGGGATACCATTGGCAAAGTTAGGGACGTGTACAACGGGCGCAGTTGGGACCCAGGAACTTGTGGATTCCATATCCACCTAGGTCGTGACGGTTTCAAAGACAAGGCTCACTTGCACCGTTTTGTTGAGTTGGTTTATCGCAATTCAGAGATGATGATGAAATTCGGTGGCCGACGTAGTACCTACTCAAAGTTCGATGATTGTTGGGATTTTGACGAGTGGGATAGGCCAGTCTTTTCCCTTGCCAACAAGATGGATAGAGACAGCCGAGGTGGTGAGAAATACACCGCAGTGAACACATCTAAACCAGCAACGGTTGAAATGCGCTTCATGCGTGGCACCACCAAGAAAGAAAGTATCTTGGCGTACCTTGGAATGGCTGACGCTATTGCCAAGTACACAAGAGATATTGCGGCAGAAGGAAACTGGTATGACTGGGAGACATTTGCGAATTGGGTAACCAATCGCCAAGGAGATTACCCTGAGTTGTACGAGCGTATGCCAAGTATCAAAGACCTGAAAATCAAAGACCTAGACGTACTCAAAATCAAAGCATAGAGAGAAGGTGTACCATTTGCTTGTTAGTTGCAATTCCGCCTGGGAAAACACCCAGTAAAGATGAATTACTAGACGGAGCGTGTCAGAATCCTGATGGATTTGGCTACGCGATTATGGTGAGCGACACGGAGATTATCTCCAAGCGCACCATGAACGCCAATGAATCCATTGACGATTTCCTGAAAGTCAGGGCTGAACACCCTGACGGCTATGCAATGTGGCACTGCCGTATCGCTACGCACGGAACCAAGACAGTAGATAACTGTCACCCATTCCAGTTGGCTCACGACCCGCTTACCTATCTTGGGCATAACGGAATCTTGGGGGTCACTCTTGAGAAGGGTGAGACTCGCTCTGATACCGCCTTCTTTGCCCAAGACTTACTGCCAAGTATCGGTGGCGTTCGTGCTCTCGACAATCCTTTCATGCTCCATCTATTAGAGGACTGGGTAAAGCCCAGCAAGATAGTGGTGCTGACTGTCAACCCAGCCGCAAAAAAGAATTTCTATATTCTTAACAAAGCGGCGGGTAATGAAGATAAGGATGGGATATGGTGGTCGAACTCTTATCACCGAGGGGCACGTAGTCGCAGGGATACGCCACCACCAACACAAAAATACTATCAAGACCGAGACGAATCCTATCTGACAAGATGCTGGAACATGAATACGCGAAGAGATGAAGAAATCTTGGGCATATTTCAACAAGGCGAGTACCTGCCAGCGGAATGCGACAATGAAGATAACACCCACCCAGTAGATGACCGTAACGGTCACCTTCCATACTGCTTCTTGTGCACAATGAGGTTCGATAAGAAGTTGGAATGGACGGAGAGCGACCCAAAAGCAGTTTGGATGATGACTCGTTCGAAGGATGGCAGGAAGGAAATCTCTTACATCCTAATGAACAAGCACGACTTCGCAAAGCAGGCTCAGACAAAGGTCTATTACCACCAAGTAGAGAAAGAATGTGCGACCATTGGGCGCAAAACAAAGTGGGCCTACTGCTTCACCCACGACTTCTCGTGGAATGATGCCTATGGTCGCAACCCAATGTTCCATAAGGCGCCGTCATGTAGCATGGCTGGCACCAATGGCTCACATCCATGGTGCGTAACCCATCAGGTTGCGGTGGACCAAGATGGGGTGGTGCGTGACCCAAAAGTACCAATCCCAATCCCTACTACGAAGAACAACTCGCCTTCGGGGAATGGGGATACTAAACCCACTCGAAAGCAGATTGAGTACAAAGATGCGGGTTGGGACGACCTTGACAATAATTCCATAGACATAATTTGCAAGGCTTGCAAAGGGGTCATGGACTTTGACAGGGTGTGGACATTTGGATATTGTGAGCACTGTAACACCTGTGTGGAGTGCGACACGATTATGGATAACTGCCTGTGCTTTGTGCCAGGCAGGAGAAATACGGGATACTAGAATTCCTGATACCAAATCGGTATTAGGATGTTTGACTGGACTAGTCAAATCAAACTACAGAAAAGGGAACAAATCATGTCAGCAAATACAAGTGCGGCTCACGCCGCGGCAGTATCAGCAGTACATGCCCTAGACGACGCTCACAACGCTGAGAAGGTTGTCATCGTCAAGGCAAAGAAGGGCAACAGCCGTTTCAAGGATTCATCCGTATGGGTGAAGTTGCCAAACGGCAAGTACAAGCACGTCCAGACGGGCGTAACCACAAGCGAGAGCCGCTTGCGGGGATACACAGAGGTGTTCACCGCCTAATACTGGCGCGTTGAAGAGAGTGGGCTACTGGTCTTGTAGATTATACGGTAGCCCACCCACCTTTCGGAATGTCGGGCACGCCCGACGAGTTAGGAGATATTGTGGATGTGAACGAACCAGTGAAGTACATTGGTCCAGGTAAGAGAAAGTATTACCTTGCTAGGGCAGAACTCGCCCGTAACATGGGTCAGAGGGAACTAGCCAAGAAGTATGAAGCGCTCGCAGGAGCCCTACCGTCGGAGGCAGATAATGAGTAACAGGCGCTCGGATAACTGGCCCCTTTGGGTGTTCTTGGCTTGCGCCATTGCCCTGATGATTGGTATGGGCATCAACGGGTCTAAGACAGATGTAGCAAGCCAACATGTTTCAACACAAAAAATTAAACATTCATGGACTCGCACAGACAGCCTTGCCTTCTCCTATGACCAATTACAGGCTTGGACAAATAAACAGTTCGCATGTCTCCAAAATTTATGGGGCAAAGAATCGGGTTGGGACCCTAAAGCACTAGATAAAGTGACCAGTCAGGGTCTAAAAGCAGGGGGAATCCCTCAGTTGCTTGGTCTCAGCCCGTTCACCCCGCCTACAGAGCAGATACTTCGTGGGCTTAATTACATATCGTATAGATACATAACGCCCTGTAGGGCTTGGGAGCACTGGCAAAGATGGAGTTGGTACTAATGGGCCAAAGAGTAAAAAGTAGGGTTAGTAATAAAAATTATTTAGGTCAACGGATTCATTTTCCAGAAGACGTTGAACGCCTCCTCCACCCATATCTTGCAACAGAAGAACAAAATAGAGTTAGATTAAACGACGGGTTTACTCACTACATGAGAGAGGAACCACCATTAGAACTTCCCGTTTCGGGAGGGGTGGGCGGTTCGATTATTTTTGCATTAATGCTAAACGGAGATATTTATTGGCGTTATGCGGGTCTTGGGCGAGGAGCCGAAGAGGTAGCACTTCTTGGCGAATATTTGCGGACCACATCAATGGCAAATTCGGTTTCACGATTTGATTACATAACAAATGGAAGAATCATTAACCACGTGAATGGTAGGTTTTACCATGTGTACTAGAAAAGAGGCGAATAAATGGAAAGAGTAAAAAGCAAGGTTAAAAACAGAAATTATTTTGGACAGATAATGGTCCCACCACAGTCTACGAGGGGAGATTATTATTATCCATCACCGCCGACAATGCTTCATGATGTGAGTCATCTTCACGGTGAGGTGGGCGCTATACCACTTCCTCACGGATTTCTAGATGGTGGAGATGAAGATATTTACTACGCGATAACCAGTATGGGTAGACTTTATTGGCGCCATCAAAACTTCAACTACCGACCAGAATCAGCCTACAATGATGTGATAGCCTACGTCACTTCAACGGGCGAGATAATCCTTAGTAGTGGCAGAACAGGAGCCCCTGAATTGCTTAGAATGAGCGGGAATTGGTTGACATTAATACACGTAATGGGTGAAGAAAGGGAAATTCAATGACACTGGTGAAATATAGGGTAAAAAATAAAAACTACATTGGCCAAAGCGCAATGCATGAAACCGATTTAGCACACTTTTCGTGGTTGCCAAATGCAGCCGCGGTTTATATGCAAATCAACGGCGTCGTCTACTTTGAACTCATTACGGGTTTTGAGATAGAAACACACGCAAGACATTTGAGAGATTATATGAGAGGTCTTGGTGTTTATCCCAGATATGGTCGTGGTTACATAAGACAAACTGCCAATTTGGGGCGTGGAAGATATTACGGTGCCGTTAGGGCCGTGCAAATAAACACCCGCAGACGCGGGCAGATTGAAGTTACAGAGTATCTAAATACCGTAGGATGGCGCTAATGGGCGAGCCAGTTAGGCATGTGATTGATAATAAAAATTACATGGACCAAAGAATAGTTAGCCCAGCAACAAGCGGAGAAGATTTGATATTCTGTGAATGTTGTGATGACCCTTGGGCAGATTGCGGTTGTTCACACGAAGCGGACGAGTACTGCGTATGACTAAAAAAGTTAAAGATGTAATACCTAATAAGAACTACACAAGCAGAACATGGGGAAGAAGGAGAAGATAATGGAAGAGTTCATAGTCACAGAAGTAAACCTCTACAAAGTAAGAGGCAAAGACAAAGATGATGCCCTAGCCAACTTCTATGCCGACGAAGACATAGATAGACATTTAATAGATGTTGAGGTGAAGATTGAACCAGCCTGAGAGGCGCAAGAAACTTGCCGATAAGTTGTACTATCATGGATTCAACAAAGATGATTCTGATAGGCTTGCTGGCAGGATAATAAGAAATCTGGACAATTACATCAACATCCAAGAAGCACTAGTGAATAGGAGAAAACAGATTGGAGACCGCCTGCAAGGCCAATCCTGACCAATGGTTCCCAGTATTGCCTAGAGGTGGAGACCCCAAGAAACGCAACATCAAGGTCACTCAAAAGACAAAGGAGGCTATAGAGTTGTGCAATGCTTGCCCAGTTAAAGATAGATGTCTTGAACTTGGCATGGAGCGCGACAACCTAGAATGGGGAATATGGGGCGGTAAGACCGCAGGAGAGCGCATGGCAATGGCTGGCATGCAACCATCACTAGAGGATTGGAAGTTGATGGAGTTACTCGGCATTACCGTGGTAGTTTCAACACAAAAAAAATACACTGACAATGCTCACCGCGAGCGCAACGAGAAAGGATTGTTCGTAAAACAATGAAAAAAATTATTGCACCGCTAGTGCGGTGGTTGAAATGAAAAAATTTGTTGGTTTCTTAATTGGTTTGTTGTATACCGCAGGGCTTGTGTTCTTCGCAGGTCTTTCGTTCCATCAACACCTATCAATCCCACAATGTCTTTGGATTTCGTTCTTTTACACGGCAGTTTTATCTGAAATTGAGGAGTTGAAATGACCGACCTAGAGATTGTTCAAGAGGCGCAGGAACGGATTGAAAGCAGAATCAAATCTAAAAAATTAGACCTTAAAGAGTTAGATGAAATGCAATCTGCTCTTGGACTTACCAATCTTAGTTTTGAAACTTCAAGAATCACTTACACCGCCGACCTTAACATTTTGCTCGCCCATAAAGCGTTCTTTGAAAGGCATAAGCGACTTGAAACAAATGTGGGTGATTTGTGTGAGATTTGCGAGTATTCAGAATACAGAGCGTCTTATCCCTGCCCTGAATCAGTAGCACAAGCCAAAGCGATTATGGGGGTGGAGTGATGAGCCATGTAATAGAGCATTGTAAATTTCCTTTGCTTTGGTTCCGCAAGCGAGGAAGCGTGTGGGTTTGCACTTGTGGTAAGGCTTATTTTGTAAGCATCGTAGGAGCGCAGGCTGGAAACATGAAATGTTGGGAGGCAATGAAATGACCTACACACCAAAACACACAACCGAGGAATACTTGGCGTGGATTGATAACAAATTAGAAATCCTAAAAGAGCCATTAACGGCTTTAGAGGTAATCTACTTTGCTGGACTCACTAATTCACTTCGCATCTCTCTCCTAGCCAACCGAGATGTGTTGGTGAGGCATGAAGAAAATAGTATTTATGGGATTTCGCGGTGCAAAGTTTGCATTGTGCATACTGGTATAGGACACCCTTTAATGACTGCTGTCTTAAAATTCCCCTGCCCTACCTACCTAGACATAGCCCAACGATTAGACGAGGTGATGTAGGTGAAGTGTTGCGACAGACCATCCAAATGCAAGCACCCATTCTCTTTACTGACTTATGAACAATTTTCTAAACAATTAGCAGGAAGTAATTGGATACAACAAAGCGAGGTGGAAAAGTGAGTAAATCAGAACTGCGCCGACTAGAGATAGTTGCTCCTGGTGCTATTAAACAACTCCGCGAGCAGATAGCGCAGGAGATTGAGGAGTTGCCTTACTACGGAAGCGTTAAAGATGCGGTTGAGAACGCCGCCAAAATCGCTAGGGGTGAGAAATGAGTTACCTAAAAGATTTACCCTGCGCGGGTTGTGGAACTGAAAGCACTTACTACTTCCCCGATAAACCAACGGCGCATTATTGCTATTGTGAGTTTCGGTTTGAGATTGGCGAGCAGATAGCGCGGGAGATTGAGGATTACGCTGAAAAGAATCACCCAAAGCATAAATCAAACATTCTGTGCCAAAGGTGTGACATTACTGCGGCTTATCGCAATGCCGCCGCTATCGTTAGGGGTGAGAACCGTGCAGGCTAAAGATATTTCTACTGAGGATTTCCTTACGGCGATTGGAAAAGCCCTTGCGCTTACCCCCAACATATCCAATTGGACGAATTGTTTTCAGGTTGCAGAAATCCTCGAAGTACCTAAGAAGGTTGCTCTTGCAAAATTTAGGACGCTAAGAAAGCAAGGATTAGTTGATGGATGTGACTGCGGATGTCGTGGAGATTGGATGATAATCGCTAGGGGTGAACATGAGTAATTACTGTCCATGTTGGAGATGCAATATGGAGCCAGACGAAGTGGAGATGTATGAAGAAGACCCAGACCGACTACACGATGAAATGAAGGAGAACCTGCCATGAGCAAGATTATATTGGTACTTGATGTAGTGGAAGGTGTAGACCAAGAAGATGTAAAACTTTATATGAATGAAAAGTATCTTTTCGGATTAGAAGACAACAAAAAATTCATAAATGGTTGGACATATCACCTTGAAGAAGACGTCCACCAAGTAAGGGGCATTGCCCTTGTTGAACTGTAAGGAGAAATCAATTGTGTGATTGTAGTTGCCGAAATTGTGCAGATTTAATAGACGTACCAAGAATGAGAGACGCCGTTGTTAAGTGGAAAGATTCTGGCGAGATGGATATGCGTACCTTTGCGCTTATACCAGACGGTTGGGGAAACGACACCAAAAATCATCCATTTGATGATTTTGATGATGAAGTTTTCTATTGGCTCACGCCAGAAGAGTGGCTTGAGTTTGGAATCGGTTTTCAGAACGAAGATTGGAAGGTGATAGATACTGTCCAGTTATGACTATATTTGTGCAACCTGCGGGGGCACACAAGAGGTTATCAGGTCTATGTCTGATGAAGCCATAGCACCAATATGTTGCGGTAGTGGGATGAACCGCATCTACTCGGCTCCGCCTGCGGTATTCCGTGGGCAGGGCTTCTACTCAACAGATAACAGAAAGAGGTAAATGACAAAACTCAATAGAGAATATATCGAAGAGTTGTTAGAAAATGCACCTGGTCTCAAGAAGCAACTGATGGCTGATGGCATGTCTGACGACGATTACGAGGACATGATTGATTTCTTAACTTCATTGAAGGAGATAGTTAAGGAATAAATCTAATGTCGGGCGTGCCCGACGTTCAGACCAACTCTTCATACGAGGGCTCTTCATCAGGAGTTATGTCCGTTTCTTCTGATGGAGAGTCTTCATCTATCTGAGGGCGGTATCCGCCAAGAGCGTTGATAATCCTTTTAACAGCGCGACGAACTCTTTGGCGGGCCGCTTCCTCAGTATTCAACTCAAGTAACTTAGAGATATCGGAGTATTCATAACCCAATGCGAAACGCATTTGTAACACTTGTTGGTCAGGTGCAGATAATCCAACACAAATTTTGGAAATCTCCGCAAGCATCACTTGAAGATTGTTTCCCTCAGAAACCAATGTCGTGGTCTTCCCTTTACCAAGAATATTTAGAGGTAAGGCGTCAGTATGTCCCAACAAAACGCTGGGTAATAGAGTTTCGACCATTTCGGGTGTATAGAAAAACAAGTCGTCCAATTGGTACCCTAGACTTTTTGCTTTCCAAGATTGACAGTAATCAAGTGCAAGATTCCGTAAAGAACGATATAGTAAATTCTTTGTATCCCGCTCTTCTAAAGCCTCCCATTCGGTAAACTTTCTAGGATGTTTTAAGAACCAAGCATACAATTCCTGGCGGATATCTTCGATGTCGCACATGTCAAACTTCTTGTTGTACTCACTAGCAACATTGTCAACAATGTAAGACCATGGCGCAATGCGCTCCCAAGTTACTTTAACTGCGCTCATTTTTTGCCCTTCTTAAAGAAGCGTCAATACGCTTACATGTTTTACAAACCCTTGCATTGTCTCTTTTTGAATAACTTGTGTTCTCTTTTGTATATTCATGTCCGTGTTTGCAATGAGTTCTGGTAGCCCAACCCGCACGCTCTGCATTTATTTTCTGAGTAACTGCTTCCAAATGTTTTGGATTTATGCAAGAACGATTTTTACAAAGATGGTCTAGCACAAAACCTTTTGGTATTTCGCCAACCGACAGTTCAAACATAACTCTATGTGTCCTTGAATTTTTATTATTAAAAGACACATAGCCGTAACCGTCTTTATGAATATGACCCAACCACAACCAGCAATCTGTTTTTTTATTTATTGCTGTTTTTGATTTTAGATATTCTTTTGTTGTCTTAAACACTTATCCCCAACGCCAGCCGTCTACAATGAATGAGCCGTCTCGTTGGACAGGAATGGCCACAGGAGTAACTGTTTTGCCGTCAACATAGAGAAGGCCAAAACCTTTTTGCCAATTGAAGAGTCCACCTTTAATATATTTAGCCTTAGACCAGTCCATAAGATTGCCAGTCTCAAAGCCGTAGATGGTACGAGTATCATCAGCGCCGTAAGATTGACTATAAGGGACAACAGCCTGACGATGAGTGTGCCCACAAACGACAGACTTGTTAGTACGCTTAGCAAGATTAAGAGCAGTAATACCAGCAGTAGAGTTTTGGTTACCTTCATCGCCGTGCATAAGGAGCCAATCAGGCGCGATTTCGTAAGGGTCTTCATGGTATGTAATTCCTAACTCCTTCATGCGAAGGAAATTTGGTAGTGTTAATTCGGGTAGCCCAAGTAAGCCTGGAGCCTTTAGGCTGACATAGTTGAACAAGCGGTCAGTGTGGTTAGAGCGAGCCATGCGAGTGACTTGGAGTTGCTCAAGGATGCGACATGTCTCGTCACGATTCTTGCCAATAGAACCCTCAAACTCCATGATGGTACCGCGTGACCACTTGCTGATGGTCTGGAAGTCCATCTCGTCACCAACGGTAGCAACCTCGGTGGGCTTGAACTCTTTGATGAATGATGCTATGTTGTTCACTGCGCGCTTGTCGTGGTAGGGAACCTGGAGGTCGCTAATAGCGACGATTACCTTCACTTAGAAGCCTTCTTATGTTTGGTTCCAGTACGCACTTTATTCTCCTTGGCTACGTTTGCCCCATGAGATAGCGGGTCAAGATTACTCATTGTGTCATTCTTAGGACCGCCTTTGCGACCCTTGTTGTTCTTGTGGTCAACATCTACGTTCTTGGGAAGTGTATTTCCACTCTTTTCTTCATAGATATGACGAGCGGCGTTCTGTGTTTCCGTGACAGTTCGCTTACCAACCTTCTTGGCAATGACCTCAACTGGACGTCCGCCGTTTTGCTCGGAGCCTTTGTATGGTCCGTAAACTTTCTTGCCGTTTTCAATCTTTACTTTTGGGTGTGAACCAGTCATGCTTTCATCTCCTTATTTAGCCACTTGACTATTTCTGGGTTGTCTTTAAGCATGTCTATGAAGTGAAAACCAAGCAGGTCTGCGACCTCTTCTTCTCGGAAATGCTTGTTGTTTCTTAACGGACTTTCGTTGATAAGGGCATGGACAATCTCGTGCATGAGCACTCGAAATGTTTTACCCGCTGGTAGGTTTGGCACAATCTGTATTAAATTTTTATCTGGCGTGCACAAACCATTGTTTTCGGTTGATTGGTAGTCATACTTAACTTCGTATGAACTACCATAAATTTTTACTGATATGGGTTGGGTCACTTAGCCCACTCCCTAATGCCGAACTCAACTGCTTCCTCAAGTTCTTTAAGGTCGTTATCGTTCTCAATGTAGAAGTCAAACTTGGCGCCGCTGAGAGCGTGCTCGGACTCATGTTCGTTGACAGCGTTTATGCCCATACGAGAGATACGACCAACCTTGCCACCAGCAGAGCGGATTGCTTCTAATTCGTTTGGGAAGCGAACGTCTGTGATGACGTAGTTTGTACCATCTTTAAGGACTTGAGCCATTACTTGGTCAACCCAAAAGTACTCGCCAAAGACCTCGCGGGCGGCTACACCCAGGATTTGGAGAGCCTCGCGGATATCTGGGTCTTGCTTCACAGCATCCCAGCCAAAGGTCTCTACCTCTGTCTTTAACAGACCACCTTTGTCGGTGGCAAGCAGGAACTCTTTAATCTTGTCAGCAAATGCAAGGCGTTTCCAGCCATGCTTCTCAACAAGAATGTTGGCAATTGTGTCTTTGCCAGATTGGGCATAGCCCGATAATCCAATAATCATGCCATACTCCTTGTCGTTGCTGTTGCTGTTAGTACAGCACCCACTTCTTGAAAGTGCTTGCCCAACTCTTCTAGTGTGTCAAACTCTGTAAGACACACGTCACACTTGTGCTTCATTTAGTCCCGCTTTCTCTAATAGTGCTTCTTTTCCATGCTTTACATAAAAACTGTTTACATCTTCCCCGTCTGGTAACTGAACAACCGTTACAGGGAGTTCTCTCGCCAAACCACGAGCAAACTCAAGCCCAGGGTTATCTCCGTCAGCGAAAACATATATGCGCTCAAAGTCGGCCAAAATCCGTGAGTAATGTGCCTTCCAACTATTAGCCCCAGGAACCCCAACAGCAGGGATACCAACGCACTTACTAAGAGTAAGCGTGTCCAACTCTCCTTCGCAAACCGCAATCCAGTCCCCCGCCCTTTCTACATCTTTTACGTTGTACAACTTGGTTACTGCTCCCGCCATTCCCATGTACTTTGGTTCAACAGCGGGGTTAAGCGCTCTAAATCGGATGTCAACAACTCCAGTCTTCGTAATGTAAGGAATCGCAAGGCGTCCAATATAGGCTTCATGTCCAATCTCAGGCTGACTGACTACGCCTAATCGCGCCGACAAGGCCGCTTCTCTGGTTATACCCCTTTGGTTGAGGTAGTCCGCCGCCATATCTATGTCCTTCGCGTAGTTGGTTGTCGCCTGCTCCAACAATTCTCTTTGCGAACTCGCGTGCTTCGTTGACACTTATTCCCTCTCGTAGTGCGATGATTTGTAATGAATTTCCGCCGACTCCGCAGGCAAGACAATTGAACAAGTTAAGTTTGAAATTGATGCCCGCACTAGCGTGTCTGTCATCGTGGAAAGGGCAAGTGATAGGGCCACTACCTGACGACCTGTTAGCGAGCCAGCCGTAATGCTCAAGGACTCTTCCAATATCTGGTAACTCACTCACAACACATCCCCAAGTCGTATGACCAAATATGAATCTTCAAAAGATTTTCCTCTCGCTTTAATCAAGACTACTGGTAAGACGCTAGTTTCGCTGAGACCGCGCGCCTTAGCGTAGAAACCTCGTTCGCGGCTTGCTTCTCTAAGCCATCCAGGTAGGTCAATACGTCCCGAACTTCCTGGGGCTTTACATTCGATAACCACGTGTTCTCGTTGGAGCCACTTGGATACTGAAACGTCACCTTCATCCTTGGAGCCCGCTCTAGCCAACCTTTCGGCTGAGTAGCCTCTTGCTCTGAACTCGTCCCTTGTGTCAATTTCGTACCCCGCTCCCCGTGCCTTGTGTGTCGCTCTCGTTACCATCTATGCTCGTTTCAGGAACCACAGAATCAACAGCAATAACATCATCTAACGTACCCGTTTCTATTAGTTTAATACAGATTTTATATGCCATTCTGGCATCAAAATTGGTTTCCTTATCAAGACGAGACTTAATAAGTTTTACTAGGTTTGCTTTCATCACTTGCTCTGCCTCAACAAATACGGCTTGAAAAGCCTTCATGTCAATTACTGGCGGTTTCTTTTTGGCTGTCATATCCTCACGCGTTCTCTGGTATGTCGTTGACGTAGCAATACTCACCGTTGAAGGCAAGGTATGCCATTACAGATGTTCCGTTGGCGTCTGCGCGCCCGTACCTGTTCTTCACCACCGCTACTGCAAGTGTGGTACCCACCTGTCCGAGTGTCAGTATCAAGGCAGGTAGTTGCGCTACTTTGCCTTGGAGGGCTGACCGAGGTTGACAAGGGGTCCCCTGCACCGCCTCGGAGGTATGATGAAGAACTAGTACGGCGGCGTTTGTCGCACGGGCTAAATACTTCAACTCTTTCATAATGGCACGCATAGAGGCAAACTCTTCGCCACCGTCGGTGGCTACGTCCATCAGGTTGTCAATCACAATCAACTCTGGGGCTTGGCCCCATACTTCTTCAAATGCTTTTACCTCTTCGGCAATATCTTCAAGGGATGGACTGGACTCAAAAGACCACTGTATATGGCTTCCCCTTGCCAGTACAGAACGAGTCCAACCCACGTCCTCTGTTAACAACCGCTCTACATCTGTCTGCGACTTATTGGTTATCATGGATGCTAAACGCATTGCCATTGTGTGTGCGCTTGAGTCCGCACAGATGTATAGGGTTGGAACCTTCATTTTAAGCGCAAGCGCTTGGGCCAACATAGACTTACCAGCACCAGGAACAGCGGCGATAACCGACAGTTCCGAGCGACGCAAGACAATCTGCTGACTGTCAAATGCGTTATAGCAAGAAGGAAGGGGCTCGCCACCGATTGATGCTCGCCCAACAGAACGAGTTAATGTCTTCATGTCTTACCCCTTTCTCCTAGAACATTGGTTGGTCTATTAGTTTGCTGGCTTGCACTGCTCTGGGCCCTGTGGAAGTGGGCAACTCCAGAACGCGTAAGGCTTCCCCGTCTTTGACGAAGTTCCCGACTTGTAGATTCGCGCGCCGTGGACGCACGTTGGTACTGGTGTATTTGACACTGGTGGTGCCCAACCCGTTCCTGATGGCGCTTGAGGCGCCTGGCTTTGAGTGGAACCACCCGTTGATAAAGGGGCAAGTGTTGACGCACCGTTCAACTGCTTTGCAACAGCCGCAATTTGCGTAGCCAACTCGTCCTCTGAAATGTCACCAAGCAGAATAGCCAACTCGGCACCAGTGTTGGCACGGACGTTAATCATGTCCTGACCAACCTTAAAACTTACTTGTAACTTCCAATCCTCAGCCATTAGTACCCTCTATCTCGGTTGTCGTCTGCAGCAAATCCACCAAATCGAACTGGTGTGCTAAAAACAATTCCGTATGGTGGTTGGTGAGATTCGTTAGGTGCGCTAGTACCAGGCATTGGTACTGGGCGCGTATGAAGGCCTATGAAAGACCTAAACTCGTCACGGGTGATAAGGCCCTTATCCCAAGCCTCAATTAACTCACCCATGGTTGCGTCATCTATCAACTTTTGTCTCCTTCTTTGTAGAAAAATCACAGACCTGATTAAAGTCACAGAGTTTGCAATTTGTTTGGTTAGGTATAAAGATACCAGACTTTCTGGCTTTGTCAAATTGCGCTACCAAAAACGAAAGTTTCTCGTAGTTGTAATCTGACAAATCAATCCAGTCTGACAGGTCGGCCTTGCGGGCCATGTAGAAATTGCCATAACGGACCTCTACTCCGTAAGCAATCTCGATAGCCAACTTGTAAAAACCAAGTTGGAGTGATGATAGATACTGCTCGCTTGAAGATGTCTTTAGGTCAATGATGACCAACTTGCCGTCAACCTCAAAGATGCGGTCAATGATGCACTTGATTTGGATATCGGCAATAGGCACTTCAAGTTCTAGTTCGATTGCTGGACGCCCGTCTGGCGTTGTCCAGATTTTCCAATGTGGATTATCGTTACGCCACTCAATGTAATCCAACACAAAATTTGGACCTTGCTCGTTCCACCACTTGACGTCTTCCTTGTTGGGATTAGCCTTGGTAGCACGACCACCAACCTTGGCTGTCTTTAGGTCTTTATCACCTAGGCAGACTTTCCAAGCCTCTTTCCATAACTGCTCATGCTGTGTCAAAATAAACTCCAATGTGTGTTACCCCATTTTGGGGCGCTAAATTTGGGAACTCACTTGCTTTGAAAATCTTGTAGACCGAGTTGTTGATGTAGACCGTTTCAGGTCTATCTATGCCAATTGGACTCTTGATTTTGGGTAACTCCATGAGAATACCATCCTCTGGACCCCAGTAAAGTTCAAGGTCAAACGGTGCTTCGGTCATAATTTTCCGCCGCTAGGTGGAAGGCTGAACCCCCTACGGACCAAACCGAATCTGGTCCCTTGAGTTTGAGCATGCGTCCAAGGTAGTAAGCCCAACCACAGGCTAGGTATGAGGTGATTGCGGAGTAACTTGCGTATTCTGGTAATGGTGCTTCGTTGTCAATTTGTACTGTCATGGCGGTAGTCTGACACAGTGTTTGGTTGTTGTCAAATTACGCTATAAGAATTACTGTCGGGCACGCCCGACGACCAATATTTGACAACCCGTTTGGGTTGTGTGTATAATTAAATATAAGAGATATAGGAGACGGCTTTGGGGCCGTCTCCGTATAGATATCAGATAGGGAACCTGTTTGGTTCCCATTATATATAGGAGATTTCAGATGTCAAATCTTGTTAAAAACTGGATACTTAATTCCTTCTTTGTGAAAGAAGAAATTAGATTGCGAACATCATCGGCCTATTCAATAGGCCATGAAAGGGGATGGGTAATAGGCAACAAATTTGGCTTAAATCAAGGCTACCAACAAGGATTTAACGATGGTCTTGAATACGAAGACCGTGAAGATGAAGTGGAAATGAACAGAACCGAGTGGGAAATCAACCGAGAAAATCGGGATATTCAAGTGCTAACACAAGCATTTTTAGAACGTGAACAACTTGCAGAGGAACTCAAAAACTATGCCGCAACCTCAGATGTCACACTAAGAATCTACCCATTTGCCAATAGAAACTTCTAGTCCAGAGACGACAAAAGAGCCCCATCCAAGGGATTACCTTGGTGGGGCTTCTTTGTGGCCTTAAAACCGATTCTGGGGCGTTTTAAGGGTATTCAGTAGACCACTGGTACTGGACCAGTTGGGGATTTCTTGTATGCGTAGGCTGGCTTGATTAACTGGAAAGGAGCAGTTATCTTGCCAATCAGGTCATACGGACCAGGAGCACCAAGCGTGTGGTAGGCATCCAATGCTACGTTCGGATAGACGCAGACTGTACCATTGATGGTCTCTTGGAAATACTGCCCAAAAACCCAATCGCACGGCTCTAGGAGCCACTCTTCGCCCTTAGCGTTAGGCTGGGTATAGGTCTCAACATTGCCATCTGCAAGCATCTCTGCTATCTCGTGGCAAACAACCGTGATTAGGCCAGGAGTGAATAACTCTCCATGTACTAGACGGGCTGGGACAATTACCTTGCCTTTGACAATTGTGGCTTTTGTCCACAATGCGGGGATGTAGTGACCGTAAAGGCGTCCAGCGGCTCTTGGGGAGCAATATGCCACTGGGACGCCATTGATGCTTATGTGGTAACCACTAGCACCAATCTTACGATTTGCTTCGGTTAGATGAACAACCCAAGCCTCTGGAGATGCCGTGGTGCTGACCGTAACGGCTGGCTTTCCCACTGCTGTTGTAATCTTGGGTACAAAATGCTGTACCGCAAGGGTCAACTCTCCAAGGTCACCGTTACTGAGGACATCTGTGGTTATTTGGATAGCGGTCATTTGCCCGCTTGGTCTGTTTCAACATCTGGTTGAGATGCGGAAAATTCCAAATCCTTCAAGGTAATGCCAAGGGCTGGAAACTTCTTCTTGAGGTAGAGATTCACAAATGCTGGAACAGTATGGCGGATTTGTGGTACTGCCGCTGCCCAAACTGCCTGAGCGGTCCAGATTAACTCACCCTTTGAAAATGAGGTAATTGAAATACCCTTAGCGCTTGTATAGGCGCGAGCGGCCAAGTAAGCACCAACAGCCAAATGGCGTAAGTACGAATAGATAATTGTTTTCTTCATGGTTTCCCCTAGTTCACTATGCCATTGAAAATGGCTTGTATTTCTGTTTCTGTAATACCGTCTGTGTGTCCACCAGCAATGTTGTAGGCTACGGTAACATCTTTGTGGTTACCCCAGCCAGATACAAGGCGTTGTGGAATCTCAGAAATGGAGAGTCTGTGCTTTGCGATACGACGAAGGTTTGTCTCTTGGTTGATTGCTTGGATTGCTCCGTTAATCTGGGCCATTGTAAGCGGTGTACCGTTCAAACCAGTAAACTCAATGGATACAGAGATTTCGTTCTCGTCCCACTCGTTTACAGCCCATGCTGTGTCTTTTGGCATGACAGATTCAATAGCCTTGCCATTAAGGTCAATTACAAAGTCAAATGAAGCCTTGACGCAATGGTTGTGAAAGTACTCGCCCTCGCCAACGGCTGTATCGCCCTTTACTGCGGTTCTATGGAAATATCCACGAATGATTTTATGGCCATCTCGGTTAACACTCCAGTTGCCTGGGTTGCTTAAAATTACTTCGGTCACATGAACACCACCGCTTCGATAAGGTCGCCAGGGGTTGTAACCCCAGCAAGTTTGGTTACGAGCGCATTGCCCGTATTGACATAAAGTTCCTCGGCAAGTTCAGAGCAGATGTAGCCATCTTTCTCTGCCAGTTTCTTCATCAACTTGGTATTGGCTAAGACCTTGAGTCCGATAATACGGAAAAAAATTGTGAGGATATTTACCCAATTGTATGGCTTGGCAAGAGCCTTAAAGGCTCCTTTAACGATAGCCTCGCGGCTCTCTTCTTCGTTATACCAGATTTGATGTTTGTTCCAAACAATGTTGGTGTACTGTGTGACATAGCCAATGCGTACGCCGCTAGGCGTAGCCTCAACAATTAAACCATTGCCAATATAGACAAATACGTGATTCCACCTAGACAGAGTGCCTAACTGGATTAAGCGTGCTGCAAAACCATTGGTTCGGACAATGCCCAAATCACCAGGTCTTGGTTTATAGTCGGTCATTCTTTAGATGCTCCCATATCTTGTTAACCGTTTTGTTCGTCTCCACGTCAACATCAAGGTCTTTCTTGACCGCTTTGCGGTCTCTTTCACCTTGGCGTGCGTCAGAGTTCAACAGCAATATACACATGATAATGGCCTCAAGTGAGACGATAAGTGTCAAAAGCGAGTACGGATTTGGCTCAACGGGGAGAGTAAACCAAATTAACCACCATAGCGCGTGTGCAAGCATTGATTGGGGTGTTCCCAACCAGTACGAGGCCAGGTCTGCTAATTTGTGAAAAAACTTCACTCTTTCTCCAATGCGTCCAATCGTGCTTCGTGATTACCGTCTGTCTTTGTAAGGTCCTGAACCGTGTCCCAAATCTTGTTAACGGTGTCTTTAAGACTTCCACCGCCGTTAGGCTTGAGTTCTTTGACTGCGTGTGTTAAGTTTTCAAGGATTGGCTTTACATCAATATCGAATTTCTTGTCAACCACGTGGCGGATAACAACAAGAAAGCCAGTTCCAAGGCCGCCAAGAAAAGCGCCAAAGCCTGACAAAATAAGGGCCCAGTCGGCCCAGGAGTTGAGATTCATTAGATTCCTTATGAGACAGTACGGATAGTGCAATACAAAACCCCACCATCACCAGAGAAGGCTCTATCTGGGGCGGTGATTCTGGTGTATTTTTGTTCTTCAATAATGCAACGAACTTGCTCACCAGTGCTAAAATCCTGATAAGTGATTACGTCTCCATCATTTTCTATGTTTTCAAGTGCTGCTCGGTTGTAATCGGCTTGACCGATATAACCCGTTTTGTTGTTATTTCTATCTTTACCAAAATTGTAGTTAAGCAGGGGAAGTTGAATCAGACGTTGACGCTTAACTGCTGGTATTGATTTGAGTTGGTATCCAAAGAAAACATCTTCTGTACCAACTTGTTGTCCGCTTCCAGCGGTTAACTGGAATCTAAGACCAATTGATTGCTGAGGGGAATCGTCGAGAGCATCAATTGCTGTAAGGTCTTCTGTATAGTCGAAGGTGTTATCTGTGCTGATAAGCGGGATAACTGTTTGGTCTGGGCGCACAACTGAGGTTACAAGGGTTCCAAGTTGGTTTGCCTGCATACGCAATTTGAGCAACTCAAAGTGTTTATCCTCAAGAGTAAACTGTCTAATTTGTCCAATTTGAAGGTATCCGTTAGCCACAAGATTTGTAGACTGTTGGTATATTCCTACGCCAGAAATGCCGAACATAAGCGTATTGCTGTTGCCAAGGCTTGCCACGGCAGAACAAGCGGCGGTTACGGTTGGCGTCCTAAGATGGCTTGCGTAACCAAATTGGTTAGTTGCAATCTCTTTGGAAAGGTCAATCTTGACCAACCCAGAACAGAATGTTCCGTCGCCATTGTCAATGTAGTTTGTTACCGTGCAGTAGGCATAGCGGTCTTGGAAAGCAACGCTAGTAACTGGCGAACCATTAAGAACGCTGTTGGTAACGGTGTCAAAACCAGATGTGACAAAGGAAAGGGGGCCGTAGGTGATGTAGCCAGACGACAACCAACCAGAAGTATCAATCTGTCCAACACGCACACCCTTGTTGGTACCGATAATCAGATACTTGCCAAGGTATGAGCCAAGGGCGGTTACATACTCTCCTTGTGGCATTTCTGCCGCCGTGAGTGCTTTGTTAAGCAGTGGCACTGCTCCAGTGGTGTCAAGAGCGAGGCGAAAGATTGCCCCAGAGGTTCCAGCATAGCCAGAGACGTAGATTGCGTTTGGTCCATCACAGACTCCAGTCCAAACCCATGTAGAGGATGGGTGTTGATAAATTGGCACGTTGTTGTTGGCGACCATAACGGATGTGCCAAGTGTACCAGAGGCGTATGCAATATCTGCGTTAGTGTGGGCAATGGTAAAAGAGGTTGGGGATGTAATTGAGGTTACAACCCAAATGCCAGCATAGGCGGCGTTAAGCAAACCACCAGAAAGGGTAACCTGATAGCCTACATTGTAGTTATGCGGGGTAGCAGTCCAAATTGTGCCCACGTTGGATACAAGACTTGTGGCAACAATGTTGAGGGTTGAGATTGGGACAACCTCATATACGGCATTGTTGATGCCAGCAATTACGCGCTGTTTGGCATAGCCAAGTTTGCCAGCGGTTATCGTGCCAAGTGTGGATGGGTTGGTAAAGATTATAGAACCAGCACCACCATTAAGCAGACCACGATAAATGCCAGTAGCGTTGATGGCATACCAGTAAAGCCCGTCTTGGGTAAGGTCAAAAATGTTTCCAGTTCCACCCCAGTTAACGGTGGTTGTGGTAGTTCCATTGTACATATACAGGTTGGAACCATCTGCAAAATACACCATGTCTACGCCAAGATAGTTGGCTGAAATCATTATTGGTGTGTTAGTAACAGTTTTAATCTGGGTTACATCTGGGAGAAGCGTTACACGACCCGCATTAAATACCTCAACACCAGCCGATTTATGAAAGCGGTATTGGACATTCTCGCCCATGATAGGTTCTTGGAAGCGCGCACCTGCTCCATAATGGAATGAAGATTGTGACCTAAGCCACCAACCAGTGATACTTTGCTCACCAGGCTCTTTTTGGGTATCTGTCTGTTGTTTTCTATATGGTGCTGTCGAACGAGAATATGGATACTTTTCATCTGTGGCAAACATAAAAGGGAGTCCGCCAATAGCGCAATCATAAAAAACATCAACATTTTGCCATGTTGTGCTTGAGCCGTAAGCGTGACCAATTGGTACAACTGGACGCTCGGCAATGTGAATAGATGCGCTAGTCACTAGACTCCCTTAAATTTGTTTATTAGACTGTTGGTTCAGCGGTCACATCAGAATTGGTCTGAGTTACCTCTGGTGTTGCTTCAACAACTGGTGCTACTGGTGCTGGCACTCCATTAACTGCCTCTTCTTTGCTTTGAGGCGGGAATGGTCCATTTGGATTTACAACGTAAACCTCATAAGCCTTGGCCCATTTATCTGCTTCATCATGCGAACCAAAAATGTCACCATTTGGGTATGTTGGTTGGTAAAGAAATGGAATATCACCTCCATCGCTAAATACACTGATAGCAAACACATTATTGTCGTCAATTACGTATGTCATTTTATTCCTTAGTAGGTTGTAGTTGGCTGTGAGTAAATACCGAATGGATTGGAAAGAAGTGTTGATGTGTGACCATACGTATCTACCATTAAGTTAGAACCGTTGAAAGCAACTGAGTTGTTAGGAGTTATGACTTGAGGATAGGTGTAGTAATTATTCCAAATTGCACCAATTTTCCAGTTAATTCCATCTGTCGAAAAAATAAGAAAGTTTTGGTTCAGATTTGTTATTGGTTGAGCAGTTCCAACTGCGAAAAATATTCCTAATGTTGCATTGTAATAGACTAATTGTATTGCAGTAATTCCACCAGGCGCTCCATTTGATGTTCCAAGTGAACGCTGAGTCCAAGTGATGCCGTCAGGAGAAGTTTGGTATGTGGATGTTGCATTCGACATCACGACAAAAAGAGAACTGCTTGCCGCCAAAGTTGGTGCCCCTGTCAACGAATAAGCCAAAGTTCTAGCGGTCCATGTAATGCCGTCAGGACTTGTCGCGGCAGCAGTTCCAGAAGCAGGAGTGGCAAGAAATGCAGTTCCATTCCAAACAATATATGCCCAAGTTCCTGATGTAATAGTGCGATTTGTCCAAGTTGCTCCATCAGGAGAAGTTGCGGAAACCGTAGAAGATGCCCCACCAACTGCGGCGAATACTGTTCCGTTCCACGCGATTGCGTTCCATACTTGCGATGTTGGAAGAGTTCGGGCTGTCCAAGTAATGCCGTCAGGACTTGTCGCAGCAACAGTTCCAGAAATTCCCGTTTGGATTGCGAGAAATACTGTTCCGTTCCAAACGATAGCCCCCCAACTGGCCGAAGATGGAAGTGCGCGCTGAGTCCAAGTCAAACCATCAGGGCTTGTGTAAGCGATTAATGTTCCGCTGACAACGGCGCAGAAAACGGTGCCGTTCCACGCGATAGCCGCTGCGGCTTGTGGGATTGTTCCATTCGCCCAAGTGCAACCTAGTGACATATTCTTAATCGTCATGGAAGTTGCAGATGCCGCCACGGTTATGACCGTTGGGTTAGAGTTTCCTGGGATTAGGTAAGAAACCGAGTTGATAGTGATTAGCATTGGATAGTCAGCAACTACCGAGTAAGTATTAGCAGGAATTGCGACCGTGACAGTCGCCGATGCAGAGGTCTGAGTGGCATTGAGAAAAATGGATTGGGCTGGAGCAGGTGCTCCAGAACCTCCAGCAGAAGTGAGTGTAACTGTCATTTATGCGACCTTCCATCCATAAGTGGTTCCCGTATAGAGCAATGTAATTGAAAAATAGTTGTAAGCAAGTATGAGGTTTTGGACAGAACCTTGGAAATTAAGACCATTGGGATTAACGGTTACGTTATTTGTTTGCGCCTGACCAGAAATATCAAGTATTCTTATTTCATCTCCCTGTGCGGGTGTTGCTGGAAGTGTAAGCGTCCAAGGAGAAGATGTGGTTAGAAAATATTGGTTACGGGCAACAAGTGTAGTATTTCCTGCTATTGCGGTGTTTGTCCATGGAATGATGTTGTTACCTGCACCAGTGATAGTTTTATTGGTAAGGGTCTGAGTATCAGTATTACCCACAACCAAGCCAGTAATTCCATGAACTGCTGTAGAAGCATTTACGTGTGCATTGGCTTCGCGCATGTCACGAGCAATGAGCACATGACGAACTGTCGCTCCAGCATTGTGGGTGATGGCAGTTGTACTATCTACTCCACGTGAAATTGTGGCTACAAGACCAGCAACCCCTGTAACATCAACCAACTCTTCGGCAGATGTTCCATAGTCTAAAGCCAAGGTAAAAGGATAGGATGTGGGCCAGCCAATTGTGGCGCCAACCGACATGCTTGTAGCACCAGTAAGAACCTGTGCTTGCAGGGTTGTATCCTGCGCCACGCTGGAGTAATAGCGAAGTGTCATTTATTTTCCTATCTTGTCCTGTGAATACGTGGAGGAAATTGCTGTTGTTGACGTCTAACTTCCGTCAAAAGCCTGTCTTGGTACATCTGCTTTAGTATCCTCGAAAGGTTGGCTCCAGTACCGACTGGGTTGGCTCCTTGACCACCTACCGCGGCTGCCTCTGCCGCTACTGCCGAAATACGGCCAAGGTCTAGAAAGGCTGCCACACGATAGGCTGCCCCAAGGATAACAACCTCACGACATGAGGTTGGCAGGCCCGTGGTTGTCTCAAAGATATCCGTCAAATTTACCAAAGTTGGTGGCTTGTTGGTGTACCTGATAGATACCGTTCTTCCAGCCACAATTGGGCTGTAAAGGGTTATTGTCTTGCCAGTGGTCCAAGTGGTAGGGTCGGCTGTCAAATCAAGTCTGTAGTCCTTTATAGGAATCCACTCTTTGGTTGGACCAACTGTCTGCCATGCTACCGAGATGACGTTAATTACATCTGCTGGGATGGAATAGGTATTTACCGCTGGGGAGAAAGAAAAGGTTGTTGTTCCGATGCCATAAAGGTCTGGGTATACAGCGTCAATGGCGGCATTAAGATTACGTTCAATTTCAAAGCGTGGGAAGGTGGGAGCAAGGGTGATGCGAGCACCAGCGCTGTGCGAGGCGGCTGTAGTCCCGCGCATGCCGCGACCATAGGCGGGAACTACGGCCGTATTGGTTAAAGGTGACCAACTATCTACCCAGATAAGTTCATCATCTATTTCAACCAAACCTCGTGATACCTGGATGCTTCCGTTGGTGACAAATGTAAGGTCACCTGCGGCCATGCTGTTGGTAAGTGATGTGGCCTGGTCTTGGGTGGCTGTATAGCCCGAAAGGGTAATTGCCGTTTCGTTGATTAGGTCTAAAAATGTTGATGTCATTACGAGACAATCCTCCGAGCGGCTTCGTCTTCACCAAGTCCCATAGTGTTGTTATAAATCATGTTCAAAACCCCAGGGACATCAAGATAGAGGTTTTTGCCACCATTGCGAAATGCGTAGATGGCGTTTAGAGCGTCAATGCCACGAGACACTTGAACTCCAGTTACGTTTTTGCCCCATGTTGTGGCGGCACCGTTGAAGTCTAACTGTGGCACTCCATTGAGCAAAGTGCCAGCAAGACGATTAAGATGATAGACTGTTGTGAGTCCGTCTCCTGCGGCCATTTTTGCTCCTTAAATTACTTGCTATTACCTGGGTTGTTTGTTCCACCTACACCATCATACTTGCCGTACTTATCCTCTGGACGGCCAGTCCAATTGGCTTGCTCCAACCCCTGTGGGGTTGTGACGTTCTTACCGCATCCGCAACTAGCGCACATTGTTTGCTCCTTATTTGACGTTATCTAGGAATTTCATTACTTCTGCTTTTTCAGCAGTCATTGTCTTGGCGCTACCCATAGTGTCTGCATTAAAAGCCATGCCAGACCTATCACTTGCGGCTATTGCCTCGTCAATATGTTTGCGGGTTGTACCCGCTGGTTGTATACCTTGTTTGCGAGCAGACCTGTAGTCGGCCAACTCTTTGTCCCACTTTTTCTGAGGCATTGAGTTAACTCTTGAGGCATCTCCAGGGTTCAATTCTAATGTCTTGACTTTACAAGCAAAGCAACCTTCCACGTATTCAGTGTGAAAATGCTCTGGTTCTTTATCTTCAAACTTGGGCAATTTCTTCCAAGTAATGTCACATTTGGTGCAACCATAAAGGGTAACTATAGACTTGCAATTACGCTTTCTGTCTATACCCCATGTGACAACCTTTGGTATGTGATTGCAGTCCATAAATCCCCTAAGAAACTGTGATGTAGGCGCCATAGCCCGCTGTAGTCAGCAGGGACACTTCGTTGGCTGTTATCGAGTAAACATGCCCACCTATGTATGCGTAACCACCAGCGGCTTGTGCGTTGGTAATTTCTGACACTTCAAATGTGCGCTTTTGGGTGGGGACTCCAGCCGCGGTAACAATGAGTGAATCTGCACGGTCTAACTTATAGCGATAAAACAATGAGTCAAAACCTGCTGGACCCTCGCGGGTGCTAGGCATTGTAAATGTGTATGTCGCCATATTTCCTTCTTGTTGAGAGGTAACCCCCTCCGAAGAGGGGGCCACCAATTTTTATCTAACTACTAGGCTCCAGTGTGGATTGAAGAGGTAGTTTCGATACGGACCAATGATGGGTCGCGGTAACGCTTCCATCCAAGCAGACCGTACCATCCGATTGGACGGAAACGACCCAACTTGTCAACGATTGGTCCAAGAACCATGTGTGGCTCTTCTCCAACCGCTTCTGCCAATGCTTGCTTACCAGCGAGCAGCGTACGGAATACGCGAACACCACCAGTAGCGTTGACATAGGTTGGTGTACCAAATGTTCCAGATGCACCAGTACCACCAACGCCATCACGGAAGTTGGCCATACGAGGTGACTCTACGAACATTGCACCTTCGTAGGTGCCGATAGTACCTGGCCAGAATTGGCTTACGCCTTCTGACGCGTACTTGTGGTCATCACGCCATCCGCCAGAACCAGTCTCAGCACGAAGGTCGTGTGAAACCTCTGGGTGGATTCCGCACCAGTAGTACTCGCCAGAGCGAGGAACTACGTTGTTGGCGCGCAACTTGGCGACACCGAAGCGGACGTCACGTGAGTGGAATGTGTCTGTTGATGTAACAGTCACAGTTCCAGCGGTACCTGATGTGAAGTTACCTTCATATGTAGATACGCGGCTACCAGAAACTTCGCCGATGGCATTAGGGCCACCAGTGAGTTCTTGAAGTGCAACTGTGTCCAAGGAGTCCAACATGTTGAACGCGAGGATGTCAACCAGTGCTGGGTCAATGTCTGAGAAGGCAAGGAGTTCCAACTTACGGGTTGTAAGAGATGCGTTACCGTACTCATTGAGTGTAACGGTAATTGGGGTTGTAGAACCGAGTGCTACTGCGTCTGGGTCAACCGTCTCAGTAAGAGCAGTCGTTGCGGCGGTCATGTCATTGTAGATGTTAAATACAATGGATGAACCAGGCATTGCTTGCTGTACTGGCTTCTTGTCCGCAAGGTCGCGGACCATAGGTTGAGCACGGAGCGCCATTTCGATGTAACGGTCATAGGCTGTTTGTACAACGGATGTACCAACCGAGGACGTTACGGAGTTATAGGCGTTTGCCATTTACGTTTATCCCTTTCGAGGGCTAGAATGGACTATCTGATTGGACGACCTGGAGTTTGGTACCCAAGACCAGTTAATGCGTCAAGTTCAGCCTTGGTCAAGTTAGGGTCACTAAGTTTGGCCGCAAGCGCTGCTTGGTCGCTTCCTGTGGTACCAGTCTGAGTAGCGGCGTGAATACGGGCTGCCGCATCTGCTGCTGTTTGTCTCTCTGGGTCTATTTGACCATCATTAGGCGAAGTGGTCTGGAAGCCGAATACATCAGCATTTTCAGTTAGCCACTTGTCAATCTGGTCTGGTGCCGTCACATCCGCAGGAATGAACTTTGCGATTTGTGGCTTGACACCCTTTGTTGCTAAAGCAGTTTCGATTTCACGAGTCCGCTCTTTTGCCTGGTATTTGGCAAGTTCTGCGGCCGCGGCATCGGCACGGTCCTTCTCGGCCTTTAACGCCTTACGAAGTTGGGCTGGACCCTCATTCGTATTTGCTGGCGCATCAGGTACCTCAATGGTGTACTCATTGCCTTCGTCATCTGTTACTGTCTTTGTTGCCATATCTGGCTCTCCCTTATTGGTTAAACGCAGGCCTAGTTGTAAATCGGGGAATAAACAACTGCTCCTACTTCCAGTCTTATGTTACGTAGCACCGACGCTGGCGGGTCGGGCAAGATTAAAATGCGGTGACTTCGCTACCGCGTAGTGAGTTTTTATCAACTCCAGAAGAACCAGAGAACTGGTTTACTTCTTGTGCTTTTAGGTGAGTAAGGTCAACTTGAGCCTGTGCTCCGCCTTGACCACCAAATGTAGCCGCAACTAATTGAGACTGTACATTGTTAGGGTCTTTGTAGATTGCCGCTAACTTCTGGTCTGTGTTAAGTTCAGTTCCAATTTGACCAAATCCCTGTTCGGCTTGAGATTGGGTTACCCCAAGAGCCGCATACTGCTCGGCTGTAGCCTGGTCGGTTGCAATGTTCTGACGGTTACCAGCAGCACCGAAGGTAGCGGCGGCTGTTTGACGTTGCAAGAGTGGCAAAGCGGTTTCTGGGTCAAGTGCGTGAGCAATCATGTCACTAGGAGTAAGCCCGTAGTAATTTTGAAGGGTCTGGGTGTAAAATGGGTCTTGGTTGGCAATGGACTTGGCCGCTGTGTTTACACGGTCTTGAAGTTCGGTTGGGGCTATGTCACCACCAATTAAGTTTCCAAGTTGTTCTTGGCTTGAATAAAACCCTGCTGGAACACCAGCCGCGTGAAAAATGTCGTTATATGAATTTTCCGTAGCAATGTAATCAGCCGCACTTAATGGCGTTAATCCGTTGGCTATACGGCCATTGGGACCGTAGTTGCCAGAGAACCGTGTCTGCCATGCTGTAGCAAGACCAGAGATTGCTGGGTCAGAATTCTTAATCGAGCCAGGGTCTTGGATAATTGCTTGAATGGTAGCGGCATCGTAATTGCTTTGTTGAAGTTTAAGTATGCCATTGCTGATAGAACCATCTGTATCAAGACCATAACCAGAAAGCGTTGACTTTAATAAGGCAAAAGCGTTCTGGTTACTTATTGTGTTATTAGCGGCATCAGTAGCGGCTGCATTTGCTGCGGCAGTTTTTGCCGTACCAGATGCCAGTAAGGCCGATGAATAGGTTGCAAAAGCACGCTGGTCTGTAAAAACGGTTCCATCTGAGGCGGTCCAGGTTTGGCTTGGGTCTGGTTTGGTAGTAGTGGGTGGTTTAACGGTGTCAACCGTTTTAGGGTCAATACCAGGGTCCATGTCTTTAACTCGTGCAGTTGTCGCCATTAGTGCACCAATCCAAATCCTTGAAGAATAGAACTGGCCGTATCCATCAAACTGTTACGAGCGTTGCCAGTAGTAAGCCATTCTGGAGTAGCCTTGATTTGACTCATAAACTGGTCAAGTGGAAGTGGGTTTGTCCCATCACCCTGTAAGGCTTTAGTAATCAATCCATTGGTTCCAGTGAAATCACCAAGAGTGAAGTTGTCTGCTGGCTTTTCAAGCAGGTTGGATGCTGTTCCAAGGTATGAACCAGCCAAAGACTGCACGCTTTCGCCATTGGCTATCTGAGCGGCAAATGGCTTGTAGAGTTGAGCGGCCTTGGTACGCATAGCGGCTTGCTCGCTATCAAGGGTTGTATAGCCTTGAGAGATAGCATCAGCCGTGCTGGTAAACCAGTCACCAGTAGCCTTGCCTTGTCCAGCGGCTCCAGTCCATTGGGATGGAAGCGTATTTGGGTTAATACCGTATTGTTGTGCGTATTGCTTGAGGCCAGCGGCAGTTGTAGCCAACTTACCTTCTGGAGTAAACTTGTCAGCCTGGGTGGAGATAGAAGCGTGAGAAGCCACAAAACGGTCAAGTGTTGTCTGGTCTGGCGTATTGCTAAAATAAGCCTGTAAGAACGTATTGGTTCCGCTGTTGCCAGCGGCGGCGGCTTTAATCTGGTCTGGGGTTGGATTATCCCCAAGTGATTGACCAAAGATAGATGGGTCATAACCTTGACGTAGGGCAGACTCTTGAAGCAACTTTAACTTATCGTTGTATTGCTGTGCCCAAGCCTGCGCATTACCATAAAAAGCAGTGTCGTAATCGCGTGTAGACTGTCCAACTTTTTGCCAATTTGGGTCCGCATGTATAGCCTGAGTAAACTTGTCAGCAGTCCAGCCACCTTTGATGGCTTGGTTAAGGTAGTTTTCCATCCATGGTGTGGCAGCAGCCCAGGCTGCAATTCCGCCATATTTTTGGATAAATGACTTCTGCTCAGCATTAGTTGTAGCGGCATCCCAGCCAGAGTTTTCGCCCATTGGCGCATTAGACGGAGTGCCTAATTGTCCCGCGTGGGTTACTTGGTCTGGAGTTTTACCACCAGTACTTTTGCCGCTAGAACTTTGACCATTGAGTGTCTGTGCCGTACCGCCAGTATTTTGATTAGCGGCAACGCCAGTTGCGGGGGTTCCAACACCCTTACTCAAAGATGCAATTTGGGCATCTATTTTTGAAGTGTCTTCACCAAATAGTACTCCGATATCGCGTTGCTTTTGCAATGCGGCCAACTGCGCAGTATCCGAATTATTTTGTAAATTTGTTGCATTTTTATTTTTAAGCGCGGTATTCTGTTGAGCAACATAAACATCGGCATTTTTCTTTAATTCGTCAATACCCTGTTGGTCATTTTGCCATTGATTATAGATAGCATTTTGTTGCTTGTACTCATTTGCCAACTTTTGGATTTCGGGACTATTTGCATCTTCACCCTGAGCAATCAACTGATTGCGTTGTTCACGAATCTTTACAATCGCCGCAGATGCGGCACCAGCCTGCTCAGCCGTATATTGACTTGTTGGGGTTGCCTCTTGAAGTTGTGTTTGTAATTGGGCAATTTGTCCCTGTAAATCTTTAACTTTAGGATTGCTTGCAGAAATTAAATTCAAATCATTTGGGTCACCATTGGGATTGAAATTTTGCAGTTGTTCCTTGGCGCGAGCAAGGCGCAAATAAATGTCATTGTAGGAAAGTGTTTGTGACTTAACATTCTTTTTATCAGCCACTAAATGACCCCTTAAACTGGTCTGCCATGTTTTGCAGAGCGTTCATGTATGTGCCAGCAATGTTGTATTGCCGTGCTTCGCCTGTACCGCGAATAATGTTTTGAATAAATGATGTTGGGTCTACACCCTGGGTAAGCATAGAACCAGTTTGCGTAAATGGTTTTGCTGTATTCTGGTCGTAATTCAATTGGCTGTGTTGCAAACCAGGGTTTGCCTTTTCAGCCGCAAGAAGTTCTTGACCATAGGTGGCAATTTCTTCTGGCGTAGCCAAACGACCAACCAATTGTTGCATAGCAGAATTAACGATAGATGCAACATCTTGTGGGGATGTTTGCGTCTCGTAAGTGGTATTTACAGTTTTTGGTTGGTAGTTAAGGCTTACGGGAAGTCCATTTGCACCAATTGAACTAGTTTGTCCATTTGCGGCGGCATACCCCTGCCCAAAGGCAGATGTGCCACTTGCAGTATTTGCATTTGGGTTAATGGGCGTATTGCTTACTTGTACCGTTGGTGTACTACCACTCATTAGGTCACCTTCTTAAATACGCCGTTAATAACATTTGCAAGTTCTGGATTTGTTACAGCAAGGTTTGTTACATAATCAAACCAAGCATTTTTAATCCGTGAATACTCTGGTGTAAACCGAAGTCCATGGTCAATGGTGTTTTGCTGTAGCAAAGCATGATAATCTGCATAACTTGCCAACAATTGCTGTATTCCAGGGGCTTGTGGGGAATTGCCAAGTTGATTCTTTGCATTTAGCGTCTGCAAATCTGTCAATGCTTTTTTGGCATATTCTGTCCGAGTTGGATTCAAATAGTCAGCATACCAAATGGGGTTACTTTCACCATACTGGGCAACAACATTTTTCCAAACAGTTGTAGCAGTATTTTGGGCAACCCGATTGCCTGTAGCCTGAGCGCTCTTCAAAACATTCTCGTAATCTGCCAAAGAAGGGCCCAAATCAGACCAACCTTTTGCAACAAATACAGATGTCAAAAAGTCTTTTGGAGCCAGCGTTTCACGAAGGTGCATCGTGAGCAATTTCTGTTCAATCTTGAGTGAATCTGGCGTTCCAGCAACTTGTGGGACAAGATAGGCTGCTCCATTTGGATTGGATGCCATAATGTTCTTATTGGTCGCCAACCATTGAAGCGTGCTATCTGCCAAAGGTAAAGCCGCTCCACCAGCACCAGATGTTGTCTTGGATGTGGTGTAAACCACGCTACGGTCACCATACTTGTCCATAAACTCTGCCGTAGCAGTTTTAAGGTCAAGTCCTTGACCACCTTGAGACTTTGGAAGTGTCATGGTTACAAACTCAGACCGCAGTGTTTGTAGGTCTTTGTTGTAGTAGTCGTTGGAAACATTTGGAGACAACGGGAGGAAGAAAGCCAAAATACCCTTAACAAACAAGTTTGTTCGGGCGTTGTGCTCAATTTTGTCCATAATGGCTTGCTGTTCGGCGGGTGGCATTTGCGCATAAGACAAAGTTCCATTTGAACCATCTGGGATATCGCCATGGTAGTAAGCCGCTGCCACAGCAGAAAGGAATGAGTTGTGAACCGTTGTTTCCTTATCATCCATTGAAAAGCCGTTATATAAATCCCGAATAGATGAATTTGGAAGTAAAGCGTTAATCCAATCTGTTGCAGGATAGCCACCCGTAAGGGCGTTATCTGCTGGAGCAAGTGCTGGGAACATCTTGGTTATTTCTGTAAGAGCCAAGTTCGCAAATGGTCCTATTGAAGAAAGTTTCATTTCAGGCAATACGGACAAAAGCGACGAAGTGCTACCAGTTACAGATGATGGAAGTCCAACATATTGTTTAAACCCAAGAGCATTAAGTCCGCGAGCAACGCTGTTTCCGAACTCACCAATGAGTGGGTAAACAATGTACTTGGTTCCATTGGAATCGGTGTGAACAAACCCTGGGTTATTAAGCCCTTGGTTAATCATCTGGAAGTCGCGAAAAGCCTGTGGATTGGTCTGAATGAGACGACCAACACGCTTTAGCGCCTGCTCCTGTGCAAAGTAGAACGGCATCACGTTACGGTGAATCATTGCAAACTGTGAGCGCAATGGTGGGTTGTGGATAAGCGGAATCATCTGCTTGGCGCCATTTTGGGCCGCTAGGCGTACCGCATCATCATCCGTAATCAAACCAGCATCAACCATCGGCTTAAATTGACGATATTGCTCAAAAGCGTAGTGGTTGAAAATAGGTTCACGAGAAATAGAATCAATTATTGGATTACTAAAAGTTCTATAACCAGTTTGGATAATGCGTTCCATTGGTTTAATGGTTGTTGGCGTATTGAAACGACCAATAACCGCCAGTGGTTTCTGATTAACTGGAATTTCTTTAAGGTCTTTGGTATAAGTTGGCTTACCATCTTTAATGTTGCGCATAATCGAAAGATGCTCAGTTCCGTCTGCACCAGTTGTTTGGCGGCGGAAATCTGAAACCTGATTACTTGCAAAATCATCAAGGTCACTATATTCATGTTTGAGACCAACCAACTTGGCACGTTCAACCTTATACAAATCTGGGTTCTTAACCCGTACTGTATGTAGGTCGGCTATCTTTTGCCACTTTTGGTCTTGCGTAAGTGTGTCCCATTCTGGGGCGTGCTTTAAGCCACCAGGAACATGGTCCAAATAGTCTTTGGCAATATCACGAGCCATCTGCTCATTGCGCAATTTAGAAGTACCAAGAGCCCAAAGGCGATTAAACTGTGGGTCTTGACGACTAAAAAGGTCGTAAAAGTTTTGGCCAGGTACGCGACTGTGGGTAAGTTGTTTCATACCCTGGTCAATTTCTTCATCAATCGCATTGCCATACTGGGCAAGGTGGTTAGATGCAGATGCGGCAGGAAGGGTCATGCCAGCGTATTGTTGCTGGAACTTGTGGATAAACTCTAACTTATCTTTTGCAAAATAAGGAGTAATCTTGTAAGCAACAGCACCAACTGGACGCTTGGCAATAAAGGCCGCTTCTTTGGCTTTGCTATCTAACCACTCTGTAACAGAGTTACGACGAATTGGCTTGCCAGTTTTAAGACCATTAAGGTCTTCATCTGTGGCCGCTTCGGTGACTTTGGATGCTGCTTCACGAACTTGAGCCTTTTCAAGTCTCGTGCCATAGCGCATACCGCGACTAACGAGGAAGTTTTCTAGGTAATCACCAAGTCCAAAACGGATGATTTGGTGTAACGCCTCATTGGAAGCAACGCGGATACCAAAACCAGAGGTAAGCAATGTAAGTGGAGCAAAGATTTTTTCGGTGTAATAACTAAAGAAATCATCTGCACCGTTATAAAGACGGTTGTACACATTGGCATTGGCAACCTCTTTGCGAAGTGCCTTAAAGTCAATAATGCCGTTTCCACCTTCATGGTAGGTCCAAATACCAATGTTTTGAACCGTACGAGGAATCGCTTGGTCTGGCACCCATGGTGCACTATTGCCAAATGGCACTTCATCACCACTGATTGTAACACCTTGGTGTACCTTGGTAAGAAGTGGGTCAGCAGTATGGCTTGCGGCATACATGCCTCTTACTGGTGCACCATTCATGGTTACACGTTGGGCAAAAGACATTACATGGTCAAGAAGGTTGGAGTCATCTCTAATGCCAGCAGTCTTGACAATCTCTTTGAGAAGTTCGCCATAGTCGGCCATCTTCTCATTAAGGTCTGGGTTAAGAACAATCTTAGATGTCTTTTCCAGGGCAAGATTACGTGGTAGCGCATAACGGGCCATGTTGTAGATAGCCTCAAATGCACTTGGGTCATTAAAGTCAATTTCGTCACCAGATTGCGCAATTAACTTAGAGTTAACCGAAAGCGCTTTGTATCCAGTAAATGTACGCAACTTACCAGCAAGAGCATTGGCTACATTGCCATTAAGCAATCCACCTTGAAGAATCTTAGTCTGGTTGTAGCCATTTGCGTCCTGTAAACGGTTGCCTTCTGCGTCTGTAACATAAACTTTCTTGGGAAGTAGAAGGTTACGCTCTTCGTTGGCTGTAGTTTCGCCAGCGGCATCATAAATCTTTTTGGCAACATTGCCAGCGAGTGCTTGAGCAAATGTGCGCGTTGGCAAAACCAGGTTGTTAATTGCGGAAACTGCCACATTGTCTGCAAAGTCAGCAGAGTGCAAAGACTGGCCAAGAACTTGAGCAGCCTCACGGCCATTAGATGTATTAGCAAGGTCCTTAATAACTGTTTGAGTTACCTGGTTAGCAAGTTGAGGGTATTTAGTTGCAATCTCGGTAGGGTCTTTAGTGGCACCAATATCATCTAAGGCACGGCCCACATTACCAATGTTGGAACCACCAGCAAGACGGTTAATTGTGCCAGCAACAGGATTCTGTGATTTGTAAAGGTCATACATATCCAGCAATTGCTGTGGGCTAGTTGCTACACCAGCGCGCTGAATCAACCACTTTTGAATACCAGAAGCAGACTGGGCATAATCTTCCGTTGGAATTAAAATACCCTTTTTGGTGCCATCGGCCATCTCTTGAAAAACAAAACTACCTTCTGCATCTTTTGCTGGTTGAATAAAACGGCCAGAAGAAATGCCAGAAGAAACCTTACCCCCAATAATTACTGGGTCAAACTCAAGGTCTGCCGCGGCATCAGTAGCGCCAGAAATAAACTGGCCAATGCCATGCTGTGTATCGCGTAGTGTGCCAAGGCCTGGAATGTTACTGAGACCAGTTGCCAATTCACGACCAGCAGAAACTTTGTAGTTTGGGTCATTTGACATCATTAAAGCATCATGGTACTGTGGAACAAGGCGACCAAATAGGTTGCGCTCGCCAGCCATAGCCAAATCTGCGCCTGCAACGGCGCCAAGTGGGTCTCCACCGCTAAATACTGCACCAGCAGTAGCGGAACCAAGAACACCAAGAGTAGCAAGAAGTCCTTGTGCTACACCATGCTTGGCATAAACGGCACTGATAAACTTGTAATCTTTTTGAATCTCTTGAAGTGGCTTATTTGCCCACTGTAAAAGGGTACTAACGCCTGGTACAGAAGTCACAGTCTTTGTAACTTTTGATGCAATATCTTCAACGCCGCTAAGGGCATCATGCAAAATGCCACCAGAGTTGTTATCAACTTGGTGTTGTACAACAGATTGGGCTTTTGTAGCAAGGTCTGCACCAGCCACAGCACCAACTGTGATATTGGGGTTATTTGCAGCAACAGTGGCTGCGACTACATCTGGATAACGACGTACAGCATTGCCAGCATCGGATGTAATCTTGTTTGCCGTTTGAACATTTTGGTCTTGGGGAGATTGTGGAAGAGGCATAGTGCCACTCATAAATTAACTCCCTAAAGTGTTAGCAAGCGTTTTAAGCACTGGTGAAGCCGCTGGGCTCTGTGCCAATCCTTGAATAATAGATTTTGCGGTTTGTCCGCCAATAGCCGCCGTAGGTGGAAGTCTAAGTGCTTCTCTGCCTGGGCCTGGACCAGAATCGGCACCAGATGTAACTGGTTCGTCTGGACGTTGTGTGGGTACTGTCAAAGGTGTAACTGCTGGACCAACTGGAGCGGGCATGCCTTGTTGTCCTGATGGTGCTGGGGTTGAGCCAGGTGTACCAGATGCGGCCATTGGTGCGCCTTGCTGTAGGCCCATAAGGCCACCATCTCCATAATCACCACCCGCAATCCAACGAGCGGCCTGCTTTCCAGCAGGACCGCCGTCGGTGCGTTGTGATAATGAGCCAGGACCCGAAGATACGGCGGGGTTATTAGGTGTTCTGAGTCCGCCTGATGTCATTTCGTTTCCTTTTCACTAACTTTACTTGATTGGTTTTCCAACTGTGGTGCTTGCTCCACCATGTCCACCAGGTTGCTTTCCATAAAGAATTGGGGATGCACCTGGTGTAGCACCAGCGCGAGGTGTTGCTTGAGTTACATTCTGAAAACCAGAACGTGGTTGGTCTGCTCCCTTACCACCCTGATTCTTTGGGTGTGGGACACTGGTCTGTAGACCGATTGTTGTTGCCATTTTTTTCTCCTATAGGTAGTTTTCTACCAGTCCCGTCAGACTGGCGAGCGTCGGCTTAAACCAGCGCTTAGACGAGGATTACCAGTTTGGTTCATTCCCGCCAATAGTGATTCCATTGCTGGAGGTTGCCCATTAGAAGAGGCCCCTGGCGGAGCAATTTGTGGGCCTGACGCGCCAGGTGTAGGCTGCTGTCCAGGTGCGGCTACAACGCCAGAGGGTGCTTGTGCTGGAGGCGTTGGTGCAAATGCCTCTTCCAGCAAATCTTCAATTTGCTTTCCTTGCTGGCGTCCCTTAATTACGGTTGCCAGACCAGAAAGAATGTTTGAAGGGTCTTGACCCTGCATAACCATTTGTGGTAATGCCTGTGACAGTGCGCCCATAACGCCAATAGCGGCATCGCGCATTTCTTCAACTTGAATCTGTTGGGTTTCCTCGGTGATGTTAATTTCCCAAGGAAGGTTGCGTTGCAAAAAGTCTCTTGAAACGAGTTTATCTCCACGGGCTTGAAGGCCAAAGACAAGAGCCCTGTTTGGGTCAAGTCCAGCCATAAGACCGTAGGTTGCGTCACAGTGGTAGTTACCATTGATATCGCGTGATGGGATGTAAGTCAGTTCATATGGAGAACCAGAGTTGATTCCGCTTACAAACTTGCTCTCATTTGGCCAATATACTTCATCCATCTTAAAGCAAAGATACATGATTTGACGGAAAGCGTCAGCAAGAACTGCTTGGGCTGTCTTGATTTGGGTATCAAAGCCACCCATAAGGGATTGGACACCCTTACCAGTTACAATTGAACCAGACTGCTCACCAAGGCGACCTTGTGGGTAACGAGAACCAACCATGAGTTCATGGTCAAGTTCAGCAGACTCTTGGAGAAGTCCTGGTGGAACATTCAAATCAATACGGCGAATCTTCTCTGGTGTAGCAGAGCGTACCACCGCATCGGGGCCGATTTCGATGCTGGTGACATCATTCGGCATAGCAATAGGAGCCTCAACCGATTTGGTTGCGGCCTCAAGAGTTAAGGCTGCGAAGCGACCCTTGGCCACCTGTACCCACATGATGTCATCGAACTGACCATGTTGGGTTTCTTCGTCTACTCCTGGGCGTACAGCAAGAACGACGGGAATTTCCCCAAGCAGGTTGGTAACCTTAGCAAGAACCAAGTTCTTCTGGGTTGGGAGGAATAGCACCGTCTGGTCTTTGTCAATGTAGCGGTACATTTCGATTTGACGTTGGCTGTTGCGTTGCTCGTACTGGTTGAGTATCTGTCCTTCATACTCTGGAAAGTCATTAAGCAAATCTTGTACAGTCTTGAAATAACGCTTGGTGTATGAGATTAGGCGGTTAAAACGGTCAAACTCAGGGTACCCACCGATTGGCGACTCAAGGCGAATCATTGGACGTTTGCCAACTTCGTCGGCCTCAATGATGAATGGCAACATACCAAAGGTGATGTAGTTATCGGCGCCAGAGTACATCTTGGTTTGGAGGTTGCAGGCATCACGATAACCAGCCGCAATTTGGGTGCGGCGGTCTGCCTCTTTCCGCTTGGTATCGGAATTTGGCTTGTTGGTCATGCAACTAAAAGTTGGAAGCGGGGCGATTACCTCGGCAATGTCGCGGGCGGCAACATCAATAAAGTTGGCCACCATTGGCTTTGGATAGTCGTCGGAGAAAAGGGATGGGAATACCTCTGAGATATTTCCCTTGCGAATGGAGAGCAAATCATCCCAGCGGGCATCACGTTGGTGAGAGCGTTCGCGTATGCGCTTTACGCGCTTGGCAATCTCTTCAATCGTTGCGGCCACTATAAGTATCCTCCATTTGCATCGGCTCGTTCTTGCATACTTTGCAATTCCTCAAGGTTAATAACCCTGCGTTTTGCTAGTGAGCCGCGAGTTGCGAATTTGTTTGTATTGCGGGTTTGGGTGTAGGCACCTGACTGGTTAATGACTTGGCGCATTTGAGTCTCAGCAAACCAGAGGGCCATCGGCCCATCCTGCTTGTTCTTAGTTCCAGGCGACCAGGTTACCAATTGCTCCACAAGACCCTTGGTTGATTCGTCGGTGGCGCGGGGCAACTCTATAAGGTTGTTACCATTGTGCTTACCGCTAACCTCTGCCGTCCCAAAGAGACCAGCCATTGAGGCTACACCATACTCAGCATCCATCTTGTTGCGACCTGTGTAATGGTCAACCATGCGGATACCGCGGGTGGCAAAGAAGTTAAGGATTTCCTCGTCACCAGTTAAGAACAACTGAAAGGCGTTCTTTTCAATTGCCCAAACCTTGGGGTTGTACTTCTCGGTCCATTGCTTGATTCTGGAACGAATCTTGGCTGGACTAGGTTCTGTCATCATGTCACACTCAAGGACGTAGCGCTTTTTAGTTTTAATGTCTCCAGCATAGACGATTGAAAAAGTATTACCAGTCATTGCTGGGTCCATAGAGCAAACTATGTAAAGGTCTTCCATTCGAACACTTGGGTGTCCTGGGGCGCTAGGAATAATTGGCCCTGGGGCACGCATACCAGAGATAGAACCTTTTACAGCGTCCCGTGGAAATGTAGCGTCAGATGAGACATCCTGTTGTTGATACACCATTGCCCATGTCCTTGGGTCAAGGACTCCGCGACGCTTTTTGATATGGGCAAAGTCCCATCGGGGATATAAGCCGTCGGCGTCTGGTTCTGTCTTGTCTCCGAGCCATGGTCGGTCTGACTTAGGCCAGAGGGTAATACATTTGGCTGGGTCATCAGATGCTTCCAGGATGGCTGGCATAGCCAGATAGGTCCATGGGGACTTACCTTCTGGGTAGCGATTGTCTTCTCTTAAAACTTTGTAAAGGTCAATTGGGTCAACCCGCGTGCCTACGATAAACAACTTAGAGAATGGACCAAGACGGGTTACGCAGTCCTGCTGAATCCAACGCATCTGCTTTTCGTACTCACCAGCATTGGAGAGGGTTACGCAGTCGTCTAGAATGATGAGGTCAGAACGCGCGCCATAAATTTGACCACCAATACCCAAAGCCTGAATCGTAGGGTCTTTTTCGGCTGAGTTGCGGGCGAGGTAGATTTCAGTATTAGTCCACTTTTCAGAACTAGCCTTGAAGCCTTCTGGCGGCGCGAAGTGGCGCTGGAGTTCAGACCAGACGGGGTTGGTGAGCCGTTGCTTGATTGCATAGAGATACTCCGCAGCCATGGTCTGGGTTTTGGAAACAATTTTGATACGAACATTTGGGTCAAGGCAGATGCGGTAGGTCACATAGTCAATAGAGACCGTCATAGACTTGGCATGGTCTGGCGGGATGTTGATAAGGCAGTACTGTGGTTCACCTTCCTCATAAATCATGGATGGGTGTAGCCAGCGGGGTGGACGGGATTCCAAGAGGTCCGCCAAGTTCAGTTGGTGTGGGAATGTCTCTGATTGGAGGAACCGCTTGCGGAAGTCTTGGAAAGATATGTTTGCCAGGTCTGGTGGAAGGGTATTCCCGTCGCGCTGTTGCCTGGCTCGGATAAGTTCGATGGCTGTCTTAAACTTTTCGTCGGTGGAACGGTAGTACTCGTAGGTCTTTACCGACTTGCCAGCGGTCTTACAGGCCGCCTCTACAGTGTGTCCTTTTTCGATTAGTTCAATAATCATCTGTTTGGCGGAATCCGCGGAGCGGGTGCCAACGGTTGTCTTGGCTGTCATCGAGGTACCTTTTGGTTGAAGAGGAGTCGAGGACTCCTCGACGGAATACTTGGTTGTGCCAAGTTTTCCTTGGGGTTGTGATGGCCGTTTGGTTTCACTGTTTGGGGGTAATCTTAGGGTTGGCAGAGTTCTGCCCTATTTACTAAAAAGTATTACATTTGGTCTTCGCTACTAAGGTGCGAAGCCCTAAGCGGAGCACCTTCGGTACTCCTTAAAAAAATATCTATACATATAAGATAACCTGTACAAATCGCTAAAACCAACATTTTTTAAGTGAATTCTTTTTTAGATGTCCTATTTTGTCCTATTTTGTATATATAAATATCCCCCCAATTTAGGAAATATTTTTTGGGTGACTATACATACTACTACAACTATGTAGTTAAAACTCTGGGGTCAAAACTATACTTTCCGCCGACTAGATACTTTATTTAGACAGCCAATCTATAGACTTTCAATCTAATTTCTGGCAATCGGATGCTTGTTTGGTTACTGTCCAGTAACACTACTCACTAGTAACATTACTAATAAGTAACATACAGCCAATCTAAACTAGACACTCAATCTATTACTCACGAGTAACATACAGACCCCCGAAATAGACAGGCAATCTAATCGCCACCTATTAAGTGTGAGAGTTCTCAGCAAACTCTCAGCAACCTCTAATCTTTACAGTGTTCAGATAATCTTCACAGTGTTCAGATGCCACCCGAACTCCTAGCCAATTCTCAGACTACTCTCAGGCTCCGTTCACCTAAAGTTCATCTTACAAGCGTACTTTCGGGCTTGACACAGGAACCCCACGCCCCCATACTTGAGTCAGTGGGGCAGACAGCCCCCGAACTACTACCTGTCGGGCACGCCCGACAAGAACAGGAAACCGCAATGAGCAAGTCACCTAAAGCAGTACCAGCAACACCAGCAACCGAAACAGACGAGAGCAACGCACACCTAGTCGCAGTTCTCTCAACACTCACCGAAACAACTACCAAAGGGAAATTCGAGGTACTACAAGTCACCGTCGGCGAGAACCTAACAGTGCGCGCATTGCGTGATTCTTTCAAGAAGGCTAAGAACCCCGCTTTCAAGCCAGACCATGCCGAGTACGTAATCCATCTAGCCACCATCTACGGTGTCCGCAAGGATTGGGAGTCATACGAGCAACTACTCTCTACCTTCCGCGGATACGTGAAAGGCGGAGAGGAACCTCTAGGCGTGGAAGGTGCAGTGGAAGCCATGACTACCAATAAGAAGACAACTGCTGAAATTATCTCAGAGAAGCCTCAACGCAAGCGTGGCGGACAGAAGCCAGCCAGCGAGAAGGAAGCAGAAGGCACAGGCTCAGTAAAGGATGACATCACGCTGGACAACATTGGCGAGTATCTGCTCGCGTGGGGTGCGAAACTTGAGCAGGATGACGCTCTGAAACTAGGCAAAGTATTGACCAGCACCGCGCAACTAATCAAGGCTAACGCTATGGCGAAAGTACCAGCCAACGCCTAACAGAATTGCCAAACGGTAATGCCTGAGCATAGGGAAGTGAGTACCTACAGGACAACCCGAAACGGCAAGTGACAGCCCTCGTACTCAGCATGCAGAGTACGGGGGCATTGTCATGCCTAGACAAAAGCAGGCAAAATGTCCAACACAAAAAAAACCAACACAAAATTTTTGATGGATGATGAATTATGTGATGATGATGATTATTACCCTCTTGATGGGTAACTTGTTAGCAAGTCACCCGACGAGGGTAATTTATTACCCTCTTGACACACACTTCTGCGCATGGTAGGCTTGAGCCATGAACAAATTAACTTATCACCTAGCGTCGGGCACGCCCGACAGAGTGGAGTAAGAAATGAGTATCACCGCAGTTACCAATGTCCCATTTCTTGATGAAATCGAGAAAGTTATCTCCGATTATGAGTGCGAGGATTTCAATCAAGGCGAGTGCGCCATGCGTATCTTGGAAGTTCTTAACGACTTCTTTATGAACGCAGACGGCAGACCAGCCGAACTTACTTCGGGCGTGATAATGCTAGATAACGCCACCAAAGTAATTCGTAAGGCAGCCGATAATCTGTCCGTTTGACACAGGTTTCTAGCCATGATAGGCTATAGCCATACAACTTAATAAATCCACTAGAGCGTCGGGCACGCCCGACAGAGAGCGAGGCTAAAATGACAGTAGGAATAGTCCATGAGGTTCGCATGGCAGGCAGGGCGGTAGGTTCACCTGCGGTTCGCCTTAGCGATACTGCCAGCGGTAACCCAAGCCAAGCCCACTTACGGGCAGAGAGGAAACTGCGCGAGAAGCCAGTAATTGAAGGTCTGAAAGTTGGACCACTTATTAAGGAAGAGGACTTAGACGCAGTTATCGCCATTGAGTTGGCATGGTACGCCGAGCGTGAAAGGTTTGAAGCCGAACGTGCCGAGCGCGAGCGCGTGAAGCAAGAACAGGCTCAAGCGTTGCGCGAGAAGGTGTTACGCGATAGAGGGGACATGGACTCGTGATTAGATGGATTAAGATGAAGTGGTATCTGCGCAGACTTGAGCGTGAATACGCCATAGTATTGAGCATGAGTCGCCACCCAGCGGGAAAGGCTAAGCAAACAGAAAAACCACAACAACCGTCGGGCATGCCCGACAGAACGGAGAACAAGTAATGACAACCTATTGGTGGTCTAGCAGGGTTACCGCGAAAGATGTGGCTCACCTGTCAGAAGATGATAAAGCCGAACTACAAGAAGAACTCAATGATGCGGTCATGCGCGTTCTTCAAGATTTCGAGGTGGAATAATGGTTAAGGTTTGGTTCTATCTCGCCAATGCTCAATGGGTGGGCAAGCGTGT
>Ga0007848_1000099_pt1 | contig 37391 bp, 38 predicted proteins | sample CryBogCBH18Jul08_FD_71209 | JGI IMG/M metagenome (GOLD analysis project Ga0007848, IMG submission 71209) | Freshwater microbial communities from Crystal Bog, Wisconsin, USA - CBH18Jul08 | ecosystem: Environmental > Aquatic > Freshwater > Lake | place: Crystal Bog, Wisconsin, USA | collected...
TGTTGCTTAATTGTATCAAGTGTAAGTGCCTTGAAGCAGTTATGAAGAGTTGTAAGAACTCCACTTAGATCCATTGTGTTGACTTATAGACGGGGAATGTTGCGCTCAATTTTTAAAAAGGGCGAGTAAAAAATTTGAGTCGTATACCCTTCGTAAAAAATAAACTAGAAAGCATAAAATGTCAACTATCTCTATCTTCATTACTCGCAACAACGACTCGAAGTCAGACGACGTTATCAAGATTGTGCCTGTTGTAGGTGACTCGAAGCTCTTTCAGGTCACCTATGCAGACCCTGGTGATGGTAATGTTATGAAGTATAGCTTCACTGCGAATGTAAATGGTGTGCTAGACTATCTGGAGACTACCACGAATCTTCTTCAGAAGGATGATGAGCCGTTTAAGAGCATCCAGTTCAATCTTCCTGCCTACCCTCGGATTATGGTAAACCTTGAGAAGCTTCAGGACGATGACTTCATGGAGAACCTTTGGCGAGCAATTGGCTCTGTCTGCAATGATTGGCCGCAGCGCCTTCAGAATACGGTGGTAGAGGAGCTTCCGTTGAATTCTACTTACCGTTATTTCAATAATTACTAAACAAAAATAAGAGTGTAATTAATTAATTATTTATTTTTTGTTTCTTTTTTTATTTATGAGAAGAGCTCCTTGAGGCGAGAGCAGATAGCATCCGCAGGGATTGGAGGATTCTCACCCTCCTTGTAGTAGATGCTGCGACCAGACCTCCAAGACCTTCGGATCCAATACGTCCTATCTGTAGAGAGAGAGAACCTGTCCAATGTGTGATTCTGACCAATGTGAAGAATATGGGAAGGATGGATCGCAAGGGGTGGTGTCATTTGTTCAATAAAGCCATCAAGAGTCCACACGCGGGCATCATTGTCAAAGTAAATACCTGGTGTCGCGGCAGCCAAGAGAGATTCAGAAGCAATCTTAGAGAAAGCAAAGCTCGGAATCTCTGCCTGCTGTGTGAACAAAGAACTAGGATCCATATTCAGATACTTGGCTGACTCTTCGCCAGTAGGGTCATACTCATCGCGGCAATTGGGGCAATCGCAGTAGATCCAGATCATGCTCGACCAGCCGCGCCCAGTTCCATGCGGAATGGAACTCAAAGACTTACGAAGTTCGGCCCGCTCAGCCAGAATCTCTGCTGCTGTAATGAGACGAGGGCCAGCGGGCACTGCGCAAGAAGGACACTTCTTATAGCAGTCAGTAAGTGTCTTCAGTTCAAAGCGAGTACTACAAGTAACACAGACTCCATGGCGACGGTCGCGCAGAGCCTCTCCATATCTTGACTCAGCCTCATCGCTGCTTGCTACATAGTCTGCTTCACAGCCAGTACAGATTGTTTCGCCAGCATCGTATGCTGGAAAGGCAGGAAGAAGGCCGCGTACAATGGACTCTGTAGCCGCTACCGCTGTATCATGACCACACTCTGAGCAAAGCGGTGAAACAAGACCGAGGCGGCGGTCACAGCCGCGGCAGCAGGCACTCTCGCAGTCGCCCTCATGGTGGGTATTGTGGTTGCAGGTGGAATGAGACATTTTTTGCTAGATGTTGATACTATCATGATACAGCCGCAATATTTTCAAATTTTTATTATCTCTTACAAGTAAAAAGAGGTGGTACTTTTGTACCTTTTCTTTTTTTTTACTCAAGAGGTGGCATATCATTATAGATATCAACTGGATCTGCCTCATTCTCCTCTACAAGAGGAGTTAAGGGAAGTGTCTCCTCTACATCTTCCAATTGAGGCATTTCTGCGTAGATCTGAGGATTGTCGCTGCGCATAAAGACAAGCACAAGATTTGCGCGGTACTCTGCTGTCTCATTAGGAGCAATGAGATCAGCAAGCGCGATGCTCATATACATCTTGGCAACAAGAATCTCGTCGGCTGTTGCACCAGCCTCTCTAAGACGTCCCATCTCCTCCGCCAAACTCAGATAGTTATCCAGGGCGGTAGTATCGAAAGACATTTTGATTGCTATGTTAGTGCTATATATTCACTGAAGCAGCCAAAATTCAAATTTTTAAATTGTACAAAAAAGATACTGCCAGCTACAGACTATCTTTTTGTTTCCTTGTTCTTGGGATTACGAATACCTCAAGAATGCTTGCGACGATAACGAGTCTCGTAGCCATGAAGAGCAGCTGTCTGACTGTCAGCATGGCGAGAAGGAACACCATCAGGCCAGAAGCGAAGATAGATGGTATGCTCCTGAGGACGCCAGTAATGATTTGACTCGCCGCAGGGACTCGTATAACGCTCACAAGTGAAGTGGGGCGTACTACTCGAGTCCCAACGAGCAGCAAGTAGATGAAGAATATCCGTATACTTGAGAACTGCGTAGATGCTCTGGTCATCATGGTGAGAAATAGACGACTTAACTGTCTCATGGATGCCCCTATCAATCACATACTCTTCAACTGTAATACCAGTCTCCCCACACGGCTCAGAGCGACAGTCGCGCCGCGGGATGCTTGAATGAGGCTCAAAGAAGACCTCCTTCGCTGTCCAAATAAGAACTGGTGTATTTGGAACATTAAGAAGCTGTGCCTTAATCACACTGGGAGATGGCAGAGTCCTGAGGATATCCTCAAACAGCATGTCACAGTACTCCTCTTGGAGGATTGTCTGCTTCCTGTCCTTATCGGCCTTGACAGAAGGCTGCCGCAGATCCGCAACATCAGACCAGTTGAAGAGAGGATGCATGAGGATATCAGTGGGTGAGATGGAGGCCATGGTAGAATATTCTATGTCGGTACAAATTAGCTGGGCCTTTGTCAACTTCAAATTTTTTAAAAAAAAAGGTGGAGGCTTTCGCCTCTCTTTTGTTTTGTTTTGCGTTTGTTATTTTTGTTTAGCGGCAAGCCTTGTAAGCTGCGCCACCAGGCTTCCCGCAGGTTGCTAGCGTATGGTTTGTCATCGGCTGACCGCTTGGCAGGATGCAGAGCGGATTCGTACAGCCCTGGCGTGTAGGCGTCACCGTTCCAGACCGCCAAGTAGGTGTGGCCGCTCCAGACCGCCAGTTGCCTGGAGTGGTGCGTCCCATCTCGCGCGGCTGTGCCATTGGCCACTCATCGTCACCGAGATGCGCGAAGCGCTTGCCAAAGAGGACAGTGCCCTCATGTGTACCAACACACGGCCGTCCCTCATCCCAGGCGTTGCAGCCAGAGGCACAGCCATTCTCTGCAGGAGCAATGTTGCCCTTCACGCCCCTGTAGGCGTGGTTGCGGCAGCACATGATGCTGCCATCTGCGTTGCGAGCCCAAGGGTCTGTAGTGACCTCTGCGACGAGCGGCATGAAGGGCGTGAAGACGACAGGCGCCTTCTCGAGCTGCTTAGCCGCCTCGGTGAGAAGCATAGCAATGGTCATGCCACCGTTGCGCTGCGCGAAGGCCGCGTTCTCTGCCATGATGGTAGCCTCTTCTGGCTCCTCCATCTGGTCAACCCACGCTGTCTTATTGTAGGCAAACATCATGAGGCCGCCCTGCGAAACCTCCAGATGCTGGCAATGCCAGCGGCCGTCATTCTCGATGTGCATGCCCATGTCACAGCCTGATGCACACGGACAGAAGGTGCCGTCCCAGATAGCCCCGTCACTGTTGTGAGACAGTTCGGCCGCCATGATGGGAGACTCCTCCTCATCCAGACCTGCGAAGTGATTCGGCATGGTAGATGTGTGAATGGATGGATGGATGGTTCTTGTTTGCTCTCTACTTGGTTCAATTCATGGGATAATGCTTTCAATTTTTTTTATTTGATACTCTTACAAAAGATACAAAAAAAAATGGGCTTTCGCCTCTTTTCTTTTTTTTCTTTTGGGTCTTTGATTATTTTTTTTGGATTAGAATCTGGTTAGACTTCTACCAGTCGCCAGCCTCGCTCTCACTCGCACTGCCGCCGCCCGCCGCCTTCTTGGCGACCTTCTTAGCAGCCACGACCGGCTTCTTCGGTGCAGGAGGCGCCTCCTCTACAGCCTTGGCCTTCTTGGCCAGAGGCGCGGGCGCCTTCTTAGCCACGGGTGCGGGCTCAGCAGACTCCTCAGCAACCGGCTTCTTCACCTTGCCCTCTGGAGCCACATAGGAGAGGGCCTGCTCGAGAATGATCTCATCGGTCAGAGACTCATACTCTCCGCCACAGACCTCCTTGAGGTGCGAGCAGAAGGCGAGGCGTGCCTTGCCAACGGCAGTCTTTGCATCGGCGTGCTCCTCCTGCGCAAGAAGCTTGCTGACACGAGAAGAGTGCTCAATCCAAGGAGAAGGCTTGCGGACCTTCTTCTCCTCACCCTCTGCGGCAGCGGCCTTCGCCTTGCGGACCTTCTTGCCCGCAGGGGCAGCCAGGGCGGCGAGCTGTGCCTCGATGAGGGTGAGGCGGGTGATGACAGAGTCAAAGTCAGAGCGGGTCACAGTCTTGGATGCCATGGTGGATGGTTGAAGATAGATGATGCTTGATGGTGGTACTATCATAATTTGGGGCCTCATATTTCAAATTTTTTTTTGGAGGCTCTTGCTTATATATAAAGAGGCAAAAAAAGAGGTGGGCTCTGTGAGCCTCTTTTATTTCTTTTTTTTTTGCTATTTATATCTAAGAACACGTTACATGTCCTCAGGATTGTTGATTTGCGGTGCTGACTCCTCCTCTGCGCGAGGATGGTGGAGAATGTCGCGGACATTATGGCCGCCGCAAGTGTCACAGAATCCGTCTGTCAGGTAAGAGCAGACGCAGGTGCATGGGGGCTTGACAGGCTCAACCCCCTCTGGATAGAAGCGAGCCATGACCTCGAAGATTTTCTCTTCGCCTGCGCGTTGGAAGCGTAGGGGCATGCGCCGCAGGGAGCACTTGAAGAATCCAGGCGCGAGGCAGTTGGCCACGCGCTCAAGAACGTCGGTCTCCTCGATCACCTCGCGAAGAGTGGTGCCGTTACCCGCCTCCGTATTCAGCTCCGCAGAAGAGAAGCGACGGAGCGTTACGGTATAGCCGTAATCCGTGTAGGAAGAGGCAATTGCAAACTCCATGCTGTCGATGAAGCGGCCATCAACATCCTGTAGGATGTTCTTCCTCACTGACCAGCGGCGCTCGTTGAGCTCCTGCTTGTGAAGCTCTTGCTGGCGAACAACCACGGCCTGGCGGAGGGCGGCGATGCTGTCGGTGAACATCTTGTGTGGTGTGATGTGGTGTGGTGTGGTGTGGTGTGGCGTGTGTTTCTGTACCAACCAATTGAGACGCCCCAATAATTCAATTTTTTTTTATTATTGCTCTTATATACTCTTAAATACAGGGAGAAAGACAAAAAAAAGAGGTGGGCTTTCGCCTCTTTAATTTTGGGGGGGGGTTATAGTGCTTTCTCTCTGTTTTTGTCTGCTCTATTCTCGCTAGTGATGCTCCAGAACATGTACCTTGGTTCGCTCAATCTCAGTGCCCGTTACGCGATGAATCAAGACCATAGCCGTGTTCATTGTCTCGAAGCGAGCCTCCATGGCCTTACAGCGCCTCTGCCAGTAGAGGGCAACCTGCTCCCAGTCCTCTGCGGGGGCAGGTTGCGCGCCCGCTAAGGCCTCTGCCTCCCACCTCGCCTGGTTCGCTTCCTGCTCCCTCTTCTGGCGGGCCAGGGCGTGCGCGCGACGGCGGTTGTTCTTGAGAACGCGGCGCGTATAGTCCTCGTCGGTCTCGCCATCGCGGCGGTCGCACGCCTCGCCCTCGATGTACCAGAAGGCGGGCTTCAGGGTCCAGGCGCCAGACAGCTCGGCGGGGACGGGCACGGTGGGCGCAGAGGGCATCTGCGTGGAGGCCATGGTATGCGTGTATGCGTAGATGGGGCGTAGATGGTGGGGTGTCTTGCTGTACCAGACAGTTGGGGCGCCCACACCCTTCAATTTTTTTTGCGCGCACCTCTTGCGGCCTCTTGCGCGCACGGCGTGGGCGCGCGAAAGACATAAAAAAAAGAGGCAAAAAGAGGGGGCGCGCGTCCGCGTTCTCCTTTTGGGTGACTTAACTATCTCAAGGCGTCCCCCAAGATCGACGGTCTGTCACCAACCAAGTGACTTATCCTAATTGAGGGCCCCCTTAATTCAAATTTTTTTATAGTTTGAGTCTGCGCGCCATCTTGCATGCGTGCGCGCGCATAGGCGCAGGGGCGGGCGCGCGCGCCCGTATAAGCCTCTTTCAATTTTTTTTAAGAAGTGAAATACAAGACAAATCTCTGCGCGCGCGCCTCTGGGTATTTGCCGCACCTCTCAAAATAAAAAAAAATTTGAACAGAAGATGGCCCCAATTAGAATAGTTTAGAGAGAAAAGCCAACAACCACCACCAACCACCACCAGCACCATCTGCCACCATGTCTTCCATCAAGGACAAGCAGATTGCGCAGCTGTCGGCGCAGGTTGCCGCGCTGACTGCTCTCGTCGCACAGACGATTGAGCAGCAGCAGGCGCCCGCACCGAAGGGCGGCAAGGCGAAGAAGGCGGCGGCGCCAAAGGCAGGCAATGCGTGGTCTGTCTTCTCGGGCGGGGTCTCGAAGCGCGTCACGGCCATCATCAAGGACGGCTACGCCGAGGACGAGCGCTGGGAGTCTGAGAAGGGCGCCGAGGACGGCTGCAAGCGCGCGGGCTTCCAGCTGCGCGTGGCAGGCCTGCTCAAGCGCACGCTTGACCTCGATGACGGCGAGGGCGGCTACCTCGAGCCAGAGGACGACCAGCTAATTGAGGCTATCGAGCATCTGCTTGACAACCCTGATGAGCAGTCGGCCACGGCAGAGGCGCGCGGCGGCATGAGCGTCACGGAGCTGAAGGCGGCGGGCATGAAGATTGCCAAGCCCTCTGCCGCGAAGCCCGTGGCCAAGCCCTCCGTCGCGAAGCCCGCGCCCGTCAAGAAGGCCGTCGCAAAGCCCGCACCAGAGCCCGAGTCAGAGGACGAGGCCGAGGAGGAGCCCGCGCCCGCACCGAAGCCCGTCGCCGCCAAGAAGTCGCCCAAGGCCGCACCCAAGGGCGCAGTGCTGGCGGCCGCGGCAGAGGTGGCCGAGGAGGCGGCCGAAGAGGAGCCTAGCGCCGAGATGCTCAAGGAGGCCGGTCTTCTGAAGTTCAAGCACCCCAAGACCAAGGAGTGGTATCTGCGCACCGTTGCAGAGCCCAAGCGGTGCTTCAAGGGAGAGCTTACAGAGGCCTGGGCGAACTTCAAGGCGGGAGTCTGCGCGGGCATCTGGGAGGGAGGCGAGGTGAAGCCCGAGCCGAAGGCAGACGAGTAGACATCAGAAACAAAAGAAAAAAAACACAAAACAACAAAAGAAAAGAAAAGAGGCGAAAGCCCAAATTTTTGTTCTTTTTTTTTGTATGTGGAAGAGAGTCTCTGGAAATGGAAAATTTGAAGGTGGGAGGCCGTGCTATGATTAGTATAACAAAGACACACACGCACATCTACACACCATGGCCACTCTCATCATCCCGCTCGCAGACCAGTACATGGACGGCGCAGGCCATCCGCTCTTCCGATTTGCCCAGTTCACTGGTCTCACTGTCTACGGAAAAGAGCATACGCGGATGGTACGTGAGAACTACCATCGTGAGGTTGACTCGAACACTGTTGTCATGCTCAAGCCTCTGGTTCGCCACATCCAGCATGAGACTGGCGCCATCTTGCCCAAGTCGCTCGGCAAGATGCACAAGCACGAGCTCATCACCTTCTGTACTGAGCATCTTGCCTTTGAGGCAGAGGCCCCACCTCCGCAGCTCGTGCGCCGTCTCTACACTATCACGCTCAATCTCTCCTATCGCCATGAAGAGGAGCCAGAGAAGGAAACGTGGGAGACTGATGAGCAACATGCTGAGCATCTCCGCCTCTTTCATGAGATGGGGGCTTACCTCGAGACGCACTCCATCGAGGCGCATGTCAAGAGGAATGACCCGAAGGAATATGTCAAGTATCTCCTTGACGGCACCCGCTCAGAGGTCATCTCAGAGGAATGGCTCGACGGCTTTCGCGTCTCCTTCACCGTTGACAGCCTCTTGACGGCCGATGAGTTGCGTGAGCAGCTTGAATCAATGTCTCTCGAAGACACTGAGTATGAGTCTGGCGATGATAACGGCTGGACTATCAAGACTCTCACGGGTGATTGGGAGATTGGCCTAGTTGACTACCGCCGCAACCCCATCGAAATTGAGGAGATTCTGATGTAAAAAAAAACAAAAAAAGGTGCAACGCACCACCTCTTTTTTTTTTGGAAAATTTAAAAAAATTGAACGGAGCACAACGCTAATTGGAAAGTATAGCATCTAACACAAGTCATCACAAAATGTCTTCACTCGCCATCAAGCAGGAGATCATGACGCTCGAGGAGCAGAAGCAGAACCCGCAGACCAAGGCACGCCTCGCAGTCCTCTACGCTCAGCGCGACGCGGCAGATGGCGTAGTTGCCGCGGCTGTACAGAAGAAGCAGGCCGATGCCGATGCTGCTCTCGCCAAGGTCGCAAAGAAGTCGCGCAGCGGAGGCGGTGGTTCGAAGGAGGTGCATAGTGGCCAGCTTCTCGCCTGTCGCGACTGCGAGTCCAACTTCTTCGTCTCGGATAAGGAGCAGGCCTTCTTCACTGAGAAGGGACTCACCATGCCAACCCGCTGTTACCCTTGCCGTCAGGAGAAGAAGGCACAGCGACAGGGTCCGCAGCCCATGCACATCTCCTGTAAGAACTGCCAGAAGGAGTTCGTCCACTCCATCGGTGCTCAGCAGCACTATGAGGAGAATGGTTGGGAGCTACCTATCCGCTGTGTGGACTGTAGGGCCGTGAAGAGGATGGCTCCCTTCGCCATCAACTGCAAGGACTGTCACACCGACTTCAACTTCTCTGTCGGCTCACAGATTCACTTCAAGCAGGCTGGCTGGGACGCACCAAGCCGCTGCGTCGACTGCCGCAAGGTCAATAAGGCAAAGGTGACTACAGAGGCTGCTACTGGAGGCGGAGACCCTGCAGCAGAGAAGGTTGATGAGGAGGAGGTGATTGCCGTGGTAGCAGAGGCCTTTGCCGAGAAGTCTGCTGAGTAGAGAAAACCAAGAAAAAATTCCCAAAAAACAAAAAGAGGCGAAAGCCCACTTTTTTCATTAGAAAATTCTGCTATTAACAAAAATTTGAAAATAACAAATTACATACAATTCTGTATAAAATACTACATCATACATTTTCAGATAAGATGGCATCTAACACTGTTTCCAAAGAGGAGTTTGAAGCACTTGAAAAGCGTGTACTCAATCTAGAGGGAGAACTCGTAAAACTACTCGCTCCAACCAAGACTAAAAAGACAGCTAAGCGAGAAGTAAATGCTGCCGATAGTAACTTCTTCTTCAAATCAAATACTCGCGCAGAGAATGATTCATCTAACAGTATTCGTGAAGAAGCCCTACTTATTCTCAATGAGCCAAGTCATCCTTTCTTCTCTGATCCAACATACGGTGTTCAATGGAAGAAGCTTTATTCTGAGTTCATCATCTATATTAAGAAGCACTTGAACTGTACAGAGTTTACTCGCTTTAATCTTGAAAAGAAGGCAGGACTTCGAAATCATCATGACTTTAAACTCATACTCTACAAAGATGAAACTGTTCTTCAAACAGTAACACTTGAGTTCAAGAATAATTCGGTTCCACAGTTTATGCAAGAGTTTGATAAAAATAATTGGACCAACACTACTCTTGCAGAGTATTGGTACGATAACGGTTGGCTCGATCGCATTATCGCGCTATACCCCCAGCCACTTTCCTTTCCAAAGCCTGCGCGTGATATCTATCTTAAGGAGGCACATAAGATGATGACAAACAAATTTGCCCCATCCTTCTTCAAGCAGTTCTATGACTTCGACCACAATGATACTTACTCTGAGCAGTCAAAGCAAAAGGCTCAGATAACACAGGAGGGAATTGCAGCGTTTCTTGCGGAGCACGGAAACTCGTTTGATGTTGCTAAACTCAAGACTAAGTGCCAAGCAGATCAGATCGCAAAGAATTACTGTATTTGGAGGAATGGTCACTTTGACTTTGATGAGATCACAGATGCTGAGTTAAGCCCATCTGAAATTAAGAAAGTCACAAAGAACACAGTTATTTTAACAGCAGGACCTTCCACTCTTCATTGCCTACTCCGCTGGAAAAATACACTTGGCATTTGCTGCCCCGCTTGGCAAATTAGTGTTCATCGTTAAGAGATTTATGATCAAAAAAAAATTTGATAAAGTTTTTTGTTATTTTTGTACTTAGAACTATACAATCAATCATGGCTTCCCGCGTACGCTTCAGCATTAGCCCCAAGACCGCATTTGAGCTTGTCTCTCAGCTGGAGAGTGGTGAGCTTGTCATCCCTTCTCATCAGCGTGGTGAAGTATGGCCACTGAGGCGCCAAGTTGCTTTCATCCGCTCTGTGATTGAAGGCATTCCCACACAGGCAATCATCATGCGAAAGATTGATCGCAACAATGATATTACTAGTCTCGAGGACGGACAGCAGCGTCTTAGTACTTTGAGAAAGTTTATGAATGATGAGATTGCTGGACCGACTGGTAAGTTCAGTGAGCTAAGCGGCATCATGCAAAACAATGTCCGTATGTATGCGTTCGCAGTAACTATCTATAACAATGCGACATTGCCTCAGACTATTGCCATCTTTGACCATTTCCAGAATGGTGTTGCTCTTACTCCTGGTGAGCGCATTCATTCAATGAGTGCCATCTCTCCCTTTGTTCGCTTTGTAAAGACTCAGCTCATGACATCTGGTGCTGGTCTTCATGATAGGGCCGCACTTGTTTGGGGCATTCGTAGTGGAGACGATAAGCGTCGCAAGGATCTTCTGATGGCATCTGCACTCTGTGCTGGACTCGCATTTGGTGTTAACGCAATTACAAAGAAATGGACTGACTGGCAGAATAGTACATGGTTTTCAGACGAGATTGATGAGGGCGCAGTCATCAACTTGCTTGAGACTATCATTGGCATCTACGAGCGCGTTGAGCAGAGGAGACCTCTTCGTGGCAAGAAGATTCTGAACACACAATGGCAGGTGGGTAAGTTTAGCGGCTATATTGCCTACAGTCTCCTCACCTTCCCAGATAATATAAATGCTCTCATCCGAGGCTGGGTGAACTTTCTTGCGAATGCGAGGGATCATCCTGAGAATATTAAGAACATTCTTCACAAGTATACCAAAAAGACTCGTAGTTGGAATGAAGAGCGCTGGATGCTTGGCTATCTAAGTGTGTTTAATCCTGAGGAGGCTGAGCGAACTGCTGCTGCTGTGCCCGATGATTCAGAAGATGAGGACGATGATAGTGATATCTAAATATATATAAAGAGTTACTTATTTATTTATTTTTGCACTTCCGGATTTACCTAATTTATGCTAAAATTTGATTGCATCTTTTTTAGTTTTGGAGAGATAGAATGCCATCCCATACATGCGAACGCTGTGGAAAGGAATTTGCTAGAAAAACGAGTATTAACACTCATATGAAGCGAAAGAATCCTTGTAAAGCGCCTACTACACTTCTACAGAAACAGGTGAATGAAGTTCTTGTAAAAGTTGCACCACACCTTGAAGTGCCTGTAACTGAATTTCGCGATGTGTCTAAGAAGTTTCACGAGACTTTATCAAAAGATCAACGTCAACAAGAGGGAATCTTCTTTACACCAAAAAAGGTGCGCGAACTGCTCTTTGACGCAATAAATAACTTGAACATAAAGCCACAAACTATTCTTGAACCGTCCTTTGGTTCAGGTGAGTTCTTACTTGATGCGCGACGACTCTATCCTGATGCTATTGTAACTGGAGTTGAAAAGAACAAGGCTCTCTTTGATTCACTTAAACAGCCGAATCTATACTGTGATGATTTCATGTCTTGGAAGGGAGAGCCTGTAGATCTTATTATTGGAAATCCGCCATACTTTGTGATAAAGGAGAAGAATTCAAAGTGTATGACTGGGCGACCCAATATCTTTGTAGCCTTTCTCTACAAATGCTTAACCGAACATCTGAAAAAGGATGGTTTCTTAGCATTTATTCTGCCAACCTCTCTTATGAATTGCTCCTATTATCAACCAATGCGTAAGTATATTGCGGATAATACCACTGTTCATGCTGCGACTCTTCTTACAAAAGCGGGATTTCATGATACAACACAGGAGACAATGCTTCTTGTATTACAAAATAAAAAGACAAACGATAATTTCATTCTTACAACCCCTAATGGTAATCTCTATGTCACTCCAAAGTATGCAGAACTTCGTACACTTCTAAAAGGAACTACAAATCTGGAGAATCTTGGGCTTGCTGTAAAGACTGGCTCTGTTGTCTGGAATCAAGTAAAGGACCAACTTGTAGATGATGGTGTAGTTCTCATTTATGCAAATAACATTCATAATGGACAACTAGATATTGGTCGTGTTGATGGTGAAACTAAGAAGCAATATATTAAAGAGAACTTTGTAAAAAAACAATATGACGATAAGGATGATCTTTGTGTAGCTCCTTCAAGTGGGCCTGTTATTCTGGTGAACCGCGGCTACGGAAATAGTGGTAGTAATTATGCGTTTAACTTTGTAAAGATTGATATGGAAAAATACTATGTAGAAAATCATGTAAATGTGATTTATGCTAAAAATAAAGTCGCAGAAAAAATGCTTGATAGTGTTGTAAAGAGCTTTCAAGATCCTCGTACTGCGCAGTTTATTGAGTGGTTTGTAGGAAATGGCGCATTAAGCGCAAAGGAACTTGAGCAGGTACTGCCGATTTTCTAAAGTAAAAATTTGAGCCTCATTTGCTACAAACCCTATTCTAAATAAGCATGGACTCTCGTATGCGAAATGGTTCTCATCTACTCCAGATGCTCTGGTACTTTACCGCCCAACGTATTGTAGATACAGCAATCACAGTCTACAAACTTGATGCAGAACGGGCAGAAGCGCTTCGTCAAGTCTATCTACGCCCTGGAGATTATACTGTGCGTATTAGGTGATTTACGCTTTGGTCTGTTAATTTTAAAATCAGTCAAATACTTCAGACTAATCTCTCTTACAATATCTCGAGGTAACCAAATATCTTCTCCAGTTGTTCCTGTTATTGCTTTTGTTCCTGTCAAGCCGCGTTCATATTGACGACGCTCGTGCAGAATAGCCCGTTCGTAAATCTCCTTTTTTTGCTGTGCAGTAAAACGAGAGGCCCGATAGTATCTATAAGATTGATTCCCATTTTCAAAGATTCGTAGATACAACCCAAGAGGATTTGTAGAAGGAATAGGCAACATTTCTCCATAATATTCTTGAATCGCCGGATAAAAGCGAATCATAAGATATCCTGTAGAGTTTCGATAGTACTCAACAAATCTGCCACGAAAATGCTTTGCAGAAGCATATCTTGGTGGATTAACAAATCCATAATATTCTTCTCCTGGAACCAAGTCATAGATATTCACTTCAGAACCACATTGTATTTCCATTCTTACTGAGTGATAGTTGGTACATCATTTTCAATTTTGGCCGCTCGCGAAATTTGATTCTGCCTTGGTTGTATAGTACAAGTAGAACAATGCAACGGAAGGTCTTTCAGGGAGTTCCCTACTGGGTTGATTCGACACAGAAAGTCTATGCCTATGACCCGAAGGAGACAACGGGTACTCTATGGCTCGGTACTGTAAAAGATGAGAAAGTAACACTTCGTGATGACTGGCAGGCTGTCTATCAGCCGGCACTTGAGCAGTATCGTAGCGCAAACACGCAGCGAGCGCGTGTAGTAACACCAGCCAAGTAAAAACTTGAATTCTATTCTTCCATTTTTAATGACATAGAAATGGATGAACACATACCCTCTGCAGAAGCAATTCTTGAAAGGACTAAGAAGGAGCGGCCTCTAACAGTTGACGCATCCGTGGTTGCATCTTTCGGAGACCTATGTGAATCACTTCGTGCCTACCTCAAGAATCTCTGTGAAGTTAAGACAACGGAAAAGACTCCCCTTAAGAATTGGGTGCCTGCTGGTAACGGCCAATCAAAGCGAGAATCCGATCCTGTTGACTCTGGAACTGAAATGTCTTCCCTGTCACAGCCGCATTCGTAGCCGCCTCATATTGTACTTTTTGTTGATAGATCATATTCGCCTGATTCTGTACAGCAGGTGATTTATATGTAAAGACTGTGCTTACATAGTTACCATCGGGCATTAGTATTATGTTGGGCGAATGGTTGTTATTATTTTTTGTTGCACGGATAAATTGCTCTAGTGCGGGAGCTTGTTGTCCAGGCATTCTATAGTAGAGTGTTTTTTATTGATATCTTGGGTCTATTGATACCCAGTTTGAGTTTGGATATCTCTGTTGATGCAAATACTGTCCCTGCTTATAATTATTCTTGTCAGCAAAGTTGTTAAATTGGTAGTAATTACTGCCAACATATCCAGCAGCAATGACTGTGCTGACATTGCTGTTATAAGTCTGAACATTGTTAAAAAGATCCCAATTTGTCTGATAAATAAGTTTCTGCCCGATGCTCATAAAAGAAAAACCACTACAGTCAAAGAGAACCGTAGTCGCACTCATCCTACAGTAAATACAGAAGTGGTATCATTGCCTTTATACACAGCAAGCCAGGCATCCCGTGTATCATAGATACTATTGGTTGCATTATCTTGAATGCGCTTATCAGGTAGAATCTGTGCAGTTGCAATTCTCATCTTGTCTTTGCGAATGGTGAGGCGATACTCCAGATAACAATAGTCATGGAGACCAGAGCTCCATCGTTTCCAACAGTGTTCACAGTACTGTTTTGAGTTCGTCATACTAAATTTGAAGTCTATTTGAGTACTCAAATTTAGTATAGATTACAATGCTCTATGTTGGATATCCAGTCTATTTTGAGACAGCATGTACAATACTTAACTCACCCACCGATGAATCTGAGAAGTCTATGAATGACCGACTTAATACCTATGGACTTGTTCTTGATTGGATTGATAAGGGTGTCTGTATTCTTGGTGTACCAGTTAAGGAAATTCATATATCTGACAGAGCCTATCAGTCAGTTGATAATGGGCTCATGCAGATTATTCTCGCCAAGAAAAAGGTTGTTGAAGGATTAAAAGCACTTAAGGCCAATCTTGCGCGCTTTGAGATTGCACCGATGGAGGAGGAGACTATTTGGGTCGAGAATCCCGAGCCGTATTTGATTAGCACTGGCTAGGTGATAGCCGTCACTGACCGAAGGCGTCAATGTAAAGTAAACAAATAAACCAGTTGATTCAAATCTGCCAGCATCTCATCCCGAATTGTAAAGAGGTCGGAGTCTTTCTCGCCTAGGCCCTTCATAAGGGCTCCCTGAAGAACTTTAATACATTCATGAACATAGGAAGTCGCTTTTTTATCTGTGAGTTGCTCAACTTTGTACGCAAGTGTGCGCATCTTGGGCCGCCCATATTTACCAATATAGACCTCTACGAAACGGTCTATGTTTTTATCTAGGCGCTCGATAACTTCATCTGTGGCCTTATGTCTCGCATAGGAGACAGTTTGCCAGTGATAGAGTTTGATTTGGTCGCGCATAGTAAAAAAAAATTGTATTGCGGCGGCGCTCATTACTAAAGTATACAAATAAATAATGAAGACGTCAAATATTTGTGTTGAAAGAGCATATTACTGTTCTTTCTGTGGTATCTATGGACATACAACTACAGGCTGTAACAGACTGTCCGTATCATCTTCCCACATTATATCTGAAAAGAATACAAAGGAACGCGTACAACAAATCTATACTCCAGTTCTTGAAGTTACAGATAAGGAGGAGAATCTTCGGGGACTCCTCATTGCCTACGGACGGGAGTATTCGCAGAAACAGGATGGTGGAAAGGAGAACAAGCGGCGCCTTAAGCAACTTGCGGATGAGGAGGGCCTGCTTCTTGTAATTCTCAATCCAAAGACTGGAGAATCTCACCCCTATGTAGATGAAGCGCCACGTGAGCGTAAAAAGAAGAACGCGTCGGCGACAGCGGCAACGGCAGCAAAAAAGAACTAGACGCCATCGGCAGCATGGAGGTGGAGATCAATCATCTGTAAAGATGCCACTTGGAAGCATTGTAATTGAACGCGATGCGGGGGATCAGTATTCTCCTTTTTTAGCGGTTGAACGTGATACGGCTCGTAATGAATTAAGTGCTAGATCGGAAGTATAAGTCAGCAGTTCTATGAGTAGGACAGAGGATCAAAGAGCCCTCCATAAATCGACTTGTAATTGGAGCTTCAACTGGCTTACTACAGAGTTCGCATGGTCTTACCCAAGGATGATCCTTTTCACAGGCCTCACAAATAGGCTTATCTCCTTTCTCATAGTCCCAATCATAAATGGACTCATTGCATTCACAACAGTAGTCACGGATGGTTATTCCATGCTCATCCATGAGTGCTCGCATCTGCTCTTTAAGAACATCATGTTCCTCAATCAGTTTATCATAGAGTGTCTGTAAAACCTTCTCTCTATCTTGGTGATGAAGAGTTAGGGTCGCCTCAAGAATTAGGCTAAATAGCGAATTTGCTGTGAAGAGTAGTTGTTTTTCCATTTTTGTATACTATATTGTATCATATAAACTTCAATTTTACTAATCGCGTTTTAAATAAGTACTTTTGTAAAGGCCACTTCTATAGAATGGAGGGACAGGAGGGATTTATTGCCCTTGGGTATGCACCCGCAGATTTTGCTGACTCCGAGGTGACAAGGCCATCTGAAACATATCTTGATTCAGGGAGTCAAGCTCCCGCAACAATCTTCTCCTCGGCAGTTTTAAATACACAGGCCAGCCATTTTAGAGATATCCGTGACCGTCATGTAAATACAGTGACCTATGCGCAGAATTGGAAACGCAAAATACGCGACCTATTTCATCACGGCAATGAAGAGGTACTTGGTTTTTTAGCGAAGCCGCTCACATCGCATCCAAGCCTCGGTCGCGTCGAGCAACTCATCCGCCGTTACAGTAAACCGGATGATGAACGAATTCGTGATAAGACTATTCTACGCGATATTGTAGCCGATCTTTCTGGAACAAACATAAATACTTTGGTGGAGGAGGAGATTGGTGAGAGTCTTCATAGCTTTGTAGGTAAGGTTCATAAAGTCTATGACCTATACCGTGAAATTCTGGACCAGACTTGTCAGGCGGATATTCGTCTACGAAACAAAGTCTATGCGCTCGATAAAATCCAGCCGCGACTGGTCACCCTGATGGAACTCGGTTCGGCCGAAAATACGGCTGAACTTGAGCGCCAGATTGAATTATATCTGAAATCAATTTATGACCAGAATAATCCTGAGGAGGAATATAAGACCTCACTACAACTCTATAAAAAATTCTTGGTGGTCAAGGAGGTTGTGGCCATGTTACGAGTTTCAGCAGGACCTGAACGAGAGCCAATTTGTGGAATCTGCTTAAATGAGACAGTGCTCTTTGCAGTTGTGCCCTGTGGTCATACCTATTGCGATGGCTGTTCAAAAAAACAATATACTCAGTGCTTTATGTGCAGACAGACCATTCGTGACCGCATTAAAATCTATTTTACTTAGAAGTCTGCATTTGTAGCGAAGGTCATGAGTGCGGGGTCCTTGCCAACCGTCGCCTTCGCATAGGTGCTGACACGCTTCTCGAAGAAGTTGTCCTTGTTCTCCAACGACATGTTCTCCATGAAAGGGAACGGGTTCGCACTGCGATAAATCTTCGGATAGCCGACCTGAAGCATGAGACGGTCTGCTACAAACTCAATGTACTGGCACATGAGGTCTGCATTCATACCAATGAGTTCGCACGGCAGCGCCTTCGTAATAAAGTGCTTCTCAATCTTAACGGCCTCACGCACCATCTTATGTACCTTCTGCTTCGGTAGGCGATTGACAATCTTACTGTAGAGGAGGCAGGCAAACTCGGTGTGGAGTCCCTCATCACGCGCAATAAACTCATTACTCAGGGTCAAGCCAGGCATGATACCGCGTTGCTTGAACCAGAAGATAGCGCAAAAGGCTCCACTGAAGAAGATGCCCTCAACGCACGCAAAGGCAAGCAGGCGTGTGCCAAAATCGGCATCCTCGCTATCAATCCACTGAAGAGCCCAATCGGCCTTCTTCTTCACAGACGGAATCGTCTGAATAGCATGAAGGAGGTCATTCTTCTCCTTCTTGTCCTGGATGTAGTTATCAATGAGGAGACTATAGGTCTCACTGTGAATGGCCTCAAGCAGATTCTGGCACGAGTAGAAGAACTTTGCCTCAGGAATCTGAACTTCGCGCATGAAGCGGGAGGCGAGATTCTCCATGACAATGCCATCGGAACCAGCAAAGAATCCGAGGATGTGCTTAATAAAGTGCTGCTCACCAGGATTGAGCTTCTCCCAGTCCTTTAGGTCCTTTGAAAGGTCAATCTCTTCCGGAGTCCAGAAGACGGCCATATGCTGCTTGTATTTCGCCCAAAGGTCGCCATGCTTGATTGGAAAGATAACAAAGCGCTCCTCCGTAGGTGTGAGAATGGGCTCGGGGACCATCGGGGCTGCCGCTACGGCCTCTGAATCAGCTTCGGGGGCTGCCTGCTGTGTAAGCGGCTTCGGATCTGTGTTCGTCGACAACTCGTCAACGGCTACCGCTTGCTTCGGGAGCTCGAGTGGGGCCATATGGCCAAGGTCCTCAGGTGACCCAATTGATGCCTTCTTGCTGCGCTTCTGTGCCGTAAGTGTAGGAGAACGTTTTACCTCCATCTTTTTCGGGACCACCGTAATCTTAGCTGAGAAAGATGATTCCATTGAAACTTGTTTCGTAATTTTTTACTTCAGCTCATTCAAGTTTTTGGGTGGCCAGTTGTTCATAGAATTTGTGGACTTTGTCGTGGGTAATAAATGCAGTTTTCTCAAGATCCCAGATATACAGTGAATCTAGACTCTTTACTCGACTGAGAGCGACGTAGGCCTGACCGCATTCGAAAGTAGCGCGTCCAATATCAATTAGAGCACAATCAAGTGTGGCACCCTGTGCCTTATGAATAGTGACGGCATACGCAAGTGCTAAGGGAACCTGCTGGCGTTTCACAGTTTCAAAGTCGTCACAAGCCCACTCGGCTGGACCAATTTCAAGGACCAATCCATTTCGGAACTTTACAATTGGATTCGCCTCCACAGTTTTCCCAAACTCTGTGACTACACCACGACTTCCATTTACAAGACCTTGCTCTTGATTACGATTTGTAAGGAGCATCACTTGTGCGCCCACTGCCAAGGTCAATTCAGGTACATACGATGCATCGCGGTCGAGTTTGTCAATGGCGAACTTCACTTCAGGACGCTCAAGGTCAATTACATGGTCACCACTTGTCACCGTCTTTACTTTGTAGGTGTGTCGGTCACCCTTGAGCTTCTTAAGATTCGTTGTGTTCACTTGGTCAACAGCCGCTTTGCGACTAAACAGTAGCGTAGGCCGGATTTCCAGTGACTTCCAATCGAGATTCTGGCGAGTCTTCAGAATTTCAAGTGACTGATCAGACAGAATACCCCCACGCGCTTCATTGAGAATTATATGAAAGACTGGGTCAGTCTGTCGTACAATTTGCGTTAATTCTACAGTCGTTGGCACACACTGTCGCCAAATAGGAGATTCAAAGACAAATATGGTCTCTTCGGGACCCTTATTCACTGGAGGAAGTTGAAAGAAATCGCCGACGAAGATGCACTGGATGCCGCCCATCGGCTGGCAATTTTTACGGAGGGCTTGTGCAATTTCATTGAGTTTTTCAAGCAGTTCAGGGGTCAGCATACTGACTTCATCAATGATCAGAGTATCCGTATACTTCCAACGAACTGCGAGATTCTTAAATTTCTTTATTTTAGCAATTAGCACAGCAGTGCTATCACGACCAAGACCAATACCAGCCCAACTATGAAGTGTCTTTGCCTTTCGTCCAAGAAGAAGGGCAGCGCAACCTGTAAGGGCAGTTGTAGCAACGAGTTTATCTCGTGCATTCAGTGCATCTGTTATTTTCTCAATTATATAGGTCTTGCCTACCCCTCCAGGGCCTGTCATGAAGAAAGATGCACCTTTGAGTGCAAGGTCAAATGCGACTTTTTGTTCGGCATTGAGTTCAGACATTCTTACCGTATTTATAGCAAAAAATACACATCAAATTTAACTACTATTCAAATACCGATGGAAGGCACCGCAGAACATCAAGCCACTTATGTTCGCCTGCCTGAAGACCAAAGAGCACCGCCTCCTTTGCATTCAGAGTGAGGGTGCGAGTATTGAGATGAATATCACCACGTTCTGCAATTCGCGTAAAGAGAAAGGTCAGAAAAGTCTCGAGGTCGCAGGGAGTCTGGAGGCCTACTGAACGAAACCAGGGAACCGCACGGAGCCTCGGGTCAAGCGACAGTTCACGGAGGTCACGATTCGTCAGTCGCTTTGAATAGGAACGCATCGTATCACGAAGTGCGGTCGTATCATCGGACATTTGATTTAGAATACTATAAAGCACAGTAAAGGTGTGCTTCGGCGGTGTCGAGTCGAGACTTGAAAGAGAGGTAGGGGTTGACATTGTACAAGGGTCAGATGGATTGGCCCGCATCAATTTTTACTCATGGCTTGGACAAGTTTGCTTAAGGGATGATGAAACTCGGCCCAGATAAACCAGGGTACACAGTCCGCACCCTGGATATCAACAATCCAATGGGGTGGAACAAAGAGGGTCGAACCATTGCGCACCTTGATATCCATGAATTTGATTTCACCAATGAGTGGAGCCTCTGCACGTTTAATCGTCGCAAATGGCTTTCCTTGCCAGACTTTCGGTAGATAGGTTTCAGATGACTCGGGCATTACACTAATGACAAGGTCGCCATCAGTGGGCATAATCATCGTAGAGTAGGCCACAGTTTTCCGTAGTCCCTTGGCTCCAATGGCGACCTCGGCCCGTGATGAAAAGAGAAAGCGTTTCCATTCGGAGTCAATAATTTTGGGGAGCCAGGTGGTCTCTAGCCATGTCTGAATTCCTACATGGTCAGCGAGTTTCTCGGATGAAGTCGGAAACAGTGACGTAATGGGGGCCTTCGGATTTGCCATAATATCTGCCAGTTTGAGATCACCATAGGGAGCATCTTGGATTCGTGGAATCTCGCGAATCGTATTCGGATTCCAGAGTTGCGTGGGTGGAAGTGATCTCAAGACAATTAAGTTGTGTTCCGTAAGCAAGGCGGGTAATTTTTCGAGTTGGTCCGCTTCAATCTGACTCACATCAAATCCTTCGAGGGCCTGTTTATAAAAAAACACGGCGACGAAGAAGAGAAATGCAAAAATAAGGCAGATTTCTATAATCATCGGGAACCCTTTTCCTTCTTTAAGGTGCGGGAACGAGATTTACTATTAAGACGCAGCCCGTGGTCATTACGCGCAGACAAGGCCGAAAAGAAGTTGGGCATGAATATACGACCCTTAATATTCTTAATTTCTGAGGGGGTTAATTTGTGGGTAGAGGACTTGGAGTGGGGGCCGTGAGTCGTCGTGACCTTCTTAGTACCCTTACCATTCTTTACATTTACCATAGTCTGTTTACAATTGCGCTTTCCATCCACAATTGTTGTGTGCGACTCAGATGAGTGGTAGGAAAAATGCTTCATTCTACTTGTTACCTAGAGCTTTTTCACGAAGTGAAATCAATGGAGGAGATACAGTTCTCAGGTCGCAAGATTACCCTAAATGACGAACAGTTCAGCGCAGTCATTCGAAGCCCACATTGTCATCAACGCATTCTTGCTGCCGCAGGTTCAGGCAAAACAACAACACTGACGGCTCGTATCTCCTGGCTAGTAGAGCGGTGTGGAGTTCCTGCCGACCAGATTGTCCTCGTGACATTCTCCAGAAATGCTGCTCATCAGATGAAACAGCGACTTGATAGCCTCATTGGTCAAACAGACATCTGGGTCGGAACCTTTCATGGTCTCTCTCGACAGCTTCTACAAAAATATGAGCCGGTCGCACTACAGAAAATGTATTTCATTGATGAGCTCGTCATTATGGGCACTCAGTGGCTTACTACACGAAGGGGCCGTGCCTGGGTCGGTGGACTTCGGTATATTGTAATTGACGAATTCCAAGATATCAATGCCATTCAGTGGCGGATGATTGAACGGATGCTTCATCCTGGTTGCTGGCTCATTGTAGTTGGTGATGATGCGCAGAATATCTACACCTGGCGTGGGAGTGATGTGAGTTTCATTCTTGACCTTCACAAAAAGATTCCTGGGCTCGTCGATGACCAGCTCCGCAAGAATTATCGTTCAAGTGCGGCTATTATCAATGTGGCCAATGGAACTCTGAAGAAGATTCCTAGTCTTCCATGGAAGGGCACAATGATTGCACAGCGACATGGAGGGAGCCGACCCGAAGTACATTTTTTTTGGCGTGCATGCGATGAAGTCAAGTGGGTCCTACGACAAGTAACGATTCTGCAGCAACAGCATCCTAAGTGGACTTTTGCCGTTCTTAGTCGTACAAATTCGGACCTGTACAGACTCGAGGAGGCCCTACAAATGGAGGCGAGGCCCTATCGCCTTCGTGATGTTGCTGATGAATACGTCGTAGATGAAAAGGGTGCGTGCCTGGACCTTGTGACACTTCATGCATCCAAGGGCCTTGAATGGGATTGTGTGTTTCTTATTGGCTGTAACGACGAAATGTTTCCATCACGCAAGAAGGCTGAGGATATTGTCTCAGAACGCCGACTCTTTTATGTAGGTGTGACTCGTCCTCGTGCGATGCTCTATTTCAGTTATACCAAGCAAGAACAGGCCCTGTCAAGATTTATCCGTGAAATACCCTCTGTACACCTACTGTACACTGGACTCGCTCGTTATACACTCAGTGATGCCGACCGTACAGAAGGTCGCCCGCGTCTACTTGACATTCTCGGAGGCCTCGATGGAAACCAACTCCACGAACTTCGAAAGGCGGGACGGTTCCAAGTTCTTGAACGAGAAAACCAATTAATTGAAAAACTTTTTCCAACGGGTCTCTGGAAAGTTCCCGCATGGGCCCTTGTCTACGATAAAGGCGGTGACTTCCACCGGTTTCTCCGGCTTTTTGTCTACCGGGCTATTTGGAAGTATTGCGGACAGGAGGAGGCTTTTCATGAGCCGGCACTTGAACGATTGATTTTTACCTTGCGCGTCTACGCAGAAGAGCGGGAGTTCTTTGAAACATGGCGTTCGGAGATTATTGAGATTGTCCACACTTGGTTTCGCGCAACAGGTTCTGAGTTACCGGCTGTTGAGTTCTCTGCCGTAGCCGAATGGTCCGAGCGTCATGGTTTTGGATGGACCATTCAAGAGACTGTCAAGGCAACTACCCTGCTCGCAAAACTCCGAGGACAACTCAGACCCCTACGCTTTGAGAACTACGACCTCAATGACTTTCATATCGGCTCGGCGCGATATATGGTCCCCACCGAGTGGCGCGCAGGGGCTCTACAGTCATGGAGACGCGTAGGTGACCGAAGACTGACTTGGAGAGATGTAATTATTGACCTGTGGCGCTTAGGAGGCCTTAGTCTCTGTGCGGAAGGACGCAATGCGGCGCTTTTTCGTGTTATTGAGATGAGTCAATACTTGCTTGGTGAGGAACTACAAGAATTTCTAGAGGACCTTGACCAGCGTATTAGCGCATGGCTGACAACCTGCGAACAGGAGGAGCCACAGTTTGGGATTGAGCTCGCAAGCCAAGAAATTTTCATGGAACAGCTCGACTTTGTTAATTGTGGAACTTTTTGGCATATCTGTAAGGGGGGTGGCCTAGATGCCGTTCAGATTCTTGAACTGGCCGTGCGAGCATCCTTTGCACGGCAGGAGGGAATTGCGGTGGCCGCTGTAGGGTGGATTCTTCCGTTGGAGGGTACCATTGTTCAGATAGACTTACCTGAGCAATGGGACAATGATGTGATAGCAATACTTGATGCGGCAGGTCTCACCAACCCTTTTGCTGAACCTGCTTCCAACTAACAGACTCCGCACGACCAAATTTGTGGTAACGGTCCTGCTTGGTCGCATTATTGAAGAGACGGTCTGAATAGTGGAGAGTCACGCGGTCCGCCTGTTCGCGGCAATCATACGGCGCCGCGCGTAAAAGTACCTTCGGCATAGCGAGTTCATCAATGAACTGTGTAGAAGGCCCCCTGCGATCCGGGATAAGGACTCTCTGTTGAAACATGTCACCTGTACGAGGAGGAACATACTGATTTGTTTCACATGTTCCCAGGGGACGGTCCAGACGACGAGTCAGGGACTCATTATCAATATTATTTGACCAACGCTGAGGAGGGTAGAATTCACCTCCTGAAGGAAAGACAATTGAGTCGGGTACAGGAGGCAGTGCCTCAACCGGCCCTGCAGTTACATACTCCATACAGACCTTCGTCCAGGGACGAAAATCTATAGGGAGCGCAACGTGCTGATTTGGCACCGTCTTCTGATAAATCTGCGTCGGGTCCCAGTGACTCTTGATACAAACAGGAGGAAAGAAAGGTTGGGTCGTGGATCCTTGTATAGGATAGGCCTCGACAGGCGTACCCTTTTCACGGGGATAGTTCTTTGGAGGAACTGCATCAAAAACAACCGGCACCTGTACTTGAGGCTGGCTCATTTACCGTAGGACTAGATTTTAGTTCGCTTTCGGAATTGTAGATGTCACTGTGGCCTGTGTGACTTGTTCATTAATCTGAACGACAGCATTCCATTCACAGTCTGCATTGTTAATTTGCGTACCTGTTGTGTCAACCCACTGGAATGTGAGTTTATCCATAGATGTCAAGACAGGATTGAAGGTAATTGGATTCTGAATCATTGTCTGTGCGTAGGCGCCGAATCCAGCAAGGAGCAATTTGGCTGCATATTGATTCGTCTGTCCCTGCGGTTCATGAGTAATCGCCAGATTCTCCTTAGCACTGGCGTCCATCCGATTCATTGTGAACTCTTTATTGAGCTTCAAGAATATGTAATCATCGAGAATCTTATAAAAACTCGTTGCGCGCTGAATTGTATTATAAGGTGTATCTAGTTTTGGATACCCGAGATTCCATCCAAGGCCCCATTCGTCATCAAGTTGTGCGTACTGCGGCGTGAGTGCGCTTTGAAAGAGAATTGAAAAGAGGAGTGGATCTGTAAATCGTGCGCGTGTCTGTACATACGTTGGTAAGATAGGTGTTAAATAGTAATTAATATAGGCTGAAACAGATGCTGTGACATTTGAATTGATTGTACCGAGAAGAGTAGCATTTGCTAAATTCGCATTGTAGATACTAATATATTTCGCCAAGAAACTTCCAAATCCATTGAACGTGTAATTGGAACCTGGAAACCCTGGAATGACGTTTGAGCCGTATGTGAAGTTCCCTATGAAATTGGAGTTGAAGGTCCCAAGAACTTGCGCGTAGGTTTTATTTACAAGGGGTGAATTTGATAGATCAACAAGAACTGTCTGCATTTCATTTGAAAGGTCACGTAAACTGATAAATCCGAAGTTGTACTGATTAGGAAGATAAAATCGTGTAAGACAGTCAAACTTTTCTGTGGGTGAGTAGCCGCGCACTGCGAGATAAGAATACCCCTTATTACCGCAGATATCATTTGTCGATTCTTTATAAGGCTCAAGCGGAATATTGTAAATATAACTGTAGAATTCGTAGCCTGAACTTACATCGTAGTTTTTGAAACGCGCCTTTGTTTCAGAGCCAAACTTATTAAAAATATCATTTGAAAGGTCTGTATAGTTGTCATAATAGAACATTGCTGTATGCGAATAGGAGGGATATGTCGTCAGATCAGTCGTATTTGTAATAGGTGAGGAAGTGGTCTGTAATTTTTTCATAACAATCTTAACTGCAGGATACATGACTTGCCATGCATTACAAGCTGAGAATGGGAGTAAATCAATACCTGACTCAGAATATCCGTATGCATTTAGTTGTGGTTGTGTATTGTTAATATCAGGAACCGTATAGGGACTGAAGGGTGTATAATAGCCAAATGGTTGAGGATATGCATTAAATACGGTAGGATTTATTAAAATAGGCCACTCTATAGGATCGTTTACAACTCCAGAAGAATCACCTGTTAGTATTGCATTGTGCGAATCAATTGTAAAAAAACAATTTGCCTGAAGTGTAATTGAAATCATAGGCACTGCTGCGTGACTAGGTTCATAATTTTGTGGCGCAGGTGTATAATAATTTGAGCCTGTTTCAAATGAGCACTTTATTACGGAATATGGCGTACCCGTATTTTTAAGATTTTGATTAAGTTGATCGAGAAGTTCTGTACCGAGCTTGGCTAAATCATTATTAGGTTCAAATGTAGTTGTAAATGTTTGATTATTATAAGTCCAATAAAATGTAAGTTTACCTGTAATATTTGTAAATCCATTACAGAGATATGGAATCAGTTCTGGAAGTGTACTTAAGTTAACAACTTGCGTTGGAGTTGTCAAATAAATATTTCCAAATTGTCCTATCTGAAGAAACAACGACGGGTTTCCAAAGGTATTTGGTTGATTTCCAAGAATGATATCACTTACATTACCAATTAAATCTTTGTATGGATTATTCCCCCCATTTACAGATAAAACATTCTGTTGATTTACATTAAAAACTAGATCATTTATATAGGAATTAGAGAGTGTAATTGTTTGTTTAGCAAGTAGATCAGTATAAGTATATGCATTAATTTTTGCGTAGTATCCCCAGAGTCCATTTGATTGTGCTGTCCAGGCATATTGCAATTGGGGGTAAGTGTTTAATTCATTAGGACCTTTATAAGCGTACAAATTAAAGTTTGCATTTGAAGACCATGGAATATTAGAATTCTGTGAAACAATATCAAATTGCTCTTGTAAATAAATATTACTCTTAGCATCAATCTTTATTTGGTTGAAAAGACCATAGCCATATTTTTGGTAGATTCCTGAATTGAGCGACACAGAGCCCACGATACGAATACCTGTATTAAAATTAATCTGTGTAGGATAAAGACCAGGTTGATTGCTTAATAGTTTATAATAGGATATATTAAAATACTGACTTGTATTTGTAACCAGATTTAGAACAAAGAGATTTCCAGTTGAATCTGTAGTCCAGTCTAAATAGAGATTTGAAGAACAAGGTCCATTGCGTACTTGTGCGTTAAATGGATCACCAATAAAACTCGTATTCGCATATGTAGCAAGGGCTGGGTCAGCATATTGAGTAAAAGATGTAATATTGAATGAATTAAATGGAAAAAGGAAACCATTTGTAGGAAAGAAATTCACTACTTTACTTGTATTCGAATCAAACATACAGAAGTAACTTGTATTTGAGTTCGCATAGGGACCAGGTGTTAATGCGGGAGATCCCTGATAAATTGTCTGAAATTGAAAGAAGAGAAGATTTGTGTCTGTGTATGTGAATTTAACCAGCGATCTGTGTTGAGCAATTTGTGGAACATCAATTGTATAACTGAAATTTACAGAGTTACTCGTGTTTGAATCATACCATTTATATTGTGGCAAATCAGCGGCTGTCAAGGATATACCATTTGAAAGAAGTGATTTTACATAGATAGGCGCATTGATAGTTCGACTCGTGTTATAGATGAGTGGAATTAAATTATTATCTACTGAATTATATTTTGAAAAAATAAACTCAAACGCATATGATGTGTAATAAATATCTGTGGTTGTATAATTAATTTCACCCTCATGGCCTGGCACATCACTAATATTACTTGTTGTAACTAAAATATCTGTATTGTAATAATATACACTACCAAGTGTAAGAACAAAGAGATTATCCAATGGAGTTGCACCTTTTGTATTTGTTGTTATACCTAAGAAAAGATTCGACTGGTTTGTTGATGTATTTAAATTAAAATCAACCGTGGTTTTTATAACGTCAGTATAGTTTAGATTTATTAGCGGGGTTGAATGAATATTTGAAAAACCACGTATACCACTAAAATCTTCATTATAGTTTGAACCAAAATAATATGATACATTAGAATAAACAGTTGGATCGGGGCTAAGTACTTTTGTATAACTTCCACTATCCGTCATAAAAACATAGGGACCACTATTCAGCAGAGTTGTCATACATAGACCACCGCTGACATCAAGACTAATCTGAGTTGTAGATACAAGGGAAATAGTACTCGTTGTAAACATCTTAAAGGCATTTGAAACTCCAATTGGATCTGTAAGGCTCTGTGTATGTAGAAGGGTTGTTTGAATCGGTTGTGACTGCTCATACCATGATTGAAACAAATTAGAATCAGGTGGATAATAATAACCTGACTTGAAAGATGAGAGTTGTTGAGGAACATAGAAATCCTGATCTCCAGGGGGTGGAGTTGTATAGAGATTTGATGCGGTTGGAAGACTAGATGCGAGAATAGGTTTTGAAACATTTGGATATGGTACATAGGAGCCCATGAGTGTATAGAACTGAGCGATATTCCCATTACTATCAAAAGGTACAATTGAATAATAGGCATTTGAATCAAATAGATAGGTATTTGATGGAGTAAATCCTGTTATTTTCTGTGTAAGTGGTGATACAAAATTAGAGTTTATCTTGAACTGCCAGTAACTTCCACCAACCGTATCAAATCCGCCATAGAGCTTTTCAACACCAGGTGTGTATTGTATAGTATTTGTAAAATCAAGTAGATAAAGTGCCTGATTCATTGAAAGATCATTCAAATAACTTCCAGTTACTGCGTTTGTTGGAAAGACGCCCAGATGTTTAATTGCGGCATTTGGGTCCGCAAATGAATCACCCCCTGCGGCAGGCATATATGCTGTTTTAAAAACAACTTGGTCAATCTCCCATGTACCTGCCTCAGGTAAAAAACCAAGACCTATTACTCCTTGATTAAGATTTATACCCGTTGAAATCTGTTTCGTTACACCATTTACTAAGGCAAGTGTAGATGCATTATAGGAAAATGTATTAATTGCGCCATAACTCGCATCTATAACCCGTGTAAAGGAGGGGATACTCTTAACACTTGAAAAGGTGGATTGGTAAATTTGCGGCGGTATATATTGCTGGTCGTACCAGTGAACAATCTTATATTGGCGCTCATTTACTGTTGTCGGTACATAGACCGTATTTGTAATTGGTTTTAGAATTGCGTTGGAGCCTGTATTATAGAAATAGGTCTGTGTATTACTATTATACGGTGAAAGTTCTTGAAATGTGTACTGGTTCATAGGATCAATGCGAAATGTCGCGGATGGACGATTACCAGGAGAATTTGACTGATATCCACGATAGTCTGTTAAATCTGTACTAACTCCATTTGTATCATAACCAATTGGAGCGGCTGTTATAGGAACATACTGATTGAAGGACTGAGAACTAGGATCCGCACCTTGGAGATTGGAGGAGGTTGGGAGTTTCATCAAGTCAGTATCATAGAGAGATGCCCAGATTTGATTATAAGAAACATCCGCAATAACAGGAAAAGAGAGCGTTGGTATAGCGTATGGACTTACAGAACTATTATATTTATATCTGGCAAAAGGAGTTGTTGTAGTCTGCGGATAATAGGCCAATACTTTAATGCGAGTATTTGTAAAAGAGAGATTCTGTGACCTGACAATAAGATAATATGTATCACCCGAAATCACATTATTTGTAAAGAATACGCCTGACACGTCGGCACTTGCTGAGACTGTCTGTAGATAGTTATATGGATTTTCATTACGATAACCGCTAATATCAGCAAAAAAGGCACCTTGGTCATGATAGAAAAAGGCCTGTATGGGAGAGGCAAATTTCGCACTTTTACCAGTTATTGTATCAGAGACTATACCGATAGTTAAATTATATTTATAGCCACTCGCATCATATGGGGCCGAGACTGGATAGGGCGCAACGAACTGATAGTATTTTATGGGATTTTGAACCGTTAAAGTATAGTCATGCGCGTTATTCGATGCGTCGGAATAACTATATGCCCAATTTAGATTGACAGAGGAGATATCTGAGCGGACGAGTTGAGGATTATTTATATAGTTATAACTAATGTCAAAATAGGTTGATATAGGTGAACCAAACACATTTGAATTGAGAACGGGTGTTCTGTAATAATAAGGAAGAGGTAGTGTCTCCACTTGTAATGTTTGACGTACAAATGAGCGGAAACGGAAGACCGTATATCCACTGTTGTAAATAGGTGTAACACAATCACCTGCTCCAAAAGATGGATTAATAGTTATATTTCCAGAATTGTCGATAAAATTTGTGCCTGTCTGAATTGCTTGTGTAAGAGTATTATAAGGTACATTCAGATTCGTCCCACTGATATCTGCATAGGATGGAATCTGAGAATAACGATTCTTAATACCTGAACCAATAAAGATGACATTTGCGGAGAGATCTGCGGAATTTTTAGGGGGTGTCCTAGCAGTGATCTGCGGCCAATAACCAGGCGAATTCTGTAGACTTTGAGTTGATGAATTAACCTGAGGAGTACCTGACTGAAGAAGAGCAAGTGAATATCCTGTTGTTACGCCTGTGGCTCCTATGCCATTTTGTAGAAACATGACATTGTTAACATTTGTAAAGAAAGTGGCTGAATACGTGCCAAAATTGACGGCAAAATTGGTCGCAAGCGATTTTTGTAGGCGATTATACATATCGGTGAAAACAGCATTAAACCGAAGGTTGGAGGCCTGGAGATTGGAGTATTGTTGTGTAGTGAGCCCGTATGTATTTAGCTGATTCGCCAGAGCAATTGTTGTCTGATTTGTGATAAGATTGTAGAGGGATGTATTCAGCTGATTTGTAGAGATGCTGATATTGTTGTTATTCGTCGCATAAGTACAGTTATACTCATTTACAAGTGAATGGAGAAAAGTATTGAGTGTACGATATGCGTCAAGTACTGCTGTATTTAAATTAATGAGTTCTAGAATTACAGAATCATTGAGTCCCTGGAAGGTATAGAGAATACGAGACGTTACCGTTTCACCTGGTAGAAGCGTACTTGTCGTGAGTGTAAGATTCAGTTGTATGCTATACTGAGGGTCATTTACCTGTTCATAGAGAACAGGATAATAATACGCAATCAGTACATTGCCATATGTATATGTGGTGAGGCCAGCATTTGCTGAAGAGAAAAAGGTCGTGACAATCTGCGTCATTGTCGGATTGGCAATATAGGTGCCCTGGAGGCTGTTGTAGAAATTGTCTCCAGGTTGATTAAAACCCACGGAGAGATCACCTGCTGCGGTAAAGAGTGTAATAAAATCATTGATTCCGTTTGGGAAATAGAAGAAGAGAGGTGTGCGGTTTAGCTGTAATTGGAGTTCGGCAAGAAGTGAATTAATATCATAGGAACCTGTACGTATTGTTACAGTAATAATATTGTCCACTGTTTGACCGCCATTTACAATTGTACGACCCTGTTCAACAACCTGTAGACTCACATTCTCCTTACCAGGTCTGAAATAGTAGAAAGAGGAGAGAAGTTTCATCTGCGTAATGGAGAACTGCGACACATTGCGGTAGGTACGGGGTAGACGAATTGTGAAGAAAGTCGGTTGCGCATAGACATTGCGGTCACGGTCGAGACTATTAATCATTAAAATAGATGTGTAGGTTCCAGCACTTGTGTCGAACTTTGTACCTGTAGGGACATTCAGAACGCCACTGATGTCATAGGTACTGTATTCAAGACCTACTTTGCTATTTCCCGTGCGTGGTTGTACACGATTTGTAATCTCGGTCACTGCGTTTTCTTTAACAGCTCCCGCCTGTCTGAGTGAATTTGTTGAGCCAATTTGATAGATACCATCTGTTGAAGTATCAGATGAGGTAATACTGGATGAATCACTATCATCCGAATCTGAAAGATAAGGTTGATAGTATGATTGATGCGCCTGTTGCATCCCTTGCTATTAGTTTGGCATGTATTTTAGACCGACGAAGGCCGAGCCATTTAAGAAAATAGTCGCAACCAAGAGTAATGAATAACGGAGGCGGTGTTGCCGGCTATGTGCCCAATCCCTATGTACTCAATATCATTGGTCTACAAAATGTACAGAGCAATTCATCGGGTGTAGCTACGACAGTTGCGTTGAGCAATGCGCTCTGTAATATTGAACAGATGGTTGACTTTGGAACAAAGACTATTTATGCAAATAATCTGAGTAATTTCAATGCGAGTCCACTAGAAGTTCTGACAGACCTGAATTTGAGTAATACAAATCTCTATCAAAATGGCAATCTTATTGTTTTACCGACGACGAGTAATACAGCCGGAAACACAACACTTACAGATGGAACAAATACGGCCTATGTCAGCACGGGTGGACTCTTCGTAAATGGCGCAGTCACTGCTACGAATTTTGTTACGCCTTCGGATGAGCGACTCAAAATGAAGATTGAGACACTGGCAAATTCGGAATGGGCAATTGGACAGTTGCGAGGTGTCCGATTTGAATGGCGTGAAAGCGGTACGCGTGATATTGGATTTATTGCACAAGAAGTTGGTCAAGTAATCCCTGAGGCAGTGGTTGCCCACGCTGGAGAACTCTATGTAGCATATGACAAGGTAGTACCGCTACTCGTAGAGACCGTAAAGACACTACTTGAGCGTGTGAATCGGCTTGAACAAATCGTCGGTTGGGAGAAGGAGAAGGAATGAGCACGGCGAATCCTTTGGAACTGTTCTACATGATATGGCCATTGACAATTACATGTATAACATTTTGCTTTCTTGGCGCATTCTTAGCCACAGTTGTAGCTTCAGGTGCTGCGGCGGGGCTTGCCGTTGTCGCATACTATGGATTTCATTGGTTGAGGGACCATGGATATATTGAGTGGATACTTGCTGAACTCCGTGGGCGAGCGGAACGTTTGCGCGGCAATCTACGTGCCACCTTTTTACTACGGGGACATTTGAAGGAGATTCCTGCGGAACCGGTCCTCTATATTGCGCATCCACATGGGCTTTTCTTCATGGCACCCTTTTTTCATTGGGCTGCGCGGATTACAGACTGGCCTGAAGGGCTGGCGCGAGTACGACCGGCAGTCCATAGTATTTTTTTCAAGATTCCTGGCGTTCGAGAACTGATGGAAGCTCATGGGGCCATTGAGGCGACGGAGCGAGAGATCGAGGCTACGCTGCGATCTGGCGATTCTGTTATCTTGATGCCTGGAGGTGTTCAGGAGATTGGTTGTAAGGGGCTTACAGTGGTTATACGACAGCGGCGCGGATATTTACGAATCGCGCAACGGGTCGGATGTCCGATTGTGCCTGTTTTGACTTTCGGTGAAGCGGAACTCTTTCAGCCCATGGGCGGCCTCGACTGGTTTCATCGGTACTGCAAGGCGTGGTTTGGACTTGCGGTGCCCATTCCGAGTCTAGCAAGTCTAGGGCGGTGGTTTGAACTTTTTGAGAGACCATTGGCACCAGTTGAGACTTGGATTGGGCAGAGTATACGGTCGCCAACGCAAAAAAAAGTGGTTAGTGCACTACAGGCGCTTTTTAAAGAGGGTCAGCGGCCAGAGGATGTACTTACAATAGTTTAATTATTTGGATTATTCTGCTGGCGTAGACGAATAACCAACTGGTAGAGGAAGATGACCAGATTGATGTAGACTAGACGCTCGTGAAACTCAAGCTCCTCGAAGGGTCTGACAATATTGTGCGGGATGTCCCGCTCGACCATATTATATGTGCTCCGAGCGGTGGCTGTAATGTGCTGCTCCTGGAGAAGCGCATTTTCGAGTTGGATTCCATCCTCACGATCATCGTCAATAAGTCGAAAGATATGCCGAACGGCGGAGGACAGATGACGCTGAAGATTGACCGGCAAATGGCCATAAAGAGGTACAAAGACCCGATTCACCTCAACTACGGCCGCCGCAACACCAGCCTCCTCTGCGGCATTCAGATGACGGTTCATGTTGTTGACGTTATTATTATAGACACGATTGTTATTCATGGGGGCTCTCATTCTAGGATTATAAATGGGGTAAAGCAGGTTCAAATTTTTTGGGGGCGAAAGTAGTAAGATGAGTGAAGAAGTAGGTACTCTCATAAGTACAATTATGTCTGATATGGAAGATGGAACTCTTGAACCAGGATATTTATCTACACTCTCGACAATTATCACAGATATCTCTGGAACTCAAGATATGTTCTCAACACTTGTAGGAGATTTATCAGGAAATATTGTAACAAGTACATTTACAAGCACATTTATAGGAGATTTATCTGGTGTTCATATTAAAGTACCTCTAAGTATTAATGACTTACTAAATTCATATGAAGCAATTGTTGCAAGAGAGACAGCTGACCGAGTAAGTGTTACTAGCTTTACACTACCTTCTGTAGATGGACTAAAACCAGAACTATATAAATGGGCGGCTGCTGGATTTCCTAGCAGTTATAGTATTAGTACACTTTCATTATCACCACCTAGTATATGTAGTGATGGTGTAAATAGAACACTTCTCCAGTATTTTGAATGGTTACTTGGTAAACAGATTGCCGACTGGTTACACAGTCTAGATGAAATAACGGATGGAATGATATTTATGTTCTCACATGATGGCTCGAGTAAAATAACACTACATGTGACCAGAAGTTAAGTATTTTTTTATTCTATTAAATAGATATTAAAAAATACAATGACTGATGTAAAAATACAAGAAGAGCATACGAGATTATTTAGTACATATACTCCCTATAGTTCTGATCATCGAGCGCAAATATCTGAATGGATTGCTAACGGCTCTAAAGATGAATTTCCACTTACATCAATTGTAATTCAAATACAGCCACCTTTTAAAAGTCTTTCAGATTATTATAGAAGTTTAACAAATAAATCATTAAATGATTTTATTAATAATATAAATAGTATGTTTCCCGATTTTAAACTAGGATATAGATATAATGGTACAGAATTTGCATTTTATTTAACTAACTTCTAGTGTAACGTATTTGACCACGTCCGCCATCACCGCCATAACTATGTGTATTTGTATTAACTCCTGTTATAGCAGCATTTTGTGTTGACCAACCCATGCCACCAGCTCCTCCTGGTGCTCCACCATTACCACCCGCATTATTATATGATCCTCCTCCTCCTCCACCACCTTCAGTTGAACTAAATCCATCTTGTCCACTGTATGATGAGCCACCTCCTGCCCCCCCTGCACCACCTCCCGTACCTGAATTCCCGCCTGCGGTTCCTGAACCTGCCACACCGTTTGAACCATTTCCTGCTGAAGAAGCAGAACCTCCACCACCATTTTCAGGTGAGCCAGAACCTCCAGCACCTCCAATATATATAGTATTACCAATGGAACTTGCAGATTGAGTACTATTATTTGGATAAGCAATGTTATATCCATTACCACCAGCTGCTAATGCTCCTTGAGATGTTGAAGAAGGAGAAGAGTTTGCCGAAATATTTGCCCATGAAGATTGTCCTGCTGTGCCACTAGCTGATGCCCCAGTACCACCTGTCCCAACAAAATAATAAAGTGTAAACGCACTCGTAACAGAAATAGTAGTTTTAGCATAAGCACCACCAGCTCCTGCACCAAGACTATTATCACTTCCACTTGATCCACCACCTGCCCCCCAGCACTCAATAATAATCGCACTGCCTGTTCCTAAACTTACACTACCACCTCCAAGTGTAGTGATTAAAACTGAAGAACTGGCAGTATAGGTTACAGATGAAGAAGGTCCAGCAGTAGCACTAGTTCCAGCTGTATTTGTTGCTGAAACATAAAATGTATATGCGACTCCTGATGTCATTGGTGAAAATGTTGTAGATGTAGTTGGATAATTAATTGTTTGTGTTCCTCCTGTTCCTGTTACTAATGTTCCGCCTGCATATACTTTAACAGTAAATGTTACTGGTGTTCCTCCAGAGCCGGCAGACCAACTCATATTCATTGTTGATGTCGTATTGGTAGGAGAATTTAATGTTGGAAGACCAGGTGGATTTATATTATTAAATACTTGTGAAGGTTGATATTTATAATAAGGGTGAGTTGAAGATAATGTGTTTTTTAGACCCCATTTCCATGCTAAATATCCCTCAACTTGCTGACGCTGAGCTTGTGTCATAGTAAAATTATAAACAATGATTTCGCATATATTACCATATAAATTGTAGGCTGAACCACCTAAATTATCTGAACGTTTGCCTATTCTGAATCCAGTAGCAGTAGTTGGTGTATAGGATAAAGTAGGCGAAGCAAGAACAGCACCATTTACATATAAAACAGCACTTGTTCCACTTTGTGTATCTCCATAAATTCCAAGAGGCGTTTCACCCAAGGGACTACCATATGATTGATAATATCCACCGTTGCCATATGCTTGAAGAAATCCAAATTTATTAGCAAATGCGCTTTCAGGTCCTTGATAAGCTGTTCCATTTTGTTGGTCGTAAACATTTCCCACATTTCCAAAGTAAATATATCCAGCTGGATTTCCATTAGTTGAAGCAGCATAAGAACTACAAACCATAAAAAAAGTTTTTGTAGAAAGTGCTAATGTAAAAGTAGTATTTTGTATATACTGTGTTCCCGAAAATTTGAGGGAGCCATTATTATTAGCAAAAGATGATTGATATGTTAATGTTCCAGTTACTGTTGAAGAAACACTATTACCCGATTTATCAATCCAAGCACTAATTGTTGATCCATTTGTTGGAATTACACCGGTTCCAGCAGGATCATTACCATCTAACCATAAAACACATCCAGAAATTTGGGTTGGCGAAAAGATTGCTACTGAAGAAGGGGGAATTGTATAAAAAGGATGTGTTACTAAAAATGAGCTTAATGTATTCCATTTTCTTGCTAAATATCCCTCAACAATTTGACGCTGTGAGGTTGTCAGATATACATTATAAAAAATGATTTCCATTGCATATCCCACATAACCAAAATTTGCAGCATTTTCACGACCTAAATATGTAACTGTTCCATTGGTAAATCCTGTTCCACCTGTATTAAATGTAGTTGAGCCATTTAGAGAAATATAAGAGATTCCAGCATTAATTTGTTCTGTTACTAAAGTGGTTGTATTTACTGTTACTGTGCCCGTTGCTGTAACTGCATCCCAAGCAATAAGCGAACTTACAACTCCTGCACTTCCATTTCCTGACCCTGAATTTCCAACCCAAATACCTCGTGCACCCGATAATCCGCTAATTAATGCTCCTGCGCCAGTTATTACGCTTGGATTTGCAACAATAAATACAGTTTCAGTTGATGGAGCAGCTGTATATGCTGACGAATAATAATTATTATTAAAAGAAATAGCATTAAAT
>Ga0007848_1000105_pt1 | contig 36233 bp, 50 predicted proteins | sample CryBogCBH18Jul08_FD_71209 | JGI IMG/M metagenome (GOLD analysis project Ga0007848, IMG submission 71209) | Freshwater microbial communities from Crystal Bog, Wisconsin, USA - CBH18Jul08 | ecosystem: Environmental > Aquatic > Freshwater > Lake | place: Crystal Bog, Wisconsin, USA | collected...
ACTGGATCAGGTTTGCCTTCGCCGCGATAAAAAAAACGGCAAACCTTTTTCTTTGGTGGCGTATCCTGCGGAGGCTGTGGCGGTGCTGTACTTAAGCCGCCTTGCGGTGGTTTCTTGCCGCCGGAGCCACGACGAGTTTTTAAATTTGCGAACACTCCGGCAGTATCAATCAAAATTTTCGCCCGCTCCCAATTTTCGCACTTGCTGCAATGGCGTGCATGGCAAAAACAAGTAGGGACCAGCGTGTAAAGGGCGTCAGCCATTTCCGCGATTAGCTCAATTTCCGTTGTCATCTAGGCCTCTTTCCATTTTGCAAACCTTAATAAAATGCCCTGAAAACGTGGTCGGCTCGTCATAGACTACTTGCATCATCTCCGGCCATTTCCTTGGCTCGCCGGGCTTAATCATGCCCTCCTCAATGTCTCGATCCCATGCCAGGCGATACCGTGCCGCTGTGTAAAGATCCCAGTAGGCATCCACCTCCTTGTCATGACCAACGCCCCATGAAGAATTGGGATGGCTCAATCCCATAGCGGGCTTTAAAGATCGATCGAGCCCGCTGGAAATTGATCGGGCCAAATCAGTTTCGATACGCCTGCCGGTGCCGTCTTTTAGTGTTTCGAGCAAATATTGGAATTGGCCTGATTGAAAGCGGGCAATTAGCTCCATGGCTTCTCTCACTCGCCACAACATTTCCCGATCCAAAGTGATTTGGTACCAAACTTTCCGTGGATCCGAACCCGATTTCTTTTTCGCCATTTATCACCATGATTGATTAAGGAATTGCCCTACAGAATCCTACAGAATCCTATCTGTGCCGAATTTAAAAACAACCGGAAAAATAGGCTTTTCAACTTTATCAATATCACTCTGTAAAATGATGGTAGCCGTGACGCAAACCTATATAAAGTATGTTCTTACGCCGTATTAAAATACTGCTACTTTGGCAATTAATCCGGCCATTTTCTCAGCCATTTTTGTTTCCTAATCCCTTATTTATCAACGGTTTACAACTTTCTTTTTATTTTCCCATTTTTGCGAATTTTCTGTAATTACAGAATTTGGTAAGATTTTCCTTAACGCCTGTTCAGTATTAGGGGCTGCCATGAAAATCCCGAAGCTGTGCGACCATCGACCATCAGGCCGGTCTTACGTCACGGACCCGCGCACCAGGAAGATGGTCTATCTGGGCCCGATTGGATCTCTCGAAACTGGCCGAGCGTATTCAGCCTGGGTTACGGAATACCTCGCATGGGTGAACCGAGGGGAAGAGGTTGTCGGGCCGGGTGATTACACGATAGGCGATCTGATCCAAAGATATTTGAAATGGGCCGACGGTTATTACCGTTTATCCGATGGCCGGCACACAAGCGAATTCTTCCGAATCAAGCTGGCTCTAAGGCCATTGGGCGAATTATTCGGAGACATCCACTGCAACGATTTCGGGCCTCAGAAATTGAAAAAGGTTCGAGAACATTTTGTCGCCATGAAATGCTGTCGGAAAACCTGCAACGCATGGACTCGGATTGTTACCAGGTGCATTCGGTGGGGTTCCGAGTGCGAGATAGTGCGGCCTGAAATCTGGTGGTCCTGCAAATCAGTGACAGCCCTTAAGCCAGGGCGAACACCTGCCACCGATCGGCCTCCCGTTCAGCCTGTGCCGATGCAGGATTTATTAAAGGTGCTGGCATTGATGAAAAAGCGACATGCGGACATGTTCCGGCTTCAGCTGGTGACTTGCTCACGCATCGGGGAAATCCGCATCATGAGACGCAAGGACATCGACACCAGCGGGCAACCGTGGACCTACAGGCCCGCCCATCACAAAACCGAACATCATGGAAGGGAAAGACTGATCTACATCCCGGAAGCTGGTCAAAAAATCCTTCAAGATTACCTGAGCAAACAGCCAGGCGAATACCTGTTCCCGAGCCCATTGGGCAACCAGCCATTGGCACCAGCGCACGTGAGCCAACTGCTTCACCGCCCATGCAAACTGGCAAGCGTCAAGCTGTTTACGCCCGGGCAGATCCGACACACAGCCCTTACCCTGGTCCGGGCCCAGTTTGGATTGGAAGCGTCTCAGCACGCCGGAGGGCACGCGAAAGCGGACGTTACGCAAATTTATGCGGAACGTGATGACGAATTGCTACGCCGGGTGGTTCGCGAAATGGAGTGGAAATTTGAAAAATAAAATACTGTAAAATTTTACAGTATCTGGGGTACACCTATTTTGGATGCTGTGGCAAAATAAAGTTATAACACCTTCAGGAGCCACGCACATGCAACTTATTCTCGGGACAACCGCTATTGCTCGTCGGTTCAAACTTCACCCGCTCACCGTGCGGTGCTGGATGGTCCGTGGCATTAAACGCAATAATCGAAAGATCAGGCTGAAACATCAGTTGATCGGCCGGAGTTTCCGCACGTCAGAGGAGTGGCTACAGGAATTTCTTGATCAGCTGAACCGAGGCCGAAAGGTAAACCAGGGCGTGAAACACATCAGTAAGGAAGAGCTTAGGGAATTGCTTAGCTAGGGATTAATCCTTGCTCTTTAAACAGCTTTCTTAAAAGATAATTCAATTGGCCTGTTTTATCTCTGTTTTCTTTTAATGCTTCTTGAAGCAAAATATCGTGAAGATCGTCGTCGACTCTAATCATTCCGCGACTTTTTTTCTTTTTCTCAACTGGTTTGTCAGACTTTTTTTTGACCATTGTTGCAGCTCCTTAACTGGTTGTAACTTTGAATGTACCACCTGTTTGCAACTTTTTCAAATTGTAGGCGATAAAAAAGTTTTCAAAAAATCAAAAAAAATAGGTTGCGTTCGATTATACTCTGTGTACACTGCGACTATACACATTTTACACAAGCAAAGTAATCTGTGTCTCGAACCACTATCGGAACCACATGCCTTTTTAATTTCCATCGGTCATAGGTTAGGGCCATGGCAATAATGAGGTCGGCATGTGGGCAACAGTCTGGGGGTTGGGTGTTTGTAGAATGGCACCCGGCCCCCAGCATCCACAGACCACGTAAGATTCAATACGAACCACCTTGGGGGTGGTCTCCTGGCACCCGGGGGAGGATCAGGTAACACTCCTCCGGGTGTTTAATCAAACCGTGTCGATTGTTTTGTTTTATTTTTTAGAAAGGAATTTGCATGCTCGGATTTATGTTCATTTGTTTTGCCGGACTAATCGGCTATCTGTTCGGCCTGTTTCATTGCTACCAATGGTCCCGGGACGTGATCGAGGCCCAGGAACAGGCCATCGAGGATTTAACCCAATCGAATTTCAGGCACTAATAAAACAATTAACCATTAAGGGGGATTAGTATGACTTTTGAAATTGCAGGAAAAATAGCGGACGAGGCATATCAATCAGGGATTTACCCAGAGGAGGCCGGGTTCTTCCTGCCTGGAAAGTGTTTTGCTCGTTTGACCGATGGAAAAAAAACTTATCAGGTACAAATTATCAGCATTTCTCCAGCGTCGGCTCAAGAGTGCTTAAAGCAAAGGAATACTGTCAATTTCCGAAAGATTTCGGTTAAGTTTAAAAAATCCTACATGGACGACATGCGTCGTGGCCGCTGGAATCTTAATGGAGCGGCTATCGTGTTTGGACCTGACGGCAAATTGGTGGACGGCCAAAAGCGTCTTGCCGCGTGTGCTGATGGATTAGTGAGTTTTACGACGTTTGTGATTGTCGGGATTAAGCCGACTCTTACTACCGACACCGGCGAAAAACGGACACTGAACCAATATCTACGCGCCCGTGGCGAGAAGCATTATTATACTCTCGGCGCTGCTATCTGCTGCCTGAAAAGGTACCATGATAGGTCTCATATTTACTCCAGGGAGAATATATACAGCACCACCGAGTATCTGGGTGTTTTGCAAGAAAATCCAGGTATGCGCGAATCCGTTGCCTATGTTGCTAGCACCGAAATCAATGTTGGGGACGGTCCCAGTTCTGTAATCCATTACCTTGGTTGCCAGCACGGCCTAAAAAAGCATGCGGACAATTTCTTTCGTGATCTCGATAAGGGCGAAAGGCTGCAAGAGGGGGACCCCGTCTACGCACTCCGCAAGGAAATTATGGATCGATTCCGCAGCAACAGGCGGATGGGATATGTGGAAAAGTTTGCCAAGGGCATCAAGGCTTGGAATTACCGTTTAGCAAACAAGGTAACAAAACATATTCGATTTAATTTGTTTGGGGATCATGCCAGCGAATTTCCAGAACTAGAATTTGATCCTGTCAATTAACTATAATTTTTTTTTGCCTTAATGTAAGCTGTTTAATTTTTAACTCTAATTTCACGTAAGGGGATTTTAATGCAGGTCATTGACGACGTATGCAATTACTGCGGATGCCAGGTTGAGGACGGAATCTGTGGCATTTGCGAGGCACTGGAGATGGCTGAAAGCGAGGGGGACTATGAAGACGAATGTAACTATCGAGGAAATTATTAATGGGCAAAAACATGAACCCGAACAGCTGGCCGGGTGGCAAATTGCTTTGAGGGAATGGCTATTGCCGAAGATAAGCTCGCGGGCCCTTAAATGCCTATGGGATGCAGTCAAAACCGATAGCCCAGCATTGACAAACAAAATTGGTGTCTATGCCTTGCCAAAAGGCCAGCTTAAAGGCGAAGGGCAACGCGACACCGATAAATGCCTCAGCGCTGATCTTTTTGGATTCCTGGCTTGGTGCAGTGGTGGTTATGAAACCATCAGTGAGGTTTTCACCTGGCGGGCCCATTTACTGCTGTTATTCAGAAAGGAGGCAATCAACAAACCCGATAGCATTGTCACCAATGCCCACATCGATGACTTGCTTTATTGGTGGTGGGGCACTGAAAGGCACGAAAGTTTCAGACAGCTGGATCGAGAAATTACCCGATACGTCAACAACCTTTTTTTACAGAATTACAAGAGCAACTAAGGAGCAATCACGATGCTGAAAACATCAACGAAATCGTCTGAATACGAACGCCCACCGGCAGGCACGCACCGCGCTGTGTGCTGTGCTGTCGTAGATTGTGGCGAACACTTCGAATCTTACGGTGATCAGCCCGAAAAGCTGGTTCGCAAGATTGCCCTCGGCTTCGAGCTTGTCGATGAAGCGATGTCTGGAACGCGGGGATACAACCATGTCATCGTCAAAAACTTTACACTTTCCGGCCATGAAAAATCAGGTCTGAGAAAATTAATGGAATCCATACGGGGCAAGCCTTACACCAATGCCGAAGAGCTTGACGTGTCAAAATTGCTCGGTATTCCTTGCCTTGTCAATCTCACCGAAAATGAGAAGGGCAACGTGAATCTTGCCGGGTGTTCACCACTGCCCAAAGGCATGGAGAGGCCAACGGGCAGGCACCAGCCTTACACCTGGGAGTTTGGCACCAACGGTCAGCCATCGGGCGATCTTGAGGTCCCGACCTGGTTTCCCAAAATTTATGGAGAAACGCTGGCCGAATATATCGGCAAAAGCGAGACATGGAAGGCGATGAGGCAGTCCATGGCAGGCACCGCATCGGCAGCAGTGAGCAACAATTCCCAAGACGACAACATCCCCTTTTAATAATCAGGAATCCCAATGTCATCCATTTTTAAAATCAGGGTGACAGGCGGGCGGCAGCAGACCCCGGACCTCGACCAGGTTCGGGCCTGCTTGCCTTATCTCACCTCGCCTGAACATCTTGTGATGGTTCAAGTATTGCCATCGGCCAAGTTTGAATACTGTGCCGGGAATGCCCCTGACCAGGTCATCCGAGCCGTGCAACGGCTGTGCGAACAACATGACCCGATCGGGGTTTACATCACGCTGAATCCGATCGATGAAACCACGATGACCGTCAGCGCAGCACGCAATGACGATATTTGTGCAAGGCACCACCTCCTAATCGACATTGATCGAGCCGGAGGCACCGGGACCAACGCCAGTGAAGCCGAACGGGATCAGATTTTTGCGATCAGCAAGCAGGTCATTGCCCTTTTGGTCGATCAATATCGATGGCCTGAGCCGGTAGTGATTGACAGCGGCAATGGCGTGCATATCGATTTCCGAATTGACCTCCCGAACGACGACGACACCAAGCAGGCCCTGAAGTTGTTTCTACGGGCCTTGGGTCGGCGGTTCGACAACCAGGCGATCAAGATCGATGCCAGCGTCTACGATGCTCGCAGGATCCGCAAATTGCCCGGGACCATGTCCTGTAAAGGCCCTGCCAGCGATGAACGGCCTCACCGCATGGCCAAAGTATTATCAGCGCCATCGGTGGCCGACTACCATGCCAATCTGGTCACACGTGATCAGATATTGACGGCCACCCTGTCAGCCGAAGGCGCTAAGCCAGGGCAAAAATCGTCGCTAGTCGTGCCTGCCACCAGCAACACCTCCGGCCAATCTTATCTGCAGGCAATATTGGATCGGGAGCTTGGCCAGCTACTACGGACACCGGAGGGTGAACGACATGCAGCCCTGTTCCGCGCGGCGGCCAATTTCGGCAACCTGGTCGTCGGTGGCTATATTTCCCGGGAGATGGCCGAAGCCCATTTGACCAATGCAGCGGACACCTGGAAGGGCGATCGGGCTGCAGACGCCAGGACGATCAGGGATGGTCTTGATAAGGGCCTGCTGACGCCCAGGGTGCTACCGGAGCAGGCGAAGCCGACGGCATCACCGATAACGGCGGGATTGCCTGTAGGGCCGACATCAGAAAAGCCAACCGTGACATTTTACGAAGACGACACCCTTGACCGGCTGGACATCCCGCCAGCGCGGTGGGCTGTGCCTGGGCTACTATCGGAAGGTTTGTCGATCCTTGCCGGCAAGCCCAAGCTGGGCAAAAGCTGGTTGGCCCTGAATTTGGCTTTGACGATAGCCAACGGGGCGAAGGCCCTGGGCGATGCCCAAACGGAGCCGGGCGACGTCCTTTACTTGGCTCTCGAAGACCGGCTTAGGCGTATTCAGGACCGATCCAGAAAGGTGAGGGCAGGGCTTAATCTGGAAGCCACAAACCGGCTTGTTTGGTCGTGCGAATTTCCTCGCATGCACCAGGGCGGCCTTGATGAGATCAAAAAATGGATCGATTCCAGATCGAGGCCCCGGCTGATCGTGCTTGACGTGTGGGCAAAATTTAAGCCTCCGACTAAGGCCAACGGCAACCAGTACGAACAGGATTACGAATACGCCGGAGCCCTGAAGGCTTTGGGCGATTCTACCGGCATTTCCATCCTTGCTTTGCATCACTGCAAAAAGGCAGTGGCCGAAGACGTGGTAGATGAAATATCCGGAACGCATGGGCTTGCTGGCTGTGCTGACGGCATGGTCATCATGTCCCGACACCGGGGTGAGAATGAAGCCAAGTTATTTCTCACCGGAAGAGACATCGAAGAGAAAGAAATTGTTTGCAAATTCGATCCAGTCAAATTCACCTGGACTAACTTGGGAGACAGTAAAACGGTAGTTGAAGGCGAGCTTCAATCCAAGATTTACCAATTTCTCCAAGGCAACCCTTTGACGTTTTTTACCAGTGCAGAGATTGCCGACTGCATTGAGCATAACCGTGAAAATACTCGCGTGACCCTTTACAAGATGCACAAAGCCGGACTTATTCGAAAGTCAGGAACAAAATTCGGATTTCTGGTTCACGGAACAAACGACACTGAAAGCTTTTAGCCAAACTCTGTAACGGTGTAACGCTTGTAACGGTGTAACGCATGTAACGCAAAATGAAATAACAGGATTTACTCTATCTTTCTAGTGTTACCGTTACAGCGTTACAGATTGCTCTAAACCCTTTAAATATCAGAGTTTAGCCTTGTAACGGGCTAGCGTTACAACCCCGTTACAACCCTCTATGCAGCGTTACAAAAACTGTAACGGTGTAACGCTTGTAACGGTGTAACGGTGTAACGCTTGTAAAGCTAAATGAACAAAAAGGGAAGAAGAGAGAGATGATGATAGACCAGCTACTTAGATCTCTTAGCCGCTTAGGCTTCAGGCTGGACATCCAATATGAGAGTGACACCGGATGGATCCTCAACCTTCAGGGCAACAAGTCTTTGTTGACCGATGAGCTACGAAACCTGATTAAGGAACACAAAGAAATTATCTTGGATTATTTGTGGGACCGGCAGCCCGTCAGCGCTGGGCCCAATTGGGAACAGACTACCGCCAGCACCGATATGGTGGAGGTTTATCGTCTCGCCTGGGACGACGGACAGGCCATTGCCCTGAGCAAATCAACCGTGGACGCAATTTGTGATTGGAACCGAAAGGGAATTTAATATGCAGGCAACGAAAAGTAAAAAGCATCGGACTCACTGGGCCAAGCTATTGGATCAGGCCGTGTTCAACGCGGGCGCTGACGCCAGATTGCGTGGCGTGCCACGGAGCAACAATCCTGAGCGCGACTTATCGCTCCGCAACAGCTGGGCCGCTGGATGGGATGACGTGGATCAGCATTGGGGCGAGGAAGCAAAAAATCGGGAGGAATTGACACCATTACCAGCGGCGAGAAAATGATATGCCCGACCAGCTGGTTCGCTGTCAGCGCTGTGGGCATTGGCGGCATCGAGGACATCCACACGATCCGAAAATCTGCGAACGAAAGCGACCTGGTTGTACGAAAGGAGCGAATAATGGCAACAACGGCACCAAAGGTGAAACTATTTCAGTTCATTCGGGGCGGGATGAAATGGCGTGCAACGAACACCGGGTGGAAAACTGATTGCGGGCGTTTTTCCGTATGGGATATGACCGATCACCGAATCAGTATTATGAAATGCAGTTTAAAAACAAAATGGAAATTATCAGGCCCTGGCGTCAAAGAATTGTGGCCGACCATGATGCAGGCAATCAGGGCAGCGGAGGACCACCGTGGACGAGAATAGACCATATTGCGCAAGTGCGCAAAATGGTTGAACCCTTTATCAGGAGCTCCATTTTGGCCGAGAATAGATACCTGTTTTTCCTCGCATTACTGGCCATGCGAAAACTGCCCGAGCCGGTGCAGGAATTCAAATTCCATCCTTCCAGAAAATGGAGGATGGATTTTGCTTGGCCTGATCAACGCATTGGGCTTGAGGTGGAAGGCGGCATCTGGTCAGGCGGCAGGCACACGCGAGGAAAAGGGTATCTGCAGGATATGGAAAAATACAACGAAGCCACGTTGATGGGGTTCAAATTGCTTAGGGTAACACCTAAGCAAATGGACAACGGTGATGCCGTTGAGCTGGTCGAGCGTCTTCTTACTAAACCTTAGTTTTGATCAGGGGATTGATCATGTTTTGTTCTCAATTCGATCGTAAACAATTACTGACAGCAATGTCCACGGTTGCAGCAGTATCAACCCGGGATAAAACCTCCCCGATTTATGATTGCCTGATGCTTTCTTATAACGATGAAACCGTGAAAATTTACGGCACCGATGGCGATATGAGTTTTGAATTATTGTTTGAGCGCGACAACACCGATGAAAAATCACTTTCAACGGGGCAAATCCTATTGCCTAGCAAAACCGTTGCCATGATTCGGGATCTGCCAACGGTTGAGAAAGTGACTATCAAGTTAACCAAGGCAGGCGAATCGGAAAGAATTGCCATTTCTGGAGACTATGGCAAATTTGATTTATCCTTGCCAGGGCTGCCAGAAGAAATGCCGGTATTTGGTGTGCCTGATCATTATCCTAATCCAGTGACGATCGAAGGCATTAAGCTGAAACAGGCAATTGCCTTGACCGCATTTGCGACTACTGAATCCAGTTCAGCCAAGCACGCCATTTCAGGCGTATTAATCGAGGTTAATGCAACCGAAGGGGCAATTAATTTTGTTTCCACTGATGGCCATCGGTTATCGTTTTACTCGATAATGGACGAATTCAAAATAAATGCCAGTCACATTGTTCCAGTAAAAGCATTGCAATTGTTGTCCAAAACAATTCAGGACAATGAAGAGATCAAAATCTTTTTTCTGACAAACGGCGTCATGTTTCAAACATCCACGGCCACGATTTACACCGGCGTGGTTGAAGGCCGATTTCCAAATTATCGCCTTATCCTGCCGGACAAAGCTGAAAAGAAATTCACAGTGTTTGCTGGAAATTTGTTGATTGCATTAAAAGCAGCAGCACACGGCACAGACGACGAATCAATCTGGGTTGAAATGGATTTCCATTCTAACCTTTTAAAAATCAGCAGCATGAGCCCAACACGCAAGTCATTCGTCAATTTAAACTTCTTTGGCGAAGTCAAGAATTTTAAAATCAGGTTTAATCCAAAACTGGTGATGGATTATCTGAAACACATATTACCCGATGAAGAAATCACATTTGAGATGACTACATCGGCCAGACCGATTAAAATGAGTCATTATGATAGATACACTTATATCGTGATGCCGATAGAGTTGCCTGAAAAGCCAAAAAAGTAGCGGAAAAAGAATGCCACAAAAACCGCAATACCTGAAGAATGCACCGCATGAGGTGAAAAAGGCTGATCGGTTCTACCGATCAAAATACTGGCAGAACAGGCGGGCATGGTACCTTCGACATCATCCCGCCTGTGCCAGGTGCGGGCAAGCTGCAACAGCAGTGGACCACTTCGACGGCAACAGAGAAAACAACTCATTAGATAATTATCAATCACTGTGCCATCGATGCCATAGCCGAAAAACGTATCAGCATGATGGAGCTTTTGGTAGAATTAAAAATCCTGAACAAAAGGAGACTGATGAAATGAGTGGAGAGAACAACGGCGTCAGTATCACGCCATCAGACACGACCACATTCAACCCGCCCTTGCGATCGATCTATTGCGGTGGCACTGGCGACATTGCAGCCGTAATGAACGGGGGCCAAGCCGTGACGTTTAAGGCAGTGCCGACGGGCACACGGCTGGAATTTTTTTTCCAGGCCGTGAAGGCGACCGGCACGACCGCCACCAACCTGGTGGGGCTGTACTAGGCTGACCCCGGACCTCCTCCCCCGGGCCAGGGGGGGGTGGGGGAGACCCCCATATGGGGGCAATTTGTGGACAAAAAGGGTAGAAGACCGAGCTTGTAATCGCACGTATTTTTTTGTTTCCGAAAAACGAATTGGGGAACGGCGACGAAAATGAAAGGAATTGCTTGACACCCGAGCAAACGCGATTGGTCGAAACTTTACGGTTTCTCGCTGTTCGCCTCGCGAAACGCTTCGGAAAAAATGTCCCTGATGCTTATTCAATTGCAATCCTGGAAGTGGTTGAGCTCGTTTCAAAATATCATCTTGATCTTGTTCCTTTTCTTGTCTTTACAACGATTCGAAACAAATTACGCAACGAACAAAAAAAAGAGCTTCGGCGACGTAGGCGGGAATTGCCATTGAACGGGGATCCTGTTTACACGCCAATTGAGCCCGCTAAACTTTTGGATTGTTTGCCGGATGATTTGAAAATTCTGGCTCACGCTAAATGGATTCAGGGTTTTTGCAATCGTGTGATCCGTGAACAATACGGACTGACCAAGCGTGCATTGATTGACAAATTGACAAAAGCGAAGGGGATTTTATGGGCAGAAAATCAAAATCACGACGACGACGCCGAGCCCCGGCGGGCAAAGTAAAGGCTGCAGACCTCCCGATCGTCCAAGAAACCCCGGCCGGGCCTCCATTGCCATTAGATCCTCCCGCCTGGCTGACGGGCGAAGCGCTGGCCGAGTGGCGGCGTGTGGTTCCGGACCTCGCTGAACGTCATTTGCTGGTAGCCATCGACACGGTTATTTTGTCCGGCTATTGCCACGCATTCGCCGAATACCGGGCCTACCTGGCGATTGTGCTGGCCGAAGGCCGAATTATCAAAGGGGCCAACGGCGAGCCGAAATTGCACCCCGCTGTGCGGCAGGCAAATGTTCTCTTGGCCGAATTGCGACGCATGGCCAATGAATTCGGATTTAGCCCTGCAGCGCGTACCAAGATTGCGATTGAACCACCAAAAACCCAGGAGATGGATGAATTCGATGTCTTCGCGAATAATCTCTCACCAGTGTGATTCGTGCGGAAAGCGTCACCGATGCACAGCCGGGTGCAAATGCCCAGGGTGCAGATACTGCCTCAGTTGTTGCAAAGGGAACAAGATTGACGGCAGAAACAAAAAACTGGATCAGAACCCGAGCCGATGAGGTTGCCGCGAGTCAGGGATGTTATTTCGACTCGCGTGCAGCCGAACGGGTTCGGACCTTTTTTGAAAAATTCTTACGCCACTCGAAAGGCGCGGACGCGGGCCGGCCGTTTGAATTGCTCGATTGGCAGTGGGATCGGGTGATTGCTCCGTTATTTGGTTGGAAAATGCCTGATGGAACCAGGCGTTTTAACCGCGCGGGCGTGGCAATTCCGAAAAAGAATGGCAAGTCTACGCTTTGCGCGGGCGTGGCCCTTTATCTATTGGTAGCCGATGGCGAACGTGGCGCGGAGGTTTATACGGCTGCAGCAGACCGGAAACAGGCGTCGATCATTTACAATGAAGCGGCCACGATGGTCGAAGCGTCTTCGGCACTATCCAGCCGGTTGAAGGTCAGGCGGGCCAGTAAAACGATCCGATACCCTGAAACCAATTCGATTTTTGAAGCTCTTTCGGCTGACGTACCGACGAAAGACGGCTTCAATATTTCGGGGCTTTTGTTTGACGAATTGCACACACAGCAGACCCGCGATTTGTGGAACACGCTTCGATACGGGGGCGCAGCCAGGCGGCAGCCCCTTATCTTTTGGATTACGACGGCCGGCATCGATAAAGAGTCTCTGTGTTGGGAGCAATGGGAGCAGGCATTAGCCGTGCAGGAGAACCGATCGGAAGACATCAGCTTGCTCGGCGTGGTTTATGCTGCCGGCGATAATGACGATTGGAAATCAGAAGAGACGTGGAAAAAAGCCAATCCGTCTTATGGAATCACGATTTCAACTCGATCAATGAAAGAGGCATGTGAAGAAGCAATCAGCAGTCCGGCCAACGAAAATAATTTCCGACGTTATCGGCTCAATCAATGGTGCGGGCAAGTGACTCGATGGTTATCGGTGGACCGATGGCGGGAACTCGAAGACCACACGCCAATCGAAGCAAAAAGCAAATGCTTTGTGGGCCTCGATTTATCCACAACAACCGACTTGACGGCCATGACCGCGATATTCCCAAAATCATCGCCTTATCGAATCATGACCCGATTTTGGCTTCCTGAATCAGCGCTGAAGACCCGCGAGAGATCAAACCGCACCAGGCTGGACAACTGGGTGAGGCAAGGCTGGATCAAATTAACCAAGGGCGACGTAATCGATTACGACGTAATCAGGAAAGACATCAACGATTTTGGCAAACAATACAAAATCGATCAGATATTGATTGACCCATGGAACGCCACCCAGCTGGCAACGCAATTGCAGTCGGATCGGCATAATGTAGTTTTCGTTCGACCTACTTTTTACGGTGTTGCTGGAGCCACAAAAGAGTTTGAAAAACTGGTGCTGGAAGGAAATATTCGGCACGACGGCAACCCGGTGATGCAATGGAACGTGGCAAACGTGGCGGTTGAATCGGACGCGGCCGGGAATATCAAGCCGACGAAAAAGAATTCAGCGGAAAAAATTGACGGCGTTTTTGCCTCCATCCTTGCCCTGGCTGGAATTATCAAAACCGGAGAAAAGAAGCCAAGTAAATATCAAACCACTGGAGTCCAATCGATATGAAAAAATCTTTTTTACAGCGAGTAGCCGGAGGCATCGCGAAGCGTGCCGCCAAGTTTGCGGGCATCCCCCTTCGTGATCCGGCTTTGGTGGCCATGCTCGGCCGGACGCCTGCATCATCGGGGATCGACGTCGACGAAGCCAAGGCCCTGAATTTCTCGGCTGTTTGGTGTGCCGTCAATTTGATTTCCGGCACCGTGGCATCATTGCCGATCAACGTCTATAAACGTAGTGGCAAGGGCTTCGAAGAAGTCTTGAACCACCCGATTGCCAGGCTGTTGCAACTGGCCCCCAACGTCGAGATGACGCCGTTTATTTTTTTCGAGACTCTTCAAGCCCATATGCTGACCTATGGCAATTGCTATGCCAAGATCGAGCGTGACACCGATGGGAATATCGTCAATCTTTGGCCGGTGATGCCCAACCAGATTGAGCCGAACCGCACCGACGACGGCAAACTATGCTATGAGTTTCATGCCCATTATGAGGGTGAACAGGATGAAACCATTTTTCCCGAAGACCTGCTTCACGTGCCTGGGCTTGGCTTCGATGGAATCCGGGGCTATGGCGTGATTGAACTCGCCCGGGATAGTGTGGGCTTGGGCTTGGCGTGCGAAGAACATGGCGGGAGGTTCTTCGGCAATGGATCGGTGCCAGGCGGTATCATCGAACACCCTACGGAATTAGGCGAACAGGGAATCAAGAATTTAAGGGAGTCTTGGGAGCAGGTTCACAGGGGAGTTGACCAATCGAACAGAATCGCAATCCTCGAAGAGGGCGCATCTTACAAGACGGTTGGTTTGTCGCCGGAAGACAGTCAATTCCTTCAGACCCGACAATTCCAAGTGATCGAGATTGCCCGCTGGTTTAATATCCCGCCCCATATGTTGCGTGATTTGTCGAACGCATCTTTCGCCAACATCGAACACCAGGGCATCGATTTCCTTACCTATACCCTCCGCCCCTGGCTGATCAAATGGTGTCAGGAAATTAACCGGAAATTGTTTCGGCCTGCCGAGCGAATGGCGTTTTCGGTGTCGCACAACACGCATGAACTGCTTCAGACTGACGGGGCCACCCGATTCCAGATGTACCAGACGGGCCGCTATTCTGGCATCTTTACCTTGAACGATATTCTTCGGCGCGAACGCATGAAACCTATTGACGGGCCGGAAGGTGATGTCCGATTAATGCCTGAGAATATGTCTGTTTTTGGTCCGCACAGCGTTCCAGCCGTCGACGACAATGGGCAGCTTGCCAGCACTGATCCGCGAGTCATTCAGGAGACAGCCTTGGACGGTGGGCAGATTGATAGCTTAATGCAGATCATTCAGGCGGTTTCGGCTAATCAGATCAAACCTGATTCGGCTGCCCAAATCGTGCAAATTGCATTTCCGAATGTAGATCCTGAACAAATCAAGCTACTACTGAAACCGTATCAGAAAGGAATTGGCTAATGGAAACAAGATCATTAACCACCCGGGTGGAACTCCGGGAGGAAGACGGCGGCGGCAAAACCCTGATGGGCCGGGCCGTGGTTTATAACAGCTGGTCCGAGCCAATTTACGGGTCTTTCCGGGAAAGACTCTTGCCTGGCTGTTTCGATGAGAGTCTTGGCAAACGTGACAATGATATTATTGGAACCGTCGACCATGACCCTTGCCGACTCCTGGGCCGGACATCAAGCGGCACCCTGAAACTGAATCGGGGGCCGGAAGGAATCGACGCAGAGGTTAGCCTTCCAGATATTTCTTATGCCCGGGATCTTGCTGTCAGCGTTCAGAGGACAGATATCAAAGGCATGTCATTTATTTTCGATGTTCTTGAAGACGATTGGGGCATCGACGAAAATGGCGGCAGCACCAGGACCGTGAAGAAAGCCGAAATCCATGAGGTTTCCTGGGTTGTTTTTCCGGCCTATCTTGCCACCAGTGCAGGCATTCGCGGCGGTTTCAATCCGAGCGAGGATCCGGAGGTCCGGTCGAAGGTGTTGGCAAGGATGAAGGCGGCTTTGGGCAGACCGAAAGAATCTTTAGAGGTGCTAAGTTTGGCACTGGACCTGAAAGAAAAAGAATAGCAGATTCCTTTGCAAAACAAAGCCACCGAGGCAAAACCCCGGTGGCTTTTTCGTTTTACTTGCCTGCATCGAATTCGGCTAGCGACACGCCCAGGCACATGGCTATGCGGTGGACCATATCGAAACTCGGTTGCCGTTCGCCGGTCTCGATCCGGCCAATCGTGGCCTGATGAGTTTGGGCCTCTTTGGCCAAGCGGTATCGAGTCCACCCCTTTTGCTCGCGCAATGCAGCAATTTTTTGCCCGATGGTCATGGTTTATTCTTTCCGGGTTGTTGTCTGCTCCTGTCGTCAGGTAAAGTTACACGATGATCTCAATGGTTTTCTTTTTGTTGATTAAATGCTGAAGGATCGCATCGAATGACTCCTGGGTGGGAGCGTGGTCGAGGTGGAAACTAGGACGCTCGTATGTTCCGTACGCCATATGATCTCCGAGAACGAACAGTCGAACACGATCCACTCCTACGGGTTGGGATATTTGTAGGACTTTTGCTTCCTCTTTATCGATCCATGTAACTTCTGCCATTTTTTCTCCTTTAACGAACCGTTAGAAAATTTCAAACACTTGAGCCAAAATTTCAAACACTTGAGCCAAAATTTCAAACACTTGAGCCAACTATCCAAAAATCTTGGAAGATTGAACCGTCAAGCCGTCCTTGACGGTTCCCCGTGCAACACTCCGGGCTAATCTTTGTCACCTTGGCTGCCCAGCCAGCACAAAAATAGGTTGCACACTGCGATGATAATACTTTCCATTTTTTACCTTCCTGAAACCTCGGCCAGATGACCGGGGGCGAACTTGGATTAAATTTCAACGACATTTTCCATGATTGCGTCCATTTCGTCTTCGGTCACCTCGTCGCCGCTGTCCGTGGCTATCTCCTCAATAATCACCTCCAGGGCGTTGTTGGCGCAATGCCGAAAATTGGCCACCTGTCGGCCGTATGCGTCTTCTACCCACCCATCCTCGGACCAGACCAGGACCGGGCTGGACGCTTCGGACCAATTGGCGGCAACGGCCACGATCTCTCCACCCCATGGCCTGCACATTAACCCAGACATGTTTTTCGGGGCCGTGATTTTTGACAGCTTGCTCATCTTTCATCTCCTGTTTGGTTTGCGTTCGATTAACCTTACACTTTGATAATAGCCCATAGGCAATTACTTGTCAACAGACAATCCAATATATTTCGAAAAAAAAATCCGGGGGCAAAACCGGCCCTTGAAAGCCATTTATCTGTAGGGGGATTGAAAAACATTTAAGGAAACAGGAATGGCGTTATCTCCAGCAGATCACCAGAAGGTAAAATCCCTCCGCGAGCAGCGCGGCAAATTGCTTCACGATGCTCGCAAAATCCTCGACACCGCCAACGGCGAAAGCCGGGGCCTCCGGGATGATGAAAAAAACCTTTGGGAAGGCATGAATCGTGAGATCGATGACCTGAAAGAAAGAATGGACATGGTCGAAAGCCTTTCCAAAAAGGAAGACGACAACCAGGACGACGAGCCGGACGGAGACGAAAAAGAGCGTAAGAAGCGGGAAAATTCTTCCGACGACGACGACGACCGCGACGATGAAGATAACTACGACACCGATGATGAGCGTAAACGTTCCATCCGCTTGCCTGACGGCCGCCTAGCTGTCCTTGTTCCCAATGGCCGCACCGGCTTGCCTAATCCCAACAAACGAAGCAACAGCCGGGTGGAACGCCATCCTTGGGAGACTGATGGCGATTTCCGCACACGTCAGCGGCGAAATAGTGATCAGTACCGCAAGGTGTGGTCCAACTACCTCGCCCAGGGCCCAGACGCGCTGATTGCTCCGCTGGCAAAACGAGATATTTCAGCCGACTCGGACATCGTCGGCGGTTACCTGGTTGCCCCTCAACAGTTCGTCGGCGACTTAATCAAATTTGTCGACAACATGCTGTGGATTCGGCAATTCGCCACTAAGTACATCGTTCAGGCTGCCCAGACTTTGGGCGCCCCAAGCCTTGACAACGATCCAGCTGATGCAGACTGGACCAGCGAACTCGCCACCGGCAACGTCGATAACGCGATGTCCTTCGGCAAGCGTGAATTGACTCCAAGACCACTGGCCAAAAGGCTGAAGGTCAGCCAAAAACTGCTTCGCATGGCGACAATCGCTTCTACTGTCCAGGCATACGGAGCGAACAATACCGGAAGCGTGGAGGGACTGGTCCGCACCCGTCTCGGGTACAAATTCGCGGTGGCCGAGGAAAAGGCATTCATGACTGGTTCCGGGGCCAACCAGCCCTTGGGCCTGTTCACCGCTTCCAGCAGGGGTATCGATACTTCTCGTGACGTGCTGACGGGTACCAGCACCGGCTTCCAGGCTGATCAGCTGATTGCCGCCAAGCACACCCTGAAACCTCAGTATTGGGGCAGGCCGTCAACCAAGTGGCTTTTTAGCCGTACCGCTCTTCAGTACATCCGCCAGCTGAAGGATGGCACCGGCCAGTACATTTGGCGTCTGGGGCTTGCCGGTGGCGATCCTGACACCCTCCTTGACATCCCCTGCGTGCTGTCCGAGTATGTACCAAACACATTTTCGACCGGCAACTATGTGGGCATGCTCGGCGATTTCAGCTTTTATTGGATTGCCGACTCTGAGCAGATGACCATTCAGAGGCTCGTTGAGCTTTATGCCGAAGCCAATCAAATCGGCTTTATTGCCCGTCGTGAGCTTGACGGCATGCCCGTCCTGGCTGAAGCATTCGTACGCCTCAAAACCAACTAATATAAGGATCAATATCTATGCCGACATTTAACGCGACACCAAATAGCAAACGCACCAGGGTGATGACCAGCCAATCAGCTGGCACCACTACGGTGAATAGCTCGATCATCGACACGGCCGATTTTGCAACGACCGTTTTTGAAACCCTTTTTGGGACTTGTACCACAGGGCAGGTTACTGCGATCAAAGTGCAGGGCGGCAATGCCAGTGATGGGAGCGATATGGCTGACCTCGCCAGCAGCAAAATCACCCTGGCCGATCCGGGCACCGGCTTGATGGTTGTCCATGAGGTCGTCGAATCGGTTTATCGATACTTGCGCCTGGTCGTGGCTCGATCCACTCAGAACGTAGTGATTGATGGTGTGGTCGCTATTCAGACTGGGGCTCATCGCGCCCCCACTACTGACGACAGCACCGTTCAGGACCGCACCGTGCTGGTCTCCCCTGCAACTGGAACCGCTTGATATAGGAGGCTTTCATGGCTCTTGGACCTGATGCCAGCTATTCCAGCGGCTCGAAAATCTACATCAAACAGCAGCCCAGCGGGGCGACGCTGAACAGCAACGCGATCACCACCGAAGAAGTATCAGACGTCGGAAGCTTGCAAAGCCAATATGGCCTGATGGCTTTCAATGGTCAGGTGGTGGCCCAGAAGGTTTCGATCACCACGGCGAAAGGTTCTTCCAATGTGTGCCAGGTCACTATTACCGCTCTGGATAATGGTGGCCAGCCCGTAACAGGAGTTCCTTTCGACGTGGACGTGATTTTGTCCGACAACGCCAATGGCGTGGGCGTCACAGCCACCGCGCCTTCTGGAGGCGTCAGCTTTACCGCTGGTACCAGTCTGAACGCATACGTAAACAATAAAGCGTATTATGTTCAGACCAATGCCAGCGGTCAAATTGTGTTCAATATCACGGACACGGGAAAAACGGGTTACTACATCATGGTTCAGGGTCAATGCACAACTGTTCCGGAAGTATCGGCACAGTTGACATCGGCCTCTTACGGGTAACATTTATGCCAAAGGTCAAAATGCTCTGTATCTCTGCAAATGAGAACAGGATCCTCGACGTGGGCAAGGTTTACAACCTTTCCAAGGACGAAGCGGAAGAATTGGAAAACGCAATTCCACAGGCTGGCATTATCGTTTCCAACGATACGCCAACCGTGCGAATTCCTCCCACTCCTGATCCTGAAGACATTCCCGAACCGGACCACGATGAGGAAGACTAAGCATGATTCCTGCCTATGGGCTAACACAGCTGATAGCACCTTCCACGGAACCCGTTACGGTGTCCGAGGTGTTAGCTCATAGCAGGATTTACGCGGCCGATGCCGATCAAACCTACATCGGCTTGTTAATCACAGCGGCCCGGGAATGGATCGAGACCACCATTAACCGGCAATGTATTTCGTCTCAATATCTGCTCACGCTCAATTGTTTCCCCGGCAAATCTTACGACGACGTTTCACCGGCAGGCTATCGGTATGGGATTATCAGACTACCTAAACCGCCGTTGATTTCCGTCGACCAAATTCAATATGTTGACGCCACGACGCTGACCATGACGACGCTATCGCCCACGCTGTACCAGGTCAGCACCTACCAGACACCAGGCAAGGTGGCACCAGCCAGGTACCAGGTTTGGCCGGTGGCTGATCCGCAAACACTGGACGCCGTGCAGGTCACTTTTACTTGCGGCTATGGAACGACAGCGGCAGCAGTGCCCGAGCGGCTTAAATTGGCCATCAAGACATTGGTGGCCGAAATGTACGAACACCGTGAAGCCTCAGCAGAACAGGCCGCGAATGAATTGCCTTATGGGCTAAAGTCTTACCTGAAATCGTTGGGTTGGGGCAACTACACGTGAGAGCGGGCCAACTACGACACCAGATTCAGATATATGCCCCGGTGGATGCAATCGATTCCTTCGGTGATGACGAACTTCAATATCAGCTGGTGGCGACCGTTTGGGGCTCGATCGAACCATTGTCCGGTCGGGATCTTTGGTACGCGAATCAGATCCGGGCCGACGCGACAAACAAAATTACTTTGCGGTATACCAATCAAATTTCATCAGCCCATCGGCTCGTTTGGAATGGCCGGGTTTACGAACCTGGGCCACAGCTATCGACCCAAGAGCGGGGTTATGAATTGACGATTTTGAGTACAGAAATTCGATACGGGTCGTTGGGTACAACCACAGCAGCACCATAATTCAAAAGGCCAAAATAATGGAAACCATTAAGGGCCTAGACGAATACTTGGCCAAACTTCAAAAGCTGGAAACCAAAGAATCCAAAAAGATGATGCGAAAGGCCGTCAATGCGGCCCTCCGAGCAATGATTGTAAAGGCTAAGGCAGCAGTTCCATCTCGAACCGGGGAATTGAAAAAATCGTTGGGCGTTAAAATTAAAGATTACAAGGCTTCGGTAAAAAACGGAAACACTGGTTTACTTTATGGCATGATGGGACCACGAAGCAAAAAAGTTTTTATCAACGGCATGCCGGTCAATCCTGCAAAATATTCGCATTTGGTTGAAGGTGGCCGAAGCAATGACCAGATTCGAAAAAAGAAAGTCATGAGCGACGGCGACCATATTTTCGGCAAACGGGTAAAAGACGTGCAAGCTCGACCGTTTATTGAACCGGCCGAAAAGCAGACTGATGTGCAATCTGTGATGGCAAACAAGCTGCAAGAGGAGTTTGAAAAGCTGTGAAAACGCTTTCGGACAAAGAAAAGCTGGTCGCCTATCTTCTTGCCCAAACGGCCATCACTTCGGTCATCGGCAACCGGATTTATTTGTCAGCAGCACCGCAAGGGGCCCAACTGCCTTACATCATTTATCAGCAGGATGGAAACGAGAACATCAACACGCTTGCGGGCTCGTCAGGACTACGGAAAACCCGGTTCCAGATAACCGCGATCGGCACAGATGCTCCAGCGATGGAGACCGTAAGAGCAGCAATCTGTAACCTCGCTGGCAACGGCAGCGATGGCGGTTTTCGCTGGATCTACCAGGTTGATGATTCGGACGATTATTCGCCTCCGGTGGAATTACAAATCAAAGGTACCAGGCTGATTCACATAATTCTTGAAATTTGGAGCTAATCCATGGCAGTACAATTTTCGGCAGGAACAACGCTCTATCTTTACAACGGCTCTTACACCTCCGTTGCCAATATCACCAGTATCGGTGGCGTCGACCTCACCTCAGGAGACATTGACGTCACGGTTCTGGCTTCCACTGGCTATTTCAAACAGTTTATAGCCGGGTGGGCCGATGGCGGCGTCGTGGCGCTCGAGGCTCTTTACGATCACAATCAGTGTGCCGCCCTGTATGCCCAATTCAGAACTACCAATACTTGGCGAATCACGTTTCCCGATAATTCCCGATGGGATTTCTCGGGATATATCAACGCGATTAAGACTGATGCGTCGATGGAAGATGCCGTCCACATGCCGTTTTCTATCAAAATCACCGGCGTCCCAACCTTTACCGCATAATTGAAAGGAAATTGAAATATGGCAATCCTCACCGTCAATAACGTCGATCGTACGGGCCAGATTGATCCCGTGGGTGTGCTGGTTTCCGCTGGTGGCAGCGGCGACAGCTTCCCGAATACCGGATACGAATACGTTTACGTAAAAAACGCTAGCGGTTCGAGCGTCACCGTCACCCTGGTTTATCAGTCTACCGTTGACGGCCAGACCATTACCAATCGCACGGTTTCCGTGCCTGCCAGCGCTGGCCGATTGATCGGGCCATTCCCGACAACCTACTACAATGATAGTAACGCCCGAATGAACTTGACATATTCATCGGCGACCAGTGTTTCCGTCGCTGTGTTCAAAAACGCTTCCAGCTAATTGATCGAGGGAATTATGAATTTGCGAGATAAGATCCTGGAATCGCAGGATTTGCCGGTCGAAAAAGTGTCCTGCCCCGAATGGGACTGTGATGTCTGGATCAGAACCCTTACCGGCGTGGAGCGCGACCAGTTCGAGGAATCTTGCTTAGTACAGCGAGGCAAGAAAAAAGAAGCGAATATGCGAAATGCTCGGGCCAAACTGGTGTGCCTGGCTGCCGTGGATGAATCAGGTAAGCAGATTTTCGGGACTGCTGACCATGATAACTTGGGCTGCAAATCGAGCAAGGTTTTGGATCGGCTTTTTGGCGTGGCGAGCCGGTTGGCGGGTATCAGCCAGACCGATATGGAAGACCTTGTAAAAAACTCCGAGAGCGGCCCGAACGAAGGTTCTGGATCGAACTGAGCTACCGTTATGGCCGCACGGTAAGGGAATTGCAACGGCAATTATCTTCGGCTGAATTCGCCGAATTATGGGCCGAAGAGACGATCGAACCGAGGGGCCCATATCGCGGAGATTTACAGGCCGCGATTGTCGCCAGGGTGATAGCAGAGGTGAACAGGGACAAGGCCAAAAGGCCGCAACCTTATAATCACCATGATTTCACTCTGAAGTTTGAACCGCCGGAGCCCAAGGAAATGACCTGGGCCCAGATGAAAACAGTGGCCATGGAATTGACGAAAACGATGGGAGGCAAAATTATCAATGCCGACAATCGGTAAACTACATGCGACGTTGACAGCGTCCACCAGCGAATTCGCCAAAGCCATGAGCGCGGCTCAGCAAATTACTAAGCAGTTCAGCAAAACATGGAACGATCTTGACCGAATGTTATTGGCTGGCAAGGCTCTGATTGCGGGTCTTGCTACGGGTGCCCTGACTGGCTATGTAAAAAACGCTTTAGACGCTAGCGTCGAGACGCTCCACTTGGCTCGCAATCTCGGGACTACCAGCAATTTCATTAACACGGTAAAACAGGGCGTAAAGGATCTCGGAGGCGATGCCGGCAACGCAGCGGCTGGGCTTGAGGCGATGTCCAAGGCAGTGGCCGGAGCAAATGCCGGCAACATCGCCACCAACAACGCTTTTGACCGGATTGGATTGTCTGCAAAAGAGCTTGCCGGCATGAACTTGGAACAGCAATTCAGCGCGGTGGCCGACGCCATCAGCAAGATTGAAAACCCGACTCAACGAGCGGCAGCAGCTTACGCCATTTTCGACGACAAAGCTAAAACGCTTTTACCTCTTCTGACGCAAGGCGGGGCAGGAATAGCGAAAGCCAAAGCGTCCATGGAAGGGCTTGGGGCTTCGGTCAATGATTTAAGCGTCGCCCAAGTAGAAAGCATGAATCTGGCTTTCGGTCGTTTATCCGACTACGTCAGCAATCTCGCCGGTCAATTTGGAATTGCTTTGGCGCCAGTTATCAACTTGGTTATCGACTACCTCGAAAGCATGGGCTTATCTGGAAAAACAGGCACGGCCATCATTCGATCGGGAATGGAAACGGCGGCCTATGCTGTTGGAGTAGTACTGGACGTCGTGCAAGTGGTCCGATCGGCCCTCGAAGGCATGGTCTCGACCTTCATGGGGGGAATTGCCCAGATTTCTTCCGGTGTTTCCGGGCTTTTTGACCTCGCAAGCAGCTTGCCCGATTCGTTGGGCGGCAAACTTTTTGCCGAAACCAAGAAAATGGCCGACGATTTCACGGCCGCCATGGCCTTGGCTGCAGCTGAAATGAGTGCCGAAGCTCAAAACCTGTTCGATACGGCCGACAATCGTTTAAAAATGCCTGAAAAATTTAGGCAAATCAGCGAACAGGCCGAACAGGCAGCAAAATCAATCGAACACACGCGAAACGCGGCCGGAAGTCTAACCGAATTGTCGAAACATGCTGAATTGTTTAAAATAGGCGAGGAACTGAACGAATCTTTGGCCACGCCTTTACAGAAATACCAGTCGGAATTGCAAAAACTGGATTCGGCTTTGCAGGCTGGTGCCATTTCATGGGACACCTACGCCAGGGGCATTTCCAAGGCCGTGGACGAACTCGAAAAAGCTCACGAATTGCGATCCGTACAATTGGCTGGAGCGACGAGCCGGGGCACCGTGGAGGCCTATTCAGCGGCCGCAAAAGCGGAGGCACAAGAAACCTATTCCCGGGAAACTCCGGACCAGAGATTGCAGCGGATTGCCGAGCAATCCCTCGAAATCGAACGGCAGCAGCTGGAATATCAGCGCAGATTGGCCGAAGCTGCAACGGTTTCTCCACAGGTAGCGAGGATCCTGTAATGGCGGTTTCTTCGATTCAGCTGACGAAGGCCGGACGGGCAGGCACATTTGCCAGCGAGCGGAAAAACTCTGTTTTTGAGCTCACTAATCGCAAATACCGCAAGATTTTCCTTGTTTCCACTACCGACATCAACGACGGACCCGCCACGATCTACGCTTCCGGTGGCATTCCTCAAATCGGTGACAGTTACACCGTAGGTAACGACACCGATGCCCTGGCTACGTGTGTTTCGGTTGATTGCACTCCTTACGGTGAATGGCCTTTGTTGTGGCAAGTCACGGCTGAATACGACACCGATAGGCTCGTTGACGCCACGATCACGAACCCGCTAAATTTGCCAGCAGAATTGCAATGGTCGTTTGCGAAATACGAAAAACCGATGCCCCGAGACCTCTTGGGCGTTCCGATCGTGAATTCAGCGGGTAGGCTGTTCGACCCTCCGGTGGTTGCCGATGATAGTCGACCTACTCTTGTTATTTCTCGAAATGAAGCGACCTTTAATTCGGCAAACGCCATCACCTATCAGGACGCAGTAAACAGCGATATTTTTGGCCCTGGCATTCCTGGGCAAGCGAAAATCAATTCGATCACTGGGGTAAAGCAGCAGGATATTGGCCTGATTTACTACCGGGTCAGTTACGAAATTGAATTCAGGCGTGAAAGCTATTACCAATTTGTCCAGGATATGGGCTGGACCGACGTCAACGGCTACGCTTTCAAGGATCTTCAAACGCAAGCCGTTTTGAGCAACCCCACCATGCTGAATGGGTGGGGGCAGCGGTTGACGACCGGGACGACTACGCTCGCCACCAATTGTCTGGTTAATGACACAGTCATCGGAGTGCCAGCGGCCGACGCTTTTAAATTCCCGCCACTGGCCACCTATGGCACGATTGCCGCGACACCTCCCCCGCATTTTTATTTTGAGGTGAAAGTAGACAATGAAATCATGCAGGTGACCCGGACCAACGCGGGAACCTGGTCAGTGACACGCGGATGGGCTGGTACAATTCCAGCAGCCCACGCAATTGGTGCCGTGGTCGTCCTTCAGCCTTATTTTCTTCGATTTCAGACTTACAAAATGCTGCCCTTTGCTCCATTGGGACTACCTACGTCATGAGTGACCCGAGGCCATGGACATTCGACGAACATTCCGTTATCCGCATCGGGGACGTTGTCCGCACGGTCGAAAAACGGCCTTTATATCCTGATTCACCCCGACCAGCTGTTGCCGGTGGCCGTGATGCTCGATCCGGGCTTGTTCAGGTCCTCAGCACCACGCCTTCCAATGGCATGTATCCGGGAGTTCAGGTTTATTTCCTTCCGGTTACGTCGACCAGCAGCACGACCAGCAGCACCACGCCGAAGCCATCGACCAGCACGACCACGGCAGCCCCGCCAACCTGCAAATACATTCCTTTCGCCGATGGCACTCAGGATTGTTGGCTTGTCATGCTGATGGCTCCTGTAGTCAACGGCGTTTATTCCGCGCTTTTGTCCGGAATCTGGATGGATGGCCTTCCCATCTATACGATTTCGGACATTTGTGTCACCCCGGCTACCACTAGCACAAGCACGACCAGCACGACCAGCACCACCATGCCGCCATGCACCGGCACCGGTTCTTGGTCGTGGTCAGCCAGTAGCAGTAGTTGGTCAGCCACCGGCAATACCTGCTCCAGCGGTTGCGTTCCGCACCCGCCTGATTTTTGCGGGGCATTCGCTTGTCAGATAACCCAAACCAGCTGCGTGCCAGCACCTGGGCCCGGGCCAGTGATTTGCACGACGGCCGCACCTGGCACGACTACGACCAGCACGACCACATTGCCGCCGCAATGCCAAGGCTCTTGCCAATGGCAATCGCAGTTGTTGCAATCGGGCGTGTACGGATGGATTCAGGCAACCAGTGGTTGCCCATCCTGCTGCCCTTGTCCACCTCCGACAATCCCGCCCACCTATTGCGCCACGGCCACCACCAGCTGTTCCGCTCCGGTTAATGCCCCACCTCCTGTGCCTTGCACCGGTTCGGTTCAATACTGGTGCAACCAGGCGAATAAATGGCAATGGTTGTCCGGATACTGTCCGACGGGGACAGTTTGCAGCCCGAATTGCATTTCTTCCCCTCCCACCGAATCTTGCAGTTGCGGCACCGTCAAAGCCATGCCTTGCTATTGCTCTTCCAATACCGGCCCATGCCCGATTTATGGGCCATGCGGAAATATCACCGGTTATGGCCCATGTTCCGGGACCACGACGACCACCGCACCGACCACCACGCCACCGCGAACCACCAACCCGCCTTGCAGCACCTGCAACGGCAATTGCTGCGGCCAATGCACCTGGCAAGGGAATGGATCCGGAGGTTGGACCGCCGTGCGGGCCGATTGCTGCGGTTCACCGTGCGGGTGTATCAACCCGCCAGCCAGGGCCAGTACCAGCAATTGCGACAGTGCGACCACGACTTGCGACAATCTTCCCTACACCACGACCACGACCAGTACGACGAGCACCAGCACGACGCCACAACCGAATTGCGGTAGCGGAATTTGCCTTTATTCGTGCGGCGCTGATGGAGTCTGGCATGGGATAACAAACACATGCACTAATGGTTGCGGGTGTCCTGCCGATGTTGTAGGCGTATTGGGAAAATGTGGAACGTGTTATCCAGGTAATTATCTGGCCAATTGTTCGACCAATTGCACGCCCATGGGCACTACCACAAGCACAACAAGCACAACAAGCACAACCTACAATCCCAATTGCTCTGGTAATTGTTTTTATGCTTGCACTGGTTTTTCGATTCCATTTTGGAACCTAACAGCACCATGCAGAATAAATTGCGGTTGCAGTGGCGTGCCTCCGGCTTCGCTATGTAGTTCAGCCTCTATTGGCATAACTACTCAATACCCATGCGTGCCAACAACAACAGCGGCACCTAATACGACGACAACAACGACTACCACGACAGCGGCACCAACTACGACAACTACTACTACAACGACAACCACAACGACAACTACTACAACGACAACTACAGCAAGGCCAACTACTACAACCTCCACAACAACCAGCACGACAACGCCCGCACCATGTGGTGTCAAACTGATTTCTGGAGGTGTCACCGTTGCAGCAGGGGCCAGCTGGTATTTCATTGCACCTAGTGCAGGGACTTATTCGGTTGGCAGTAGTTCTAGTGGCGGGGGTTCGCCTGCAAAAACTTCCACTTGTGGAGGCTCTGTTATTACAAATTGCACAAATAATGCAATTTGTTGTTGTTTATCGTTGGGAACATTAACAGCCGGTCAAATGGTTTACGGAAAAAATACTGGCACCACCGATACGCTTTATGTGTGTGGACCAGGGGATAATGCTTGCAGTTGCGTTCCAAGCTAAGGAGATTAGGATGAGCGACGAAATTTTAACAGTAGCCATGGCGTCATATGACGATTTCAGTGGCGTCTATTTCACGACCCAAAGCCTGAAGCTCTATCATCCTGAAGTTAAAATCCTGGTACTCGATAACGCCCCGCAACCATGCGAGCAAACCAAAGGCGTGACGCTGGCAGCCGGAGGCAAATACGTACACCGGCCCGATCTCGCTGGCACCAGCGCAAGCCGTGACGCCCTTTTCCGGTATGCGGAAACCGACTGGGTGGCCGTGGTGGACTCTCATGTCATGTTCAGCGCGTTCGCTATTCGCGATCTTGAATGGTGGATTCAGGAGCATAGGGATTCACGCGATTTGATTCAGGGCCCGTTGCTGGGAGACGACGGCAAGCATTTGTGGACCCACTGGAATCCAGTTCAGCTGGGCAAAACCTTGTGGGGCGAATGGGCCACCGATCATGAAGGATTAAAAACGAACAAACCTTTTGCGATCCCCATGCAAGGCCTCGGTTTTTTCTGTGCCAATAAAAAATACTGGCCCGGTTTCAATCAGCATTTCAGGGGATTCGGCGGCGAAGAAGGGTACATCCATGAGAAGTACCGCCAGCGCGGAAACTCTGTCGTTTGTCTGCCTTCCGCGCGATGGGTGCATCGGTTCAGAGGTCCGGCAAATCCAGCCCCGTACCAGGTACGGCTCCGGGACCACACGGTCAATCTGCTTATCGGTCATCGAGAAATGGGCCTTTATGCTGAGAATAAAATCTTCGAGCATTTCGGAAAAAGGCTCATGCCGGGCGAATGGGACGGGTGCTTGCAGGAAGCCGAATTCCTTCAGCCACGGCCATGGAAACAAAAAGGCACGCTAAAGATTGGTGCCATTTGGTACACGAACAACGCGGCCCCTGATTGGTGCATGGATGCTTCCCTCCGATCCATCGAGCAGGCAGCCAGGGCCAGCAAGCACCAGGTAAAACTATCGGCCAGCGTGCAACAGATCATTGTCGGCATGAACCTTTGGAAGGTTGATTTGTGCCGGAGCAAAGCCAAAGGACATGGCCGCATCATCGACCAGATGAACCAGGCGATCCAGATGGCCGGGGACGTTCATATCGTCTGCTTCCTTGAACATGACGTGCTTTATCCGGCAGATTATTTTGACCGGGTAGCCGAAGCGTTTTTGACGGAACCGGCCAGCAACGTGGTTTCCAATCTGGACTATGAGGGGCTTAACGGCTCCGGCTGGCTCGCCGTGAAAGAGCGGCATGAACCGATGCACCAGCTTTCCATGCGATTGGATTTCGCTAAGGACAATCTTGCCCGGGCTAAACATGATCACGACCGGGATGGATCTTGTCTTCTCGAACCGCAAGGCGAACGAAAAGACTGGTATCGGATTCCCTATTACGGGTTGCAGCCCGCCATTCATATCAATCACCCCCATCGGTTCACTTCGCATGGAGAAGTGTGCTATGAGCCCAACAGCTACGGCAAGACGCTTCACCGATACTGGGGTGATTATCGAGATTATTGGCAGGGTGAACCGCTTCGCGTAGTCGATCCACCAGCCCCGAAACCTCAAGAATGCGTGCCATGCAAGGCCGCACAACAATCCGATGACCGGAGGATCGAAGACCTTTACCGGGATTCCACGATACATTCCGTCGACATAAATGAACACATGCCGACACTTTGTGACCTCGCCACGACTTGCCAGCACGTCACAGAATTATCCTTTTGGATCAACGGCGCGGGCCCATCGTTTGCATTGGCGGCACAGGAATCAGGAACCAAGTTTGTTTCAATCGCGCCAGGGCGAAAGCCGGAATGGGATGTCTATGAAAAAAGGCTTTCCAATTTTACGAGCGTGGTCGGGAAGCCAGGTGAGGTGGATATTGATGAAACGGATCTACTGTTCATCGATACAGTACACACTGCCGATCAAAAATGCGTGGAATTGTCGAAATATGCTGGGAAAGTGAAAAGATATATCGTTTTGCACGATACTGAGACTTATCGAGAAACGGGACCAGATGGCAATGCTGGCATTCTCCCGGCCGTGCGGAACTTCATCAAAACATTCCCTGAATGGATCGTAATTCGCGATGATCGAAACAACAACGGTCTTTTGGTGTTGTCGCGACAATCAGAAGACAAAAAGAAAGCCCCAAGTTTGTTCAGGCAGGCCATGAATTACGCGAAGGCCATGGCCCGGTTTAACCTGGCTGGCAGACCTCCTGCCAGCGAACGCACAGCGGAAAAACGTATGGAATTATGCTTGATTTGTTCAAGCAGAAACCACGACATTTGTGGCGAATGCGGGTGCCCATTGGACAAGAAGACTTTGTTGGCCACCGAGGCCTGCCCGCTGGGCAAATGGGGGGCCGAGTAGGAAACTGGTGGCGTCGGCGTGAGCCTGATAATCCCCCGGGCCCGCCGACGACCACCATAGTTTATGATTTATTTTTAGTTCACAATTAAGGATATGACCATGCCAGACAATAAATTCCTGGATCATGAACCGCCAACGGGTGCCGAGCCTGAAGACAGGTTTGAAAAATGGAAAAAGGAAAATCCTTATCAACCATCGGGGGCGGCCTGGATCAGGCAGGAACCACACTTTTCTTTAGCGCCAAACAGCATTCCCGGCCAACTGTTCGATCGGTTGACAAAAGGGCTGTATTCTACAAATCCAGTGCGGAGGTGTTACGTCACCGACCAGGACGCATGGGACGACTTAAAGGCGGCTTTGGAATCTTGGGATTACTCCTATTAAGAAAGGCTGGGCCGATGGATGCTTCTTTGCTCCGAATCGTGGTTATTCTGCTCGGTGCTATTTGTGGCCTGTGCATTGCTTCCATTACTGTTGTCGCGGCTACTGGGCACGATGTGCCGCCAAGCCTCAACGCAGTTGCCTCGATGGCAACGGGATCACTCGTTGGAATCATCGTCATTCCTGGCCGACAGCAAAATCCTGTTCAAGGACCACCCGTCAATCCACTAGGAGAAAGAAAATGAAAACTGGTGAATTGTCGGTCGATCAGGTCAAAAGCGTCCTTTACGCGACCCTAAACGTAATGGAAGAAAAATACGAAAAGGAATTCCCAACAATTTACGGTTATCAAAAATTCTTTTTATGCGACGCGATTGAAAACCATGCGGAACGGATTCAGCATGAACTGAAAATGAGTCAATCGACGCACGCGATCATTCACAATCCGACAGCGTGGCAGCTGGTAAAAATGTGGTTTTTTGGGGGATAATTCAATGTTTCGTTTATGTCTGCTTGTTGCTCTGATCACTGGCACAGCCTTCGGCGCTGACCTTACCCTCCCGGCTACTATCACCGGCGAGCCAGGGGATTTTCTCCGGGTTTCGGCCACCACGACCGGAACCGTGGTGAAATGGAAGAGCTATAACCGGGAACTGAAACTTTTCCCGATGGACCAGCTCAAAGACACTAAGACCGCGATTGTCACGGCGACGAAGCCCGGAAAATACAGGCTTTTTGCAGTCACCAGCGACGCAACGGGGCCAAGCGATATTGCGGAAACTGAAATCGTGATCAGCGGACAACCTGATCCGGCTCCGGCTCCCGGTCCACAGCCAACCCCGACTCCAACGCCTTCCGACCCTGCTCCGATTCCTGCTCCGGGGTTTCGTGTGCTGGTGATCTATGACACCCTCACAGTGACTACGTTGCCAGCAGCACAGCAAAACGCACTATTTTCCAAGGCTGTCAGCGAGTATCTCAACGCCCGTTGCATCCGTGGGCAGGATATGAAAACCCCGGAATGGAGGTTCTTTGACTCGAAGATAGATGCTTCAGCCGATGGGGCCTTGTGGGTTGAGGCCATGAAACGGCCACGAAAAAGCCTGCCTTGGCTGATCGTGAGCGATGGGAGTAAAGGCTATGAAGGGCCATTACCGGCAAACGAATCGGACTTTGTCGCACTGCTCAAGAGGTACGGGGGCTAAATAGGGCTATTTGATTTTCTTGTGTTTTACTGCCTTTTTGTGATAGCCATGTTTGCAATCCTGCTGGCATGGTTCCTGATCGACTGGCTAATGAGGATGCTTCGTGGAAAACCTTAGTTATTTCGACACGGTTTATCTTTGGGTTACGTTTTGCGGTGTTGTTGTTGGCTGTTACTGGATCATTGAAACACTATGCCCGGAGTAAATAAATGAATCTTCGACCTAACGAAATCGTAATCGACGACGACAATTACGGAACGCATATCGATACCATGGTCGATGGCAAATATATGAGCCGTGGTTGCGTGCCTCGCGTCAAGGAATCTGAACCGCATACGACCATGCGATCCCTTCCGAATATTCCTTTGATTCCTCGCAGCGAATGGGCCGCGAGAATAGACGAGATGGAAAAGACCGGAAGCCGGTTGTCCGATATTCGCCTCCGTGGAAATGCCGGTGAGATGATTCCGTCGCTTGACCAGAACGGCAAGGGCTATTGTTGGGCACATAGCAGCACCCACGCCATAATCATGGCCCGGGCAGTAGCTGGCCTTCCGTATGTGCCATTGTCGGCGTATGCGGTGGCCTGCAAGATCAAGAACTTCCGGGACGAAGGCGGCTGGGGTGCCCTCTCGATGGATTTCATTTGCCAACAAGGCGTGCCTTCCAGCCAATATTGGCCCATGCAATCCATGGCTTTCAAGAACGACAACCCCGCCACTTGGGAGAATGCCCGGCTTCATCGCTGCCTTGCCGGGTGGTACGACCTCGATCAAGCTCAATATGATCGGACATTGACTGAGGATCAGATTGTCAGCCTTCTTCTTTCCCGTATCCCGGTTGTAGGCGATTACAACTGGTGGGGGCATTCGGTTCTGCTGCTTGATGCAGTGCGAGACGGAAACGACATTGCCATCCGCATCTGGAACAGCTGGGGAGACAATTGGAGTGATCGGGGAATGGGTATATTGAGAAGAAGCAAGGCATTCCCCAACGGCGCTGTGGCACCCCGGTTAATTACGCCTTCTGTTGTGTGACCTTTAACCTTTTGGAGAAATTGACATGACCCCGGACGACATTAAAAAAATGCTCGAATTTGCTCTCGGTTACATTGTAAAATACATCCCGGCATGGGCTCAGCCGATGGTAAAGACCGCCATTGACCAGGTATTGCCCGGAGTGATTTCTCAGCTGATCGGGCCCCTGACCCCGGCCGACATCATTTCCAAGGGATTTGATTTGCTCCTGCTCGGCATGACTGGCCATCCATTCGCAAAGCTGGCCCTTGAATCCGTCAAAAATGTTTTGATCAAACAGATTCAGGTCATCCTTGCCGCCCATGCCAGCGAAGGCCAGTTCTTCCGGGCCGAACCTGTTACCATCACCATTTATCCGGAGGGATAACCGATGGAAGACGAAGACTTTGACCCTGAACTAGACGTCAGGCTTGCACAGCTTGACCTTGAACGGGAAGAGCTGGATCTTGATCAGACGAAAAAGGAAGCGGCCTATAACGTCCAGGCGGCCCGGATCGAGCGAGACCGGAGCAAAGCCTATCTGGAAAACGCGAAGAAAAAGTATCAGGATTTCACCGGCCGGGAGTATCTTGAAGAGTGATATGTTTTCGGCACGATAATCCGGAACCCGATTGGAAGGACACCATCGGGCTATTGCTTATGACGCTTGCATGGTTTTTCATGCAGGCGTTTTTTTCTTACTTCATTTCAATCAGGGGATACTGATGGGGCTTGAAAATCGCGGTGGTTTGATCATTTGCAGGCCAAAGCCGATCCCATACAAATCCGGTGATTCCATCGGCTTCCGGCTGATGTCTGACCTTCATATTGGGGCCCCGAATATTGATTATGATTTGATCAAAAGCGAACTGGAAGACGCCAAACGCAGGAACGATAGAATCTTGCTGAATGGCGACGTTTTTGACATGATTCTGCCTAAAGACGCCAAGCGGTTCGACGCCTCACACGTGCATCCCAGGTTGTTCGGTCGGGGGGATATAGTCAACGCCCAGCTTGAATGGGGAGTGGAGTTACTTCGGCCTTACGTAGACCAGATTGACATGATCGGCGTGGGCAACCACGAAACGGCCGTGACAAAATATCATTCCACCGACCCCACCTTGCTCCTGGTGCATGAACTGCAAAAAATGGTCAAGGCCGACGGCCATCGCATCCATTACGGCGGTTATGGTGGTTTCGTCGACTACCGGATGAGAATTTATTATTCTTCGAAAAAGGAAGGCGGCACACAACGATTTTTGATCTACTACCACCATGGTGCCGGAGGTGCGGCGCCCGTGACCAAAGGCATGATTAACCTGCACCGCACTGGCTGGATTCATGGGGCTGATCTAATCTGGCAGGGGCATAGGCATGTGCGAGTGCATACCCATGTGCAATCGATCAGTTGCCCATTGGTAGGCACTGAACCAGCGGTGCAGGATATTCGGCAGATTATCACCGGCAGTTATTTCGACACCTATTGCGGGCAGAGTCAGGGAGATTTAAAAAAGAGCGGCCGGCGAGCTTCTTGGGCTGCTGACGTGGGTTTTGCACCACAGGGAAAGGGCGGCGCGCGAATCCGAGTTGAGCTGGCTTATATCAGCGGGCAACCGAAAAAGGATTTGATCGTCGAGCAATAGCGGCTGACTTACATTATTTTTAATCTCACTCACCCCTCACCCCTTTTTTTTGATTACCCCGACCCCGACCTCGACCTCGACCCCGGCCCCCTCGGCCATTTCTGTATGTCGCATCTGTAACGTATTGCTTCTGCCGCCGCAATGTCCCCCTGGTCCTCCAGCCAGTCGGCATAGAGGAGACGGGTGTCCCGGTCGGAGGGGGTACGATCTAGCAGGGATTCGAAATGGGATTCGGTCATAATTATTCCTGTGGATAAATGTGCATACCGCATATTTTGCACACTTTGCACCTAATCCCATTGTAAGGCGAATAGAACGCCGATTCGCCATCCGGCATCCTATGGCCGTTCTCCCGGCATTGCTCGATATACGGCTCTAGTAGCTTTTGAAATCGCTTGGTGATTTTACTTTCTTTGCGTTGCTGTTCGTACATCTTTTCCCGTATCGCCCATAATGCGTCAATTTCTTCTTGTGTCATGCTATTTCCATCCATCTCGCATAGCTGTTGCCCACTCGCAGAATCCTATGCCTTGGGATTATCGGCATGATTTGCACTGTGTTTGCTGAGCCATTCCATTTAAAAACAATTTCGCTATTCACGATTTCAAAATCAACCTCGTACGGAGGATCAGACTTCCGTATCTCGAATCTGTCGATGATTACTTTTGCCATAGCAAATGTCTGCTCGACCCATTCAGGAACCAAAGATTCTTGTTTCTCGTCAGCCAATAGCTGATCCAGTTTGGCTAAAACATCGTTCCAAGTCATGGTTGCTCCTCAGTCGTCAATTTCACCAGATGCTGGAACAAAACGTCTAAATTGTGCCTAATAGCACATTGATCGCAATCCCTTAAAAAACACCTGCAAGATAAAATATAAGTCAGGTAAAACACAGGACCGACACCTGCCAATATTTTTTCGTAAATTTCTCTTTGTGTCATGGCTTTTCCTGCTCCTTGAGTTTCGCAAGACAGCACTTGCGACAATAATCCCGCACTCGATTAGAGGCGAAAACAGATATAGCGTCATCTATCCTGATCATTACCCCACACCCATCACACGCGATCAGGGATTCGGGTTTTTGGTCTGGCACTGCATTATCTCCTGTTTTCTCTTTTCAATCCACTCCCGGTAACATGGCATGCACCAAAATTCCACGCGCCAGCCACGGCAAAATGGAGTTAAATAATTTTTCCGTGTTTTACATATGGCACACGATTCGTGGTCAGTTTTCTCACTCATCTCGCCAGCCCTCCACACATGCCGGACACTCGATAGTAGGTAGTGGTCCGCCAGTGGTCCGCCAGCCCGCAGCATCGAGATAAACGGCAAAATCTACGGCTTGATTCAGGCTGTTGTTCTCCGTATGGGCGCAGTAACTGCAAGAGACGGCAGTGAAAAAATAGTCGCGAATTTTTTTAACATTATTTTTAATCTCACTCACCACTCACCCCCCTTTTTTTTTACCCCGACCCCGACCTCGACCTCGAC
>Ga0007848_1000112_pt1 | contig 34752 bp, 34 predicted proteins | sample CryBogCBH18Jul08_FD_71209 | JGI IMG/M metagenome (GOLD analysis project Ga0007848, IMG submission 71209) | Freshwater microbial communities from Crystal Bog, Wisconsin, USA - CBH18Jul08 | ecosystem: Environmental > Aquatic > Freshwater > Lake | place: Crystal Bog, Wisconsin, USA | collected...
TCCGGCCCCTTATGGGGCCGGTTTGTTTTTGTTTTACAATTATTGTTCTAACGCGAGGCTGCATTTTGGGCGGGGCTTGTATTAGATCTTTTCAGCAAGACTTGCGACGCATATGGAAATATTGCGCTGCTTCAGATGAATAGGGTTCATATGACTGCTTTAGACGTTCTTGGTATTGGTAATGCGATTGTTGATACAATTGCGCGCGCTGAAGAAAATTTTCTTTTATCGGCGGGTTTGAGTAAAGGCGCGATGGCGCTTGTTGATGAATCGCGCGCGGCGGCGCTTTACGAAAATATGGGTCCAACAACCATCATTTCAGGAGGCTCGGCGGCAAACACCATGGCCGGTCTGGCAAGTCTCGGACGTCGCGCCTGTTTCGTCGGAAAAGTAAAGAATGACGCTGCTGGAGCAGAATTTACGCATGACATTCGTAAGGCTGGCGTTGCTTTTGACACAGCCTCAGCGACGGATGGGCCCGCAACGGCCCGGTGCTTGATTTTTGTTACTCCCGATGGTCAGCGTACCATGAATACATTCCTGGGCGCATGCCAAGGTTTGAAGGCGGATGATATTGATGATGGCTGCGTGTCGAAAGCAAAAGTTCTTTATATGGAAGGCTACCTTTGGGATCCGCCGGGGGCAAAGCAGGCTTTTTTAAAAGCCGCAAAAATTTCTCGTGAAAATGGACGCAAAGTAGCGCTGTCGCTTTCTGACGCATTTTGCGTCGATCGATATCGCGATGAGTTCCTTGCGATGATTCGAGAAGGCGTTATTGATTTGCTCTTTGCTAATGAAAGTGAATTGCATGCGCTCTATCAGACAGCTGATTTTGAGACAGCAATGAGCGCGTTGAGGGATGAAAAACATCTACTCGGCATTGTAACGCGGTCTGACAAGGGATGCGTTGTGGCCTCCGCAAGAGACTTCATTGCTGTCCCTGCCTATCCGGTTGATGAGGTTGTCGATACAACAGGCGCTGGCGATCTTTTTGCCGCAGGTTTTTTGGCAGGCTACACACAGAACCTGCCGCATGAGCGCAGCGCGGCTTTAGGTGCGCTTGCCGCCGCCGAAATAATTTCTCATGTTGGCGCCCGCCCGCAAAAAGACTTGCTGCAGCTTGCCCGCGACAACAATATTTTAACGTAAGGCGCTCGCGCCTAAATTCGGAGAAAATGAATGCGCATTGGTTCAAAACTCGTCACAGCAATGGTGGTCGCCGCGACCGTCTCGATTGGCTTTGTCTCAACAGTAAAAATTGCTCTGGCTGCCGCAGAGACAACATTAACCGCATCTGGCCTTAAGATTATTGACAATAAAGTGGGCACAGGCGCATCGCCAAAAATAGGCCAGACCTGCGTTATGCATTATACTGGATGGCTTTATGTAAACGGCGCTAAGGGAAAAAAGTTTGATAGTTCGCGCGATCGCGGAGAGCCCTTTGAATTCGCAATCGGTCAAGGAAAAGTGATTCCTGGCTGGGACGAAGGAATTGAGTCGATGAAGGTTGGCGGCAAGCGCACGCTGATCATTCCGCCGCAATTGGGCTATGGCGCAGCTGGCGCCGGCGCATCGATTCCGCCCAATTCAACCTTAATCTTCGATGTCGAGTTGCTTGATGTGAAGTAAGCGTCCACTTCTAGGCGCGCCTCCCGGCGCGCCTAAGGACTGAGGCGTCAAGACATTTTCATTGCCCAGGCAGTTTATGGTTGCCCAAAACAGGCAGGGAAAAACCAAAAACCTATCGATATTTTTTAGATAACCTATTGATTACAAGAAGATAATATGATTTTGCCGCTTATTAGACGGCTCATGAGCTTCTTGGCGGCAGGCCTCGGTGAAGTTTTTTTAAAAACTTCACCTTTCAATGGAACCATTCCCGGATCGACGCGTTATCCCAGCGTCCAAACTTGTGTATAGGTCAAACTTCAAACGCCCGGTTTTCCGGGCGTTTTCTTTTTGTTTAATTGATCCGTCTGCGTCATGATCAGGCCCGTTCTTTCGTGTCCGCTCAGGCTGCAGGGTGTGTCTATGTCAACATATATTCATACGGCGCGCGCTGACGGCGTGTTGTGCGTGACTTTTGATCGGCCTGATAAAAAGAACGCCCTAAACGGGAGCATGTATCGCGCCCTGATAGCCGCGCTTACGGCTGCGCAAGAAGATCAAGAAACTGGCGTCGTTGTTTTTAATAGTTCGGGAGCCGATTTCACGGCGGGAAATGATCTAGCGGATTTCAGAGACTTTTTACAAAGTCACGAAACTTTTCCAGCCCTGTCATTTGTGCGTGCGCTGGCAGCATTTCCAAAACCAATGATTAGCGCTGTCTGCGGCGATGTGATTGGCGTTGGGGTAACAATGTTATTTCATTGTGACCTTGTTTATGCCTCTCCAGACGCAGTTTTTAAAATGCCTTTTATTGATCTTGGGCTCGTGCCAGAAGCTGGCGCCAGTTTGCTAGCGCCCATGCGCATGGGAATGGCGCGCGCTGCGCAGGCATTACTATTGGGAGAGGCTTTTACGGCGACAGAGGCTGTTGCTATGGGGCTGGTCAATGACCTTGCCCCGTACGAAACGCTTAATGCGCGCGCATATAAATCAGCATGTGCGCTTGCCGCAAAACCAAGGCAGGCCTTGCTCGAGTCGCGTCGATTAATGCGTGGAGATCCCGCAGCATTGCTTGCACGCATTGATTTGGAAGCAGAATTATTTGCCAAAGCATTATTAACAACAGAAACAAAGCTCAGGCTCCAGGCTCTGTTATCGCATATGAAAGAGCGTTAAGCCTAAGGCTTAATTAGTGTTAGATATTATTTCTAAAGTAGCGCGCCAGGATTAAGGATGCCTTTTGGATCAAGCGTTGCTTTTAATTTTTGCATAAGATCCAGCGCCACAGGATCTTTAACGCGTTTGAGGAGATCTCGCTTGAGTCGGCCGATGCCATGTTCTGCTGAAATTGAGCCCTTATATTTATGCACGAGAGCGTGCACAATTTCATTGATGTCTTGTGCGTGAGTAAGAAAGGACGCCCGATCAGCGTCAATTGGTTGCGAGATATTATAATGCAAATTGCCATCGCCCATGTGACCAAATGGGACAGGTCTGGCGTAGGGAAATTTTTCTTTTATTAAAGCGTTCATCTCATCAATGAATGCGGGCATATCCTCAACCGCAACGCTAATATCGTGTTTAACAGAGCCTCCTTCACGTTTTTGAGCCTCTGAGAGATTCTCACGGAGCGACCAAAGCGCCCGCGCTTGCGTCGTTGAGGCGGCAAGGGTTGCGTCTTGGATGTAATGATCAGCGGCTGCTTGAGAAAGTAGTTGTGCAACATGGGCGCTTATTTCTTCTTTTCTATCAGAAGAGATCTCAATGAGGGCATACCAGGCATATATCGACGTGAGCGGATCGCGCATGTTTGGTATGTGGCGCATAACAAGTTCCAGCCCAAAGCGTGGAATAAGTTCAAACGCATGCAAGCCAAATCCAAGCGCATCTCTCAAAAAGATCAATAGTTTTAGTGCTTGTGCTGGGCTATCCAGTCCAACAAAAGCAACAGTTTGCGCTTGAGGACGTGGAAATAATTTTAGCGTCGCCGCTGTGATGACGCCGAGCGTTCCCTCAGATCCAACAAAGAGGCGCGTTAGATCATAGCCGGAATTATCCTTGCGTAGTTTACCAATCGTTGACAAGAGTTGTCCGTCCGCAAGCGCGACTTCAAGGCCCAACACAAGATCGCGGGCAACACCGTAGGACAGCACATGCACTCCGCCTGCATTGGTGGCCAGATTGCCGCCAATCGTGCAGCTTCCCTCTGAGGCAAGGGAAAGAGGAAAATATCGATCAACGGATTGAGCTGTTTGCTGAGCTTGGGCCAATGTGACGCCGGCTTCGAGCGTCATCGTATTCGAGACAGGGTCAATATCACGGATCTCGGAAAGCCGCAGTAGCGATAGGACGATTTGTTTACCGCTCATGTCTGGCGTTTGGCCGCCAACGAGCCCAGTATTGCCGCCTTGCGGTACAATGGCGACGCCAAGTTCATGACAGCAGGCCAGGACTTGGCAGACTTGCGCAGCGTTTTTTGGCGAAACGATACAGAGCGCGCGGCCAGTAAAATGGCCGCGTGGCTCGGACGTATATACGACCTGCTCCGCCGGATCTATTTTAACAGCGGAAGCGCCAACAATCGTCACAAGACGATCAATAATGGGAGATGGCCGCGACAAATCAGAAACTAAATCCAGAGATGGCGTCCTCTACCTAATCCTCAGCGCGATGGGCGCTTACGGGGACCTTTCTTGTGGGCGTAGACATAAGAGCGCATGGCGACAGGCGCACTCATGAGGACGACACTACATAATGTTGCGACGATAAGCGCATTCATCATGACCATCTCCTTCCAGTTATGGAAACTCGATATGTTCCCAGCTACCCCGGACTCTATTCAAATCCTATGCCGGTTTTTTTCATTCGGCAACCAAATGTCGTTTAGAGCGCCTAAGGCATTGGTTTTCTTATACAGGAGTAACGAAAAGGACCGTGCATTTCCTCCAAAAGCGTTGTTGATTGGCGCTAAAGGCGTTGAAACTCAGCCAAGCAGGCGGCGTTTGGCGCGCTTATGGCTGTCACGATGGGAAAAAGTTGCCACTATTTCCACATGTGGGGAATATCTAAACTGATCGATAGGCGTCACAGCGCCCACAGAATATCCTCCAGCGATTAAAATTGCGGCGTCGCGGGAGAAGCTTTGCGCATTGCAAGAAACTGCGACAATGGTTTTCACGGTTGACTGCGCGAGTTCTTTGGCTTGCGCCAAGGCGCCTGCGCGTGGCGGGTCAAAAACAACGCCATCAAAAGCCTCAAGTTCTTGTGCGGTAAGCGGTCGTGTGAAAAGATCGCGGGTCTGCGCTGATACGGGCTTTAGAAACGCTGCGTCGCGGACGGTTGCCTGTAAGGCCTCTATTGAGGGCGCGCTATTGTCATAAGCAGCGACAGATGAGCGGCGCGCGAGTCGCAATGCAAAAGCGCCAATGCCGCAGAAAAGATCGGCGACTGATTTGGCGCGGCTCAATGATAAGATTACAAGGCGGGCAATTTCTTCTTCTCCAGCATGAGTCGCCTGAAGAAAAGCTCCGGAGGGTAGTGGCGCGCGAAGCGTATCAATCGTCACAGTGGGCGTCTGGTTTAGCGTTAAGAGCTGGCCATGGTTTGTAAGACGCGCCAGTTGGTGCATACGCGCAGTCTTCATCAAAGCTGCAGTTTCATGTTTGTCTAAGGGGCCAGCGCCGCGCAGGTCAATATCCAAGCCCTCTGGGGTCGTCGTAATGGCGATATCAAGAGGCTTGCCACGTGACGCAAGAATTTGGGCAATATCGCGCGCCGCAATCATGGCGCCAGAAAGATCTGGCGATAACAACGGGCATGCATCAATTTCAACGAGTTGATGCGAGCGCGCCGCCATAAACCCAACGCGTGCGCGACCTGAAATCATGCGTGCATGAAAAGTTACCCGTCTTCGACCGATATTGTGAGCGTCGATGACCGGCGCAACGTTAAACACAACACCGGCGTTGATGCCTGCTTTTTCAACAAGGCCGCGTTTCCAGTCTAGATACGCGTCATGTTGGAGGGTTTGAACGGCGCAGCCGCCACACTGACTATAATAGTCGCATACCGGAGCGACGCGGTGCGGCGCTGGCGTTAAAATATCGATGATTTCCGCGTAATTGCCTCGAATTGTCGCTGTTACAATCTCCCCAGTCAGGGCGTATGGGACAAAAACACGCACGCCATTGTCGTGCGAGACGCCTTCGCCGCGATGACCGATGCGCTCTATCGTCAATGTTTTCATGGTTTGACCGCGTGGATCAGAAACTCGCGATTGCCGTCCTTTCCTGTTATCGGCGAGTCAATAATTGAGGGGCGTCGCCAGCCAAGATGCTCAATCGTTGTGATTATTTTCTCGCAAATATTCTTATGCATTTTCATGTCTCGAATAATGCCCTTTTTACTTGCGTCAGGTCCAGCTTCAAATTGAGGTTTAATGAGCGCAATCAGATCACAGTTTTCAGCGCTCAGGCGCGTCGTTTGCGGCAGTAGAGCTGTAAGAGAGATGAAGCTTGCGTCCATCACAATCAGTGTTGGCGCTTCACTAAGCTGGTCAGGGGACAATGTGCGGATGTCTTGAGATTCAAGCGATGTGACGCGGGCGTTGTTTCGTAATGTTGCATGTAACTGATCGCGCCCGACATCAACGGAAATAACATGTCTTGCGCCTCTGGACAAAAGCACATCCGTGAAACCTCCTGTTGAAGCGCCGACATCAAGGCAAAATTGATTTAATGGATCAACAGAAAATTGTGTTAGTGCATGCGCGAGTTTGACGCCTCCGCGAGAGACCCAGGGATAGGGGGGGTGTGCAATAATTTCTGCATCTTCTTTGATGATTGCCGCAGGTTTTAAAATAACCTGACCATCAACGCAAACCAGACCAGCCTCAATTGCCTCTCGTGCTTTAGCGCGACTTTCGAAATATCCGAGCCGATGCAGAGTTGCGTCTGCGCGGAGAGATCTTGTCATTACTCGCCTGATTGCAAAAGAACGCCTGCTCGACGGGCGCTTTTTAAGAGTAAGCTAAAAGCTGTCGCCGCCAAAGCAAACATGACAAGATCAATCGCGCCTCCTTGCGCTAGCAGATCCCACCTGACGTGATGATGAATTAATACGCCGCGTAAGCCCTCAAAAACATAAGCTGGCGGCAGCATCCAAGAAACGGGCTGCAGCCATGTCGGTAGGGCGCTGACAGGATAGTAAACCGCGCCCAGAGGCTGAACAAGAAACATCAATGACCAGATTAAGTTTTCAGCGCCTGCGCCAAGACGCAACAGGGCTCCTGAAACAAGAAGGCCGATGCTCCAAGCAAAAACAATAAGCACGGTGAAGAATGCGCCAAAAGCTATGCCAAGTCCCCATAGGTTGAAGCCAAAAAAAACGATGGCAAGCAAGGTGACTGGAACAACGCCTACGATCAAACGGATGAGGCTCATCATAATCAGCGATAGGACAAATTCCGCTGGATGTAGGGGGCTCATAAGAATGTTTGGGAGATTTCGAGACCACATTTCCTCGATGAATGAGAAACAGAAACCTTGCTGCCCGCGCAACATAATATCCCATAACAAGATGGCGCCTATCAATGTGCTGGCAGCTTGCGCGCCGCCGCCTGGGGCGTTAAGCGCGCCGGCGTTTACGAGATATGTTTGCAGGAACCCCCAAGTTAAAAGCTGCAACGCCGGCCAATAAATCATGTCAAGCAATCGCAATCGCGAGGCGCGAAGCAAGTAGGTGTAGCGCAAGATCATTGCGCCAACTCGTTTAAAGGACAGTATTAGCGTCATGACGCCGACGCTAATGCATGGCCGCGAGCAATATCTAGAAAAACTTCTTCCAGACTGGTGCGGCCATATCGCGCAATGAGCTTAGTAGGGGAGTCGTCATCGACGAGTTTGCCAGCCTTTAACATTAAAACGCGTTCGCATAATCTTTCGACCTCAGCCATATTGTGAGAGGCCAATAAAATTGCGCAATTATTGTGTTGGCTGTGTTGTTGCAGGCGCGTGCGCACCCAGTCGGCCGTATCCGGATCTAGAGAGGCTGTAGGTTCATCAAGAAGAAGTAATTTGGGGTCGTTGAGCAGTGATTTTGCAATTGCCGCTCTAGTCTTTTGTCCAGCTGACAGGCGTCCGGTTGGACGATCAAGAAAATCTCGTAGCGCGAGTTCGTCTGCGAGAGTCTCAATCTTGTGCTCAAGATCTGCGACATTATAGAGGAGACCAAAAACTCTAAGATTTTGTCGCACAGTTAAGCGATGAGGCAGATCAACATAAGGACTTTCAAAATTCATACGTCCTAGCGCCCGATGGCGTTCGCGCGCCATATCATGGCCAAAGACCTGAATGGAGCCTAGAGTGGGCTCAATCAGGCCCATGATCATTCCGATTGTTGTCGTTTTTCCCGCGCCATTGCCGCCAAGCAAGCCTGTCACAGTGCCTGGCATGAGAGAAAAATCCAAAGGTCCGACAACTGATCGGCCATGATACGCCTTTGTAAGCGCTTCGACGCTTAAAGCTTTAGGCGGGTCTATTGTAGATAGGGACATGAGCTATTTACTCACCCATAGAGGCTCCTCGCAAGAGCGTCATTTTTGACATCGCGGACAATAAAATGTTGATCGTCCTGCTTGCCGGATACGTGAGATTATGCCCGAGCAGGCGGATCTCCGACAGGCTGATCCTTCACGATCATAAACCTTAAAGTGATGTTGGAAATAACCGAGCGCGCCATTTGTTTGTCGATGATCTCTTAAAGAAGAACCGCCTGCTAAAAGCGCGCGCTGCAAGACATCTTTGATGGCAGGTGGCAAACACATCAGTTTCTTTGATGGCGCGCCAGTAATTGAGACGAGGTCGCCGGCAACGGCAAGCGGCGATAGGCGCGCTTCAAATAGGGCTTCACAAACATAAATATTTCCAAGGCCTGCAATAAGATATTGATCGAGCAAGGCTGACTTAATGGACGTTTTTTTGCTTTGAAACGCTTGCGCAAGAAAATTAGCGTCTAGATCTTTGCTCAAGGGCTCAACGCCTAGTTTTGCAAAATAAGGATGCGTATTAAGTTCTGGCGTAGGGATCAGCATCATAAAGCCAAAGCGTCTTGGATCGTTGTAAGTAATGCGCATGCCTGTTGAAAGATGAAAAACAATATGATCATGCGCTGCGGCGTGTTGGCGGCGATGATGGAAAAGCCCGGGCTTATGCGTGTCCACACGAAATGAGCCGCTCATTCCCAAATGCATGACGAGGCTTTCGCCGTTACTCATTTCAGCAATGAGATATTTGGCGCGACGACGCAAATCTCGAATGGTTTGACCGCTCAAACGTGCGCTAAAATTAGGCGGCAAGGGAAATCTCAAGTCTAGCCGGCGTTGTTCGACGCGATCGATTTGCACGTTCATCATCGCCGGAGCCAGGCCGCGCCGGACGGTTTCGACCTCTGGAAGTTCTGGCACGCGCTGATTTTCCCTATTTTACGGCTTGCTGGAGGGCTGGGTTTGGTTGGCTACACTCACCCATAGCCTTCCACGCCATGAGAGGTTATACCCCTGTGATCTTTTTCGTTACATGGGCGACCAATGACTAAATCCAACTCCAATCGGGAGGGTTCAACCCATTTCGGTTATTCCGAGGTGCCGCTTTCCCAGAAGCAACATCTTGTTGATGATGTCTTTCACAAAGTCGCTCAGCGTTATGACGTCATGAATGACTTGATGTCAGGAGGGCTGCATCGGCTCTGGAAGGACATCTTCGCCGGTAAGATTAATACGCGCAGTAAGCAGAACTTTCGTCATCTCGACGTTGCTGGCGGCACGGGGGACATTGCTTTTCGCATTGCGCAGCAAGCGTCAAGAAATGCTGAAATTATCGTGTTGGATATTAATGGCGATATGCTTGACGTTGGTCGTGATCGCGCGAGAGAGCGTGGTCTTTCCGATAGGGTAGAGTTTACACAGGCCAATGCTGAGTCGTTGCCGTTTCCTGACGAGCATTTTGACTCCTACACAATCGCTTTTGGCATCAGAAACGTTCCGCGAATTGACGTCGCCTTGAAGGAAGCGCATCGCGTCTTAAAGCCGGGGGGACGATTCCTGTGTTTGGAGTTTTCTCATGTCACCGTTCCTGGTCTTGATAAAATTTATGAGACCTATTCCTTTAACGTTATACCTGCTGTTGGCCGCTTCGTCGCAGGCGACGCAGAGCCCTATCGATATCTGGTTGAGTCAATTCGCAAATTTCCCAAGGCGGAGGAGTTTGAGAGCATGATCCGTGCTGCGAGTTTCCGCCGTACATCCTTTGAGCGGCTGACTGGCGGGGTCGTTGCGATTCATTCTGGCTGGAAATTTTGAACTCGAAGGTGGCGGTTCTCAGTGTTGCTCAGCATAAGCTCTTTCATACGCCTGGCGCGCGCCGGTTATATTTTAGCCCGGGAAGGCGTTTTTCGACAGCTAGATCCAGACCTTGTCCCGCCGACGGCTGCACCCCTCGTGCGAATTGCTAATTTGATCGCGCGCGATGAAGGGGTCAATAGTGGCCAGGCGTTAGTGCGTGCGCTCACGCAGATAGGGCCATCTTATGTAAAACTTGGACAATTTTTAGCAACGCGACCTGATATTGTTGGCGGAGAAATTGCTGACGCTCTATCTCAATTGCAAGATCGGATGGAGCCTTTTGGTCAAGAGAAGGCCATCGACATTATTGAAAAGGCGTTTGGTAAAAAGTTAGACGCGCTTTTTATAGAATTTGGACCGCCTGTTGCGGCCGCCTCAATTGCGCAAGTACATCGCGCACGCGCGTCCTATGACGGCAATGTCAAAGATGTCGCCGTAAAGGTTTTGCGACCAGGCATTGAAGGGCAATTTGTTCGAAATCTGCGCGATATGTATTTGATTGCGCGTATTGCGGAGCGTTGGTCCTCAGAGGCGCGGCGTCTGCGTATGATTGAGGTCGTTGATACCTTGGCGCGCAGCGTCAAGCTTGAAACTGATTTCCGACTTGAAGCGGCTGCAGCCAGTGAATTTGCGGACAATGTCGCCAAGGATCCAGAAATTCGCGCGCCATTTATTGATTGGGATCGCACAGCGCGAGAAGTCATGACGCTCGAGTGGATTTCTGGCGTTCCATTGTCTGACCCTGCAAGCGTTGCGGCGGCAGGTCATGATCTAAAGAAAGTTGGCCGTAACGTCCTGCAGTCTTTTCTACGCCAGGCGATGCGTGACGGTTTCTTTCATGCAGATATGCATCAAGGTAATCTTTTTATCGATAGTGACGGCTCCATAGTCGCTATAGATTTTGGCATAATGGGTCGCTTGGGCATGAAGGAGCGACGATTTCTCGCAGAGATTCTCTATGGTCTCATCACACGCAATTACCGACGTGTTGCAGAGGTTCATTTTGAAGCAGGATATGTTCCTGCCCATCATTCTCTTGAGGAATTTTCTCAAGCTCTGCGAGCCATTGGCGAGCCTATGCATACGATGAACGCGACGGACATTTCGATGGCGCGGGTTTTAACATTGTTGTTTGAGGTGACGGCTCTGTTTGACATGCGTACGCGCACCGAGTTGGTTTTATTGCAAAGAACAATGGTCGTCGCAGAGGGGGTGGCGCGTGCTTATGATCCGCAGCTCGATATATGGAAAACATGTGATCCAGTTGTGCGCAGCTGGATCGAAGAAAATATAGGGCCTAAGGCAAAGCTTGAAGATGCCGGTAAAAGCATTGCCGATTTAGCGCGACTGGCCACGCATCTACCCCAAACGCTTGCAACAGCTGAGAGCGCTTTGTCGCGTATTTCTCAGCATGGGTTTGATCTCTCGCCTCAAGCTTTAGAGAGTATGGCGCAACGACAAAAAAGCTCGGACTATAGATTATTATTTGGCGCTACTTTACTGATCGCGTTCGGCGCTTGGCTTTTTCATTAATAAGCAGAGCAATCAAATACAGCGCGTCATGCCAAGAAACTCTTCTCTAGTTCTTGGATCGTCTCGAATGACGCCCAGCAATTTGCTGGTTGTCAGTGATGTGCCTGGGATGTTGACGCCCCTCAATGTCATGCAATTATGTTCTGCTTCAATCACAACGCCAACGCCTTGCGGCTCAAGAATGTCTTGAATAGCCGTCGCAATTTCAGCTGTCAGTTTCTCTTGAATTTGTAAACGTCGAGCAAAACCATGAACAACACGCGCCAGTTTAGAAATGCCAACGACGCGGTTGCTTGGTAAATAACCAACATGTGCGCGTCCAATGACTGGAAGCATATGGTGCTCGCAAAAGCTTACAACGCGAATATTTTTCAAGACGACTAATTCATCATAACCGCCAACTTCTTCAAATGTTCGCTTGAGATATTCTCGTGGATCAATCGCATAGCCGCTGAAGAGCTCATGATATGAGCGGGCGACGCGCGCGGGGGTGTCTCTCAGGCCTTCTCGGTTTGGATCCTCTCCAGCCCATTCAATAAGCAGACGCACTGCGGCTTCTGCGTCTGCTTGCGTAGGCTTGGTCATCTCATGCACCTTTTGAAACGTGAGTTGAGGAAGAAGTTCTCGGTCGACGCAGTGCGGGGTTGCGTTGACTTAGTTGCCGCCGATCGCGCCGCGTCCAATATCCGTAATAGAATTGACTGTGCGCTTAACGAAGCCAAAAGGCCCGTCATTGGAAGGCGGCGGTGGCGGTGGTGGCGCTGCATTATCTGCTGCGGGGATCGGGTTTTGCGCCGCGTTGGGTGCCGATGACGCTGCCGGTTTGGGTTTTGGTTTTATGACTTTCGGCTTAGGCTTAGGGAGTTGGCTCATCTCTGGGTTGGGCTCTGCCGATGGTGTCGTTTTGGCAGGCGACGGCGCGACGGGCGCAATTTTAGGCTTAGCCTTGGGTGGCGGCGCCTGAGTAGATTGTGGCGCAACTGGCGTGACTTCAGGTGGCTGCGGCGCAGGGGGCTCAACCTGTGTGGGCTGTTTAACCTCAGCTGAGGTCGCAGGCTCGGCTAAAGCGGGTTGGGCAGGCGGCGCAGGGTCTTGAGACGCGGCTGAATCTTGGCCCGCCAGATTTTGGCTTGCCGGTCCTTGGCCATTGTTCAAGGCGTCGCCAGTCGGATTTTCACTTGGGGATGTCATTGCGGCCTCCGGAGAGACTGCGCGTGAAAGCTCAGGCATTTCTTCGGCATGTTTCGATTTGGAAAGCGTCCAGCCAAGCGCGGCCAGACCTGAGAAGATGATCACGCCAGATAGATAAATGAGTTTACGGCGTCGCCCGTCAGAAGCCTCTGGGGCTTGGCGCTGAACTTGAGGGCTAAATGGCTGCGCGCGTTTATTTTGACCGGGTTTTGGCGTAAGAAGCGATTGTGTTGGGTGGTCAATCCTTGGCGTGGGCGCAATGTGGCCGGGGGGCGTAGCAGAAGCCGTCGTAGACGCCAGCTCACTGGAGACCGGAATTTTGAAGGTTGGGGCGCTCGCCCTCAGTTCTGAGCCAAAGGCTGCGTGAGATTGTTCATGGGGCTCAGGCGCTGTTGGCGGCATGGGGGGCATCTCAAAAACTGGCTCAACACGTTTTTCAAGGAGTTCCTTGAACTCGTCAAACGCAGCTTTCAGTTCCTTATTTTCGCCAGACTGTGTCATGGTAACTCACGAGCTGTTGACGATAGCAGGCCAGTTTTAGCGCCGCGTATTTCGTCAAATCCGGTAGTAGACCGGTTTCTTGGCGACAGTTCTAATAAAAAATTGTGGCGGTTCTTCGCCATTTTTGATTTCCGCCAAGATTGGTTTCAGCAAGATTGGTCCAAGGCGGCTTAGGCGCCGGTCAGCTTCAAGAGGACTGCGGTAACATATCGCAGTCTTGGTTGGAAAGAATCCAAATAAGGCAAATTGCTTCATCGGCGCCGAGTTTTTAAACTCGCGCCAGAAACTGCGCTTGTCAGCGACATTAAAGTGGAAGGCTAACGTTGGTGAGGTTTTTTTGGTGGGGGTGGGTGCGGTGCTTAAGCATGTGCTTATTAGTTTTATGCGCCGTCACCGCGTTGGCTGGAGAAAGAGAAACGATCTCTGGCGGCGGCAGTCTTACGCCGATGGAATTATTAGGCGCGCGCATCTTCGAAGATGGATCATTCTCTCGACCAGAGGGTGTCTCTTGCGCCTCCTGCCACGATCACGCGCAAGCTTTCCAAGGTAATAATGGATCATCGGTTTTAGCCGTCGCGCGCGGCGCGCCGGCGAATAGTTTTGGTAAACGCAACACGCCAAGCCTTATGTATGCGTCATTTACGCCACCTTTCCAATTTATTGACGATAAAGATGAGCTGACGGGTCATGTTGAAAAGAAGCCGATTGGCGGACAATTTCTTGATGGTCGCGCTGCAACGCTTGCCGATCAATTTGAAGATCCTTTATTTGACCCTCATGAAATGAACGCCGCATCGAAACAGGCGGTGGTTGATGCGATTCGCGTTGGCTCTTATGCAGATCTTGCGCGCAAAGTTTTTGGCAATGATATCTTTGCGGATTCAGATCAGGCATTCACAAAGTTTTCTCAGGCTGTTGCGGCGTTTGAATCTAGTGGGCGTTTTCATCCCTTCGCTTCCAAATTTGACGATTATCTTCGCGGTAAGGCCCAGCTAACAGCTGTTGAGCAAAAAGGTTTCGCGCTTTTTAAAGATCCTAAAAAAGGAAATTGTCTCGCGTGTCATGTTGGAAAGGAGACGTCGCGCAATCCTCAAGACTGGCTTTTTACAGACTATAGCTATGATGTGCTTGGTGCGCCGAAGAATCCCGCAATACCAGCATCAGTTGATGTTGATCTGGGGTTATGTCGGCAGCCGAGTATAGAAAAGAATAAGCCTGCTGATTTTAATGTGGAGACGGTTTGTGGCGCGTTTAAAGTTCCAACTTTACGTAATGTCGCGATAACAGCTCCTTATTTCCACAATGGGTTTTTTACGAAATTACGAGATGTGGTCGCCTTTTATGCAACGAGAGACACGGATCCCAAGCGCTGGTATCCTTTGAGTAAAACAGGCGAAACTGAAAAGTTCAACGATTTGCCAAAACAATATCATAACAATGTTAATGTAGCCGAAGCGCCCTATGATCGGAAGTTACGTCAACGGCCGCGCCTGACGCAGAAAGAAGTCACGGCGATTACCGTCTTTCTGGGAACGCTGACGGATCGTCGCAGGGAATGACCTTCGATATTTTGTCGCTAGGCTAAAGTGAGGCGATAGCGCGCCAGTGTCGCGCGTAACGTCGCCTCTTGACTCTTTCCACTGGTAAAAATAGCGCGTCCAAACTTTGTCGGGAGACTATCTTGATGATTAGGGAATCGCTGCGCTAGCAGTTGATTGGCGTGACGCGCAATGGCCGGAGCTGGATCGATCCATGTAACTGGCCATGGCGCTAGACGACGAAAGGCGTTTTCAAGTAATGGATAATGCGTGCAGGCAAGAACAATCGTGTCTGTTCGATGATAATCTTGTTCGATAAAACAAGGCGCAATCTCAGCAGCAATCTTATCATCGTCAAGCTGACCTCGATGCATGAAGTTTTCAGCGAGTTGGGCGAGCTGCTGTGAGCCAATTAGCGTTACCTGACAATGAGCGGCAAATTGCATGATCAGATTTTGCGTATAGTCCCTCTTAACTGTGCCGGGCGTCGCCAGGACGGTGATCATGCCTGAGATTGATTGTTGCGCCGCGGGTTTTATTGCGGGGACAGCGCCGATGAAAGGAATATTTGGCCATGCTTGGCGCAAATGAGGAAGCGCCAGTGTTGAGGCCGTGTTGCAGGCAATAACGATCATATCAGGCTTTTGATCGGCAATGGCTCCTTTCAGCACAAGCAATATGCGCTCGACGAGTTCCTTCTCTTTCCATGAACCATAGGGAAAACCTGCATCGTCAGCGCAATAAATATAGTCTGCATCAGGACGTAGACGTAGGAACTCGGAAAAGACCGTAAGGCCGCCAAGACCGGAGTCAAAGACAAGAATCTTTGGTTGACGATTCATTCTATCATCCAAGATGTGGGCCATACGCCGACTGACTCCTTGGCGCGTGACGTCATGGAATGTTGGCTTAAAGGATCAGAACGGGAGATTAAAGACGCGGGAGGGCGCCAGTGCGCCGTCAATAATTTCTCCAAAGGCCACAGGCACGCCGCCGCAGGCTGCATAAACGACGCCACTATCCGGCGCATCGTGACCGCGCAGGACAACGGCGCCGCCGCGTCGCAAGCGCGCGGCAGTGTCACGATCAACCTTGACGCATGGCAAGGCTGATAATCCAGCATCAACAGATAGCAGCGCCTCATGAGCCATGTTTTTATTTTCGATCTCATCGAGCGTGTAGGCGTCCGACTCAACAAAAGGGCCGACGCGTGTGCGTCTTAGCGAGGTGATGTGGCCAAGGCATCCGAGTTGTCTGCCAATATCACGCGCAATGGCGCGAACGTAAGCGCCCTTCCCGCACGCCATCGAGAAGCGCGCCTCGCTAGGCGCAAAGTCGAGTAGAACAAGAGAATGAACCTGCACCTGACGGGACGCCAGCTCAAAAGTTCCGCCCTCTCGCGCTAAATCATAGGCGCGCGCGCCAGATACCTTAATGGCGGAAAACTGCGGCGGGACTTGTTGAATGTCGCCAATAAAATTCAATATCGCGGTTTCTATTTCATCGCGCGCGGGTCGTTTGAGAGAGGTCAGAGTAATAAGGCCGTCGGAGTCGTCAGTATCTGTCTCAGCACCCCAACAGACGGTAAATTGATAGGCCTTCTCGCCGTCCTGAACAAAAGGAACGGTCTTCGTCGCTTCGCCGAAGGCGACAGGCAGAATGCCTGATGCTAGGGGATCCAATGTGCCAGCATGGCCGGCTTTCTTGCCATTATAAACGCGCTTTAATCTTGAGACGGCTTGTGTTGAGGTCAGGCCAGTTGGCTTGTCAAGGGCGATCCAACCATCAACAATGTCACGCGTTGGTTTCTTAGGATTCATGAATCTGAACCGTCGTCCGTCGCGCCGCGATCGGGATGAAGATCGCGCCGTACTTGCTCAGAATTGAGCAGTGCGTCAATTTTTGAAACTGCATCAAAGCTGTCGTCGATGCGAAAGCGAATGTCGGGAGAAAATTTTAAATTAATACTGCGCGTTACTTCTCCGCGCATATAGCGTTTATGTCGGTCTAAGGCCTTTAGAACGTCAGTTTCGTCTTTACCGCCTAAAGGAGCCACATAGATTGTTGCAAGTTTTAGATCCGGACTCATCTGGACACGCGACACTGTAATTGTATGCGCATCAAGTATGGGGTCGCTCACCTGGCCGCGCGCCAATAGTTGCGCTACCGCGTGACGCATGAGCTCAGCAACGCGAAGCATGCGTTGGGAAGGCAGTGTGTCTGATGAGTGACGGGTTCTGGACATACGCAGCTAGGGACGATGAAAGTTAGTCGCAGGCGTTATTGCGCAAGCGAAATCTTTAAAAAAACAACATGCAAATTATGCGCGGACGCAAGTCTATTGCGAAGGATTAAAGCGAGCGCTTAATTTCTTCGACGCGATAGCATTCAATAACATCGCCTGCGCGCATGTCTTGATAGTTTTCAAAAGCCATGCCGCACTCCTGCCCAGCCGTAACTTCTTTAACCTCGTCTTTGAAACGCTTGAGCGTTGAGAGTTTACCTTCATGCACGACGACATTGTCTCTGATCAGTCGAACATTTGCGCCTCGCTCAACATTGCCATCGCTAACACGACATCCTGCGACCTTACCAATTTTTGAAATATCAAAGACTTCAAGAATTGTCGCGTTTCCGAGCATAGTTTCGCGTAGTGTTGGCGCCAGCAAGCCTGACATTGCGCTTTTTACATCGTCGACAAGATTGTAAATGATGTTGTAGTAACGGATTTCAATACCGGAACGCTCTGCGGCCTCTCGAGCTTCCTTGTGTGCGCGAACATTAAATCCAATTACGGCGGCGTTTGAGGCCTCTGCGAGCGAGACGTCAGACTCTGAGATGCCGCCCACGCCGCAGTGCACGATGCGCGCAGCGACTTCATCTGTGCCAAGCTTTTCAAGCGCCGCCACAATGGCCTCGACCGATCCTTGAACGTCGCCTTTGATGACGAGAGGAAATTCTTTGCGTCCGGCAGTCTTGAGTTGGCTCATCATGTCGGTCAGCGAACCGCGGGCAGAGCCGCCGCGCGCTGCAAGCTTATCGCGCTTTTGTCGTTCACGATATTCAGTGATTTCACGTGCGCGGGCCTCAGATTCGACAACAGCGACGCGATCGCCAGCTTCCGGGGTTCCGTTGAAACCAAGAATCTCGACTGGGAAGGATGGTCCTGCTTCTTGCCGGGAGACACCCTTATCATCCAACAGGGCGCGCACGCGTCCCCATTGCGTACCAGCAACAACAATATCGCCTGTGCGCAGAGCGCCGCGTTGCACCAGCATGGTGGCCACGGGACCGCGACCTTTATCAAGTCGCGCTTCGATTACAGTGCCTTCGGCAGCACGGTCTGGATTGGCTTTAAGATCGAGCACTTCAGCCTGAAGGGCGATTGCTTCAAGCAGCTTGTCTAAATTCTGTCTTTGCTTCGCCGACACTTCAACTTCGAGCGTTTCGCCGCCCATGCTTTCAACTTGAACTTCATGTTGCAAAAGTTCAGTGCGCACGCGCTCAGGTTTTGCGTCGGGTTTGTCAATCTTGTTGATAGCGACAACGAGTGGCGCGCCAGCAGCGCGCGCATGATGAATGGCTTCGATTGTTTGCGGCATGACGCCGTCATCGGCGGCAACCACCAATACAACAATATCTGTTACTTTAGCGCCGCGTGCGCGCATCGCTGTGAAAGCCGCGTGGCCAGGGGTGTCAATAAAGGTAACAGCCTGACCGTTTGGCGCTGTGACTTGATAGGCGCCAATATGCTGCGTGATTCCGCCGGCCTCGCCTGCAACGACATTTTCCTGACGAATAGCGTCAAGCAGCGATGTCTTGCCATGATCGACGTGTCCCATGATGGTGACAACGGGCGGGCGCGGGTGCAAATTGTCACCGTCATCTGCGATGTCAAAGAGGCCTTCTTCAACGTCAGATTCAGCGACGCGTTTAACAGCATGACCCATCTCCTCAGCAACGAGTTGCGCCGTATCTGCATCGATCACATCAGTGATTTTATGCATTGCGCCTTGCTTCATCAGCAGGCGGATGACGTCAACGCCGCGTTCGGACATGCGGTTGGCTAATTCCTGAATTGTTATGGTTTCAGGAAGAACAACTTCACGTGCGATTTTTTCTTTGGGCTCAGCTGCGCCCATGCCTTTGAGGCGTTGCACGCGTCGTCGGAAGGAAGCGACAGAGCGCGTACGTTCTTCGCCCTCGCCGCTTGTCGCCGTCGTGACGGTCAAACGTCCACGATTCTTCATCTCGCCGCCGCGTGAAGGCGTCGGGCGAGGCGGCGTTGGTTGAGCAAATCCGCCAATGCTTCGAACGGGACCGCGCTTGACGGCGGGCTCAACCTGTTGCGCGATGCGTCCAGGCGTCGTCGTTTTACCCGATGGGGCCTCAGGCGCACCTGGCTCTTGTGGAAGGCGTCGGCGAGCTTCTTCTTCGGATTTGCGGCGCGATTCAGCTTCTCGCGCGAGACGATCCTCCTCGTCGCGTTTTCTTGCGCTCGCAGCAGCGCGTTCAGTTTTTTCGCGTTCTTCCCGTTCAGCGCGCGCATGGGCGTCAAGCTCAGCGCGCCGACGGTCCTCCTCTTCTCGAGAACGCGCGTCAACAAGCGCGCGTGCGCGCGCTTCGCGCTCATCGTCGGTTAATTCACGAAGCACGACGCCGGATGCAGAGCGCGGCGCGGCGGGCGCAGCGCGTTTTGGTTCTGGTTTGGGTGGCGCAGGCGGAGGCGAAGGGGCTGCTTCTACTGGGGCTGCGGCAGCGGGTTTTGTTGCCTCGCCGCTGCCAGGCGCACGACGCCGGACCTTCTCAACCACGACCACTTTTGAGCGGCCATGGGAAAAGCTCTGACGAACCATGCCCTGTTCAGCCGAGCGTGGCTTTAGGTGCAAGGTCTTCGTCGGAGCGACGGTCAAAGTCTTGTCGCCGTTATTATCGCTCTCACTCATCCAGCTTCCGATCCTGCGCCGCTTCCGGCCCGATTATCTTCTTCATCCATCACACGCAACAGATCTGTCGTTGCGCATAGACCCTGGTCATTGGCGTCGTCTTGGTTGTCGCCATCCAGCGCCATCCCTCTGTAGCCCGCCAGTTTTTGGCAGCGCGCCAGAAAATTTTCTGCAGCCCCGCCTTTGGCAAGCGCTGCATGTATCACATTTGTGCGCCCTAAAGCCAAATCCATTTGAGCCGAGGCAAAGAGATCGACAATTTGCAGCTCCGCCAAGCCGCTTCGCCGCGCGATTTGACGCAGTTTGCGTTTACCGTCAGCCCCGCCATCGCGCGCAGCCAGCAAACCAAGGACTGTCTTTTTTTCCAGAGCCTCGGCGACCTTGTTAAAGCCGTTGATGACCGCTCCACCCTTATTAGCAAGTCCAAGCATCTGTAAGCAGTCGGTTTCTAGAAGGTGATCAACAATCTCGGCAAGCTGTGGCGAAGCTTCAGCTTTCACTTTAAGACTTTTGGCGAAAAGCCTTTTTTTGGTTGCTTCCGCCACGAGCTGCGCTTGCGCGCCTACCCAGACGCCGCGACCGGGCAAACGGCCGCGAATATCTGGCGTGATCATCCCGAGAGGATCTCTAACAAAACGGATCATTGTATCAGGCGCGCCGCGGCGCCTTGTGACAATGCAGGTTCGCTCAGATCCTTCCGCCTCTGGAGGCTTGGCTTGGGTCAATTTTCTGTGTCACCCCCTTCGGCAGGCGTGCTCTCTAGAGACGCCGCCTCAATCCATCCAGCTTGGACGCGCGCCGCCATGATCATAGCCTCGGCTTCCTCTCGGGAAAGATCCAAGCCATCAAAGAAACCTGTATTTTTTGTTGTTTCGCCGTCTTTTTTCTCAGTCCAGCCCACCAGATCGTCTGGAACGCAGCCAGCAAAATCTTCGAGAGTCTTGACGTCGTTTTCACCCAAACGCACCATCATTGCTGTCGTGAGACCGTCAAGCGTGCGCAATTCATCTTCAACGCCAAGCTCCAGCCGGCGCGTTTCATTTTCAGCCTCGACGCGTTCAAGATAGGCGTGCGCACGCGCCTGGATTTCTCCAGCTGTTTCTTCATCAAACCCTTCAATAGAGGCAAGCTCGCTTGGTTCTACGAAGGCCAGTTCTTCAACAGAGCGGAAGCCTTCTGAAGCAAGCAGACGACCGACGACTTCGTCAACGTCTATCGCATTCATGAAAACCTTGGTTCGTTCTATGAATTCTTTTTCACGACGCTCTGACTCTTCGGCCTCAGTGAGAATATCAATATCCCAGCCGGTTAATTGTGAGGCCAGACGTACATTTTGTCCGCGACGACCGATGGCGAGGGACAGCTGATCATCAGGCACGACGACTTCGATGCGCGCGCTATCTTCATCAAGCACGACTTTTACGACTTCAGCAGGTTGTAGGGCGTTCACAATGAAAGTCGCAGCATCCGCTGACCAAGGAATAATATCGATGCGTTCACCTTGTAATTCTTGAACAACAGCTTGAACGCGTGATCCGCGCATACCAACGCAGGCGCCGACAGGATCAATAGAGGTGTCGCGTGAGATGACTGCGATTTTTGCGCGAGAGCCTGGATCGCGTGCGACTGATTTTACTTCGATGACGCCATCATAAATTTCCGGCACCTCCTGCTTGAAGAGTTTGGCCATAAATTGAGGATGGGTGCGTGAAAGAAATATTTGTGGACCGCGTTGTTCGCGACGAACGTCATAGACATAAGCGCGGGCGCGATCTCCGGGACGAAACATCTCGCGAGGGATCATCTCATCTCGACGAATGACGCCTTCGCCTCGACCGAGGTCTATGATCACATTGCCGTATTCAACACGCTTGACCACGCCATTTACAATTTCGCCAATCCGATCTTTGTATTCTTCATATTGGCGATCGCGTTCAGCCTCGCGCACTTTTTGGACAATGATTTGCTTAGCTGATTGCGCTGCAATTCGACCAAAATCAAATGGCGGCAGTGTTTCTGAAATCCAATCGCCCGACTGCGCCGCGGGATTACGCTTGCGCGCATCTTCTATAGCGATCTGGGTTGCGTCGTTTTCAACAGCATCCACAACCAACAGCAACCGAGAAAAGCGCACTTCGCCAGTGCGTTGATTAATCTCAGCACGTACTTCTGTTTCAAGCCCATAACGAGAGCGCGCCGCTTTTTGCAGAGCGTCTTCCATTGACGCGATGACGATCGCGCGATCAATTGATTTCTCACGCGCGACTGCGTCAGCAATTTGCAGGATTTCAAGTCTGTTGGCGCTAATGGCCATTTTCACTCTCCCTCGGGGTTGGGGACGCGGGGCTTTAATGGCGCCCCACCCTTTTTAAATTTTGTTTGTACGCCAGCCGGCGTGAGCGGCTTTGATTTACCCCCTGCCGCTCCACGAAAACGTCCAGGGCCACGGCGTGGTCTTTCATCTTCTTTAGCTGGCAAGTCTTCTTGGGTCGCTTGTTGGATTTTGCCAGCGCGCAAGGATTGGCGGATCAACGCGTCTGTGAGCATGAGTTTGGCTTCATCGAGATCGCGCAACGGGACAACCACGCATTTTTCTTCATCAGAACGCGCATCTGTGCGTTCAAGCGTAAGCAGCGCTTGGTGGCCTTGGCCCTCAATTGCTTTGATCAGTCCGCGAAAACGCTTGCGTCCGTTCTCGATGGGCAGGGTCAATTCAAGACGGACTTCATGATCGATGGCGCGTGCAAAGTCGGAAACGCGCACCAGAGGACGATCAACGCCTGGAGAAGAGATTTCCAAGCGATATTCATTTGTTATGGCGTCAGCGACATCAAGTTCCGGAGAGAGCGCCTGGCTGATCTCTTCGCAGTCCTCAATTGTAATTGTGCCGTCAGCACGCTCGGCCATTATTTGCAAGATTTGGCCGTTTTGTTGCAACAGACGAACGCGCACGAGCCGAAACCCTAATTGTAAGAGGATAGGATCAGCCAGATGAGCGATGCGCGCGGTGAGGCCAGTCTCAGTGACGAGACGCGGCTCATCGAGAGCGGCGTCAAGGGGCGCTGAAACAGGGCGTTCGTTGATATTTTGCGTTTCTTGCATTTACCAAACAAAAAAGAGCGGGTCCCCGTAGGGCCCACTCTCAAATTGCGATCATTCAAGAATGATCGTTATGAGAAGGAAGAGTTGTTCTTATACACCTACCAAGGTCTTATACGCAAGAATAAGCGCGCTCAATTTTTTCTTTTATCGCCTGACGTTAGGAAACGCCGAGCTTCTTTTGCAGATTCGTTGATGAGGTCGTGTATTGAAAAAGCAGTTTTTTCTCTGGATAAATGTAGCGGTGCGCTCTTTGAGCGGCGAGCGCGCCTTCGTGGAAGCCTGATAAAATCAGCTTTAACTTTCCTGGATAATAATTGATGTCGCCAACGGCGAACACGCCGGGGTGGCTCGTTTCAAATTTCTCGGTATCGACTGGAACAAGATTTTCATTGAGATTCAAACCCCACTCAGCAACTGGACCAAGCTTCATGGTCAGGCCAAAGAAGGGCATCAGCCGCTCGCAAGCGAGTTCTTCGCTCGTTCCATCATTGCCCTTAAGCATTGCAGCGCTGAGCTGGCCGCCTTGTCCGGCAATGGAGGTAATTTGTCCGAGTTTGAAGGTAATTTTTCCCTGCGCAACCAATTCCTGCATTGCGGAAACGGAATGAGGCGCTGCGCGAAAGGCGTCTCGACGGTGTATCAGTGTCAGGCTTTTGGCGACGGGTTGAAGATTCAGCGTCCAGTCTAGAGCCGAGTCGCCGCCGCCGACAATAATTACGTTTTTATCGCGAAAATCCTCCATCTGACGAACGGCGTAAAACACTGATGCGCCCTCGTAATCTTCAATTCCTGGGATTGGAGGCTTTTTAGGCTGGAAAGATCCGCCGCCGGCAGCAACAACGACAACTTTAGTGTTGAAAACAGTGCCTGCGTTTGTTGTCAGCTGAAAGGCTGGCGCATCAGCCGTCCCCAGAGAAACCAGGCTTTCCACCATTTCATTGAAATGAAAGGTGGGGCCAAAGGGCTCTATTTGTTTCATCAAATTGTCGGTTAATTCTTGGCCAGTCACAATCGGCAGACCGGGAATGTCATAAATCGGTTTTTCTGGATAAAGTTCAGAGCACTGGCCGCCAGCGCGCGGCAAGATGTCAACAATATGCGCTTTAATGTCCAACAGACCCAATTCAAAGACAGTGAAAAGCCCTGCCGGGCCGGCGCCGATGATCACGACATCAGTATTGATCACGGCTTTATCGGACGAGGTCATAGTGAATTCCTTGAATTTTAACTTCAATTTTATGGGTACAGAGGACGCGCTGGTTTTATCGGACGTAGGTTGGAGCGGCTTTGAAATATGCAAGCTGTTCCATAACGCACATGGAGGGCGTCCATGATCTGACCATTTCTTGTTTGTCTACTGAACTTCACATGCAATGCAATATTAAATTTAGCGCTTCTTTTTAGGGGTAGTCCTTGCCGTCTTAGCCTTGTTGAGCAGGCGTTTTCACGACAAGCCCGTCTAGTTCTGGCCGAACGGTAATTTGGCAACAAAGTCTGGAATTTGGTTGAACGTCAAATGCGAAGTCCAGCATGTCCTCTTCCATTTGAGAGGGCTTGCCAGTCTTTTCTGACCATTTTTCATCAACATAGACATGGCAGGTCGCACACGCGCAGGCTCCCCCGCATTCAGCGGCGATTTCTGGAATATCATTGCGTCGCGCTGTTTCCATGACGGTTGAGCCAACTTCGCCCTCAACCACACGCGACTGGCCGTGGGAGTCGATAAAAGTGATATTTACTTTGGTGGGCGCGCCGCCACCCGGTTCCGCGCCATAATGGGCGACCGAGTTGTGGAAGTTGATCTTCACCATGACGCTTATCTCTTTCCTGTGAGCTTCATTTGGAGGCCGTTTGAAGCGATTATGTCACTGCGATTTGACGTAATCGACTGACCTTTCTGCGACGTGTCTCATTGCCAGACCGTTCGATTAGCATCGGCGTGAAGACGACGCTAGCCCCGAGGCTGGGCTTTTTTCTTACCAGCATAACATCAGGCGCGTGTTATTGGGTCTTAGTTTTTGACTTGCTGGGCGATTGCGCCTTGGCGTCTGATGGTTGAGGGGCGGTCTCTGCCTGGCCCTGTTGTCCAGCTTGCGGCTGCGTCTGAGATGGGCCGAAGATAAATTGCGATGGATCTCTCTCGATTGAACGCAGCGTGCGATCAAGCGTGTGGATCGCTGTTCTGCCATCTACAGCTAGACCTTCATATTGCTTGAGGCCCGATGCGGAAAATTTATTGAGATTGGCAAGGGCGCCAGCGAGATCGTTAGATATTTGTGTGAGTTTCTTTTGATCAAGGGCTTTGAGACCACGGGTGAATTCGGCGGTGTCGCGCAAGATGGAAGAGATATGTTGGGAGTTGTCCGCAAGCGTTTTTGAAAAAACTTCTGCGTTTTTAATCGTTGAACCGAGCGTTTCGGCATTATCGTCAAGCAATTTATTTAGTTTGATAAGCAGTTCCGCCGCCTTTGTGGACAGTTGTTGGGCATTGCCAAGTAAGTTTTGCATTTCGGAGCGCTGGGCCTGAATCTCTGGATAATCCTGTCCTTCTAGCGCTTTCAGCGCCGGCGCGTTCATGGTGCCGCCAACAAGAAGGACGTCAGCAACGCCGGTAAAGCCACGCTGATCAAGGCGGGCGCGGGTGTCTTCTTTTACTGGCGTACGGCTATCAATTGATGCAAGCACGTCGACTTTACTGGGATCGCTCTGAGAAATCTCTAAGCGCGTGACCTCTCCGACCTTCAGACCGTTGAAGAGCACAGGCGAGCCTTTAGAGAGTCCCGAGACGGTGCCTGCAAAAACGATTCTGTAGGTTTGCTGGGTGCCAAGCTGGCTAGGCCCCGAAAACCAATAGACGAAGCCAAAGGCCGCAAAGGCGATTGCCAGCGTAAAAGCGCCGATTAAGGCAAAATTGGCCCGTGTTTCCATCAACTATTCCTGTAATCGCTAACCGATTTTGTCAGTCGTCCGCCCCGTACCCCATGGAAATAAGCCTGCAACCAAGGATGAGTCGAGCCTAGGAGGTTAGAGAGCGGCCCTTCGGCGATCACTTTGCCGTCAGCAAGCGCCGCCACCCTGTCGCAGATCGAGTAAAGACTATCAAGGTCATGCGTCACCATAAATACAGTCAGCCCGAGCGAATGTTGCAAGGTCCCGATCAGTTCATCAAATTCAGCGGCTCCGATGGGGTCGAGACCAGACGTCGGCTCGTCAAGGAAGACCAGCTCTGGATCAAGCGCGAGCGCACGCGCAAGCGCGGCGCGTTTAACCATGCCGCCAGATAGTTCTGATGGAAACTTATCGGCGGCGTCCAAACTCAATCCAACCAGCTCAATCTTGAGCATCGCGAGCTCATCCATGAGTTTTTGCGAGATTTGTCGCATTTCACGCATGGGCATTTGGATGTTTTGCTTTACGGTTAATCCAGAAAATAAAGCCCCGTTTTGAAATAGAACGCCCCACCGCTGCTCAAGCGCGCGTCGTCTGCTCGGATCAAGGGCGTCTCGGTTTTGACCAAAAACTTCAATCGTGCCTGCCCGTTTGGGCACGAGGCCCAAAATAGCGCGCGTTAATACTGATTTTCCCTGTCCGGAACCGCCAACAAATCCAAGAACCTCACCGCGATAAACGTCAAGATTAAGGTCCTTCATCACCAATTTGTCGCCAAAGCCAACAACAAGATCGCGAACACGGATAACGACGTCGTTTTCCACGCGTGTGGTTGGGGTAAAAGGCTGAGCGGCGTCGATCAAGGTCATGCCAGACTCAATAATCAATAGCGGCAAAAAACATGGCGAAGAGTCCATCCAATACGATCACCATGAAAATCGATTTAACAACAGATGTTGTCACTTGCCGGCCAAGAGACTCTGCAGATCCCTCTGTCGCAAGACCGTCCATTGCAGCAATCAACCCGATGATCAAGGCCATGAACGGCGCTTTAATGAGACCAACGGCAAATGTGCGAAAAGCAATCGCTGCCTTCAGCAAAGATAAGAAGGCAATTGGGCTAATGCCGCCATAGCCCCATGAAACCATCATGCCGCCGAGTAATGCCGACATGTCAGCCAGAAAAGTCAGTATCGGAAGAGAACAAACAAGCGCAAGCACGCGGGGCGCAATCAAAACTTCATTTGCCGAAAGCCCCATCACCCGTAAGGCGTCAATTTCTTCGCGCATTTTCATTGAGCCGATTTCCGCGGTAATCGCAGAGCCTGATCGGCCAGCGATCATGATTGACGTTAACAGCACGCCTAATTCTCGCAGCACCAGAATGCCAATGAGATCTACCGCCAGACTGCTGGCGCCAAACCTTTGCAACTGGAAGATTCCTTGTTGAGCGACAATCGCCCCAACAAGAATATTGATCAATATGATGATAGGCGCGCTACGCAGGCCAATCGACTCCATATGGGAGACGAGCGAGGTAAAACGAAAATGCCTTGGGCTTGTTGCAACATAGGCTAATGTCGAAACAAACTCACCAAGAAAGGCGACCCCTCGGTAAAAGTCCTCAATAGCACTCACCATGGAAGCGCCAAGATCCGCTAGAAGATCAAAAATCAGAAGGGGCCGCTTTCGCGTGTGTAAGTTAAAGTTTCGATAGGCGGCTTCGCTGAGCATCGTTTGGTGTTCGGGCCGGATTTGATCTAGCGAAATTTCTACATGAGCTAGGGACAATTCTTTTTGGGCGCGATTGATAACCCAGGCTCCGGCTGTGTCGATGCGCGATACGCGGCTGAAATCAATAATAAGAGAGCTGACGCGAGATCCTTGATCAACAATTTTTTGCGACATGCTCTCCAGCTGATAGGACGCCAAAAGGGTCCAATCGCCAGAAAGATATAGCCGGCCGTCGCTCGATAGCGACAGTTGTGGCGGGTGCTGTGTGACGTCGGCGGCCATGCGTTCCAGATGGTCAATTAGGATGCTAATTGTCTTAGCCGTGAGACTAGCTGTCAGCAAGCGGCATTGCGCCGGCTTTTTTAACCATAGGAGCTGAAATTTGCGCATTGAGCTGGAGCTTGCTGTTGAAGCCTATCCAATAGCCGGACGTTTTGTGATTTCTCGCGGCGTTAAGACGCAGGCCCAGGTCGTTACGGTAACGCTCCGGCAGGAAGGGGTTAGAGGACGTGGTGAATGCGTCCCCTATGCGCGATACGGAGAGAGCGTAGAGAGCGTCCTTGCCGCTATTGAGGGCATGCGGGGCGCGCTCGAGGCGGGGCGTCTAGATCGCGTGTCATTGCAACTGTTAATGCCGCCTGGCGCCGCTCGCAATGCGTTGGACTGTGCGTTTTGGGATCTGGAGGCAAAATGCGCCGGTCGGCGGGCTTATGAGCTGGCTGGGTTTACCAAGATCACGGCTCTAACAACCGCTTATACGCTTTCCGTCGGATCCCCGGAAGAAATGCGCACCGCCGCCATGCGCGCTGCGGATCGACCGCTGTTGAAAATTAAATTAGCCGGCGATGGAGACGCCGAGCGGCTTGCTGCTGTTCGCCAAGGCGCGCCGCATGCCGCTTTGATCGTGGACGCCAATGAGGCTTGGCGGGCCGAAACTCTAATGCAGCAACTCGAGACATGCGCAATGCATGGCGTTGCGCTCATCGAACAGCCTCTCCCCGCAGATCATGATGGAATCCTTGCTGAGATCCCCCATCTCGTTCCCATTTGCGCCGATGAAAGCGCACATGTGGCTAGCAACCTGCCGCAATTGAAGGATCGATATGACGCAATCAATATAAAGCTCGATAAAACAGGGGGGCTTACCCAGGCGCTCATAATGGCGCAGGCCGCACAACAGCTCGGCTTTGGAATTATGGCAGGCTGCATGGTGGGAACGTCATTGGCAATGGCTCCAGCGGTAATGATTGGCCAAATGGCGTCCTTTGTTGATCTAGATGGGCCGCTTTTGTTGGCTGAGGACCGAAGGCCGGGCCTTGTTTTTGACGGATCAACGCTGATGCCGCCCAACTCTGAGTTATGGGGCTAAGCGACGCCAGCGACGTAAGGTGAAAACTGATTAGGCCTCTTGCACAACAGGCTCGCCGCCGCCGACCCAGCCAAGAATGCCGCCACTATAATGCGTGGAAATATCTGTGCGCCCTGCGCGCTGCGCCTTTTCCATTGCCGATATTGAGCGCCGACCTGAGCGGCAGTAAATGATGATTTGTTGTCCGGGCTGGGGCGCAGGCAGCTGCGCAACGTCGAATGTTGAAAGCGGATTGAGCAGCGCGTTTTTGATATGGCCTGCGGCGTATTCATCTGCTTCTCGGACGTCAATCAGAGTGATAATGCCACGCGCTAATCCAGCTTTTAAGTCCTCGAGCGTGATATCATTAAATGGCTTTGCTTCGCTCACGATTACTGCTCCTTTTGGGTTTATTGATTTGGTTTATGATTTGTTGCCCTTGAGGCTGCTTATCCGGTGTTGCGCAAACCTGCGGCGACGCCATTAATTGATGTTAGGATGCCTTCACGAATTTCTGCGTCTGTTTTTCCAGATCGATGCCGACGAATGAGCTCGACCTGCAAATAGTTAAGCGGCGCGATGTAAGGAAAACGACGCTTGATGGAACGCGCGAGCATTGGATTGTCGACCAAGCGCTCTTTTGTGCACAGTATCTTTTCAAGCGCATCAATTGAACGGCGGTGCTCTGCTTCAATCATTCCAAAGATACGATCAGCAAGTTCGCGATCTTCGACAAGACCTGCGTAATGTCGCGCAATCGACATGTCCGTTTTTGAGAGGATCATGTCGATATTAGACAGGAGAGAACGAAAAAAAGGCCATTCTCTACCCATGCGACGCAGAATCTCGATATGGTGTTGCGCGTCGTCTTTTCCCAAGAATTGCTCAATTGCCGATCCAAAGCCAAACCAGCCCGGTAATGCAACGCGAGCTTGCGCCCATGAGAAGCCCCATGGGATAGCGCGCAGATCTTCGATACGACGAGAGGGTTTGCGAGAGGCTGGTCGCGAGCCAATATTCAGGGAGGCAATTTCGGTAATCGGGGTAGATGCGAAGAAATAATCAACAAAGTCTTCCATGCCATAAACGAGGCGTCGATAGGCGGACATGCTTGCCTGAGATAGTTCTTCCGCAGCCGTCAAAAACTCAGACGGGGGCGTTTTATGCTGAGATAGCAGCGTCGCTTCAAGCGTCGCCGCGACTAACAATTCAAGATTGACGCGGCCAATTTGTGGATTGGCGTATTTTGACGCAATTACTTCGCCTTGCTCTGTAAGTCGGATCTGGCCATTAACCGTCCCAGGCGGCTGCGCCAGAATAGCGTCATAACTTGGACCGCCGCCGCGGCCAACAGTTCCGCCGCGTCCATGGAACAAACGCATCGTAATGTTCGGAATGGAGGCGAAAAATTCCGCTAAGGCCGTTGATGCGCGATAGAGCTCCCATATGCTTGTTAGAATTCCGCCATCTTTATTGCTGTCGGAATATCCCAGCATGATATCTTGTTGTGAGCTTGAGTTGCTGACGAGACGTAAAATCCCCGGCAGCGAATAGAAATCACGCATGATTGGCATGGCGTTACGAAGATCTTCAATTGTTTCAAAGAGAGGCGTTACAATGAGATCGGCCGCAGAAGCATCTATATCACGCGGATCGAGGGTGCCGCGCATCAGGCCGCATTCTTTTTGTAACAGTAAAACCTCAAGTAAGTCGCTAACAGTTTCTGTATGGCTAACGATGTAATGTCGAATAGCTTCTTCGCCATACAGACGACGCATTTGCGCCGCGCGTTCTAAAATAGCCAGCTCGCTCATGGCGCCTTCGCTATAGACGCCGTCAGGTAGTCGCACGGGTCGGGGATCAGCAAGAAGCTCTAATAAAATTCGCTGTTTTTCTGTTTCATTCCGTTTAGCGTAATCGACTTCGATACGTGCGATGGACAAGAGTTCAGAAATTGTCTCTTCATGACGATCGGAGCTTTGACGAAGATCGAGCGTCGCAAGATGAAACCCAAATACCTCTACGGCGCGAATGAGCGGCTCTAAACGCTGTGAGGCAATGACCTCGCTGTGGTGCATTCGCAAGGATTCGTCGATCGTAACCAGATCAGCAAGCAACGCCCAGGAATTTGCGTAGGGTTCTCCAGGCGCGAGCGCATGGCGTACAGCCTGTCCGCCCGTGAGCTTTTCTAATGTGCCAGCAAGGCGCGAATAAACACCAATGAGTGCACGGCGATAGGGTTCATTATCTCGATGCGGATTGTCATCGCCGGAACGCGCTGCTAATTCTTCAAGTGCGCGTGTCGCGCCAGCATAGCGGCGTGATATGGACAGTTCAGCGCCCAGTTCATGCACCTCGACGAGATAGTATCGTAATGCTGTTTCACATTGCATGCGCAGTGCAGTTTGAAGCGACTCCTGCGTCACATTTGGATTACCGTCGCGATCACCGCCTACCCATGCGCCCATACGAAGAAAGGGCGGCACTCTCAAACCTTCGAGACGCGCTTCTATATCAGCATAGAGTTTAGGTATTTCTCGCAAGAAGGTGGTGCGATAATATCCCAAGGAGTTCTCGATTTCGTCACGAACGCTTAGCCGCGCTTCACGCAATAATTCAGTTTGCCATAACTGAGATACGCGCGCGCGAAGTTGCATTTCATTTCGACTAAGCTCAGTTTTATTCTTGAGATAAGCGCGATTTTCAAGCAATTTAAAGATTGCATGTTCAGTGTCGAGAAGACTCTTGCGTCTTACTTCAGTTGGATGCGCCGTCAGCACTGGCGATATCCAACCACGCGAGAGCGCAGCGGCAATCTTGCTGGAGCTGACGGCTGCTTTGCGTAATTGCGTCAAGGACCGTGATAGGCTGGGTTCATTTGCTGCGTCAAATCCCACGCTGGTTTGGCCGCGCGCTCTTTGTTGAACGGGATGCAGATCTTCGGCGATATTCACGAGGTGGGAAAAATAACTAAATGCGCGAATGACGGTGCTGGCTTCTTTTGCGCTCAAGGATTTTAATAAGTCGTCGAGTTTATCCGTCGCCTCTGGATCAAGGTTCCGGCTTGCCGCGATGGAGAGGCGGCGGATGGTTTCAATCCGTTCAAAGGCCTGAAGGCCTTCATGTTCTTTTACGGCGTCGCCAAGCAGGCGTCCCAAGAGACGAATATCTTCGTTCAGCGTGTCATCTTTACCGGCGGTGTCGGTTTGAGACGGTGGATGTGGGTCGCTCAAGGATTTTTCGGCGTTTGGCGGCTCTGCGGGATGTGCCTCGACACTCATTTTTGTTCCTTGAGCTGTTTGATCCAAGGGGATCTTTGGGAAATTACCAGAGAGAACTATAGCAGGCTTGGGGCCAATTGCTGAAGACTGCGGGAGTCCATAGGGTTGCGTCTCTCACCGTCTTGTCTTGGCTCTTTCCGTCGCGGCACTTGTTCCTGGTCGCCGCCCCGCCTATAGAACCATGACAATGGCTTGATCACCTCAGCGCCGGGCCGCTGGGGTTCTAATGGTTAGAACATGCTTAGCACCACAGAAATCGCAATCTTTCTTACACTTGGCGTTATATTTACGGGCGGTCTCGCCGTTCTTGCGTATTGGGCAAAACAGCGTCCCGCCTTATTGGCGGCTTATGCGCTCATCGCAGTCTCTTTTTTGTTCGTTGGCTTTGCAATTCGTGCAGACAATGCGGCGACATGGATAGGCTTCGAGATGACTGGCGTTGCAATATTTGGCACGCTGGCAGGCTTGGCGATCGTTGGCTCATCATGGTTTGTGGTTGCTGGCCTAGCGCTGCATCCGGTTTGGGCGCTTTATATTCACTATTTCGGAGCGGGCGGCCTTTTCGCCCCTGCGCCATTTGTTTGGGCGACGGCTGGCTTTGACGCATCGGCCGCGCTCTTTGTTGTTTTTACGATTTTTCGTGGTCGCGGAAAAACAAATCAGACAACGGCCTCGACGCGCCGTCGAAAAGGAGGCGTCGCTTGAACGCGCCAGCAAATTTTTCCATCCGGCATGATTGGGCCTTGGACGAGATTATTGCGATTCATGATCAGCCTCTGCTTGATTTGATCGCCCAGGCGAATGCTGTGCATCGCAGCTATCACAATGTTAGCGACGTGCAAAAGGCGGCGTTGCTGTCGATCAAAACCGGCGGCTGTCCCGAAGATTGTTCATATTGTCCACAGTCCGCACATCATCGCGAGGTCAAGATTGATCGTGTGGATTTGATGAATCCAGCAGACGTTGTGCAAGCCGCGCAGGTGGCAAAGGAATCTGGCGCAGATCGTTTCTGTATGGGAGCAGCCTGGCGTTCAGCGCCAGAGGGGGAACGCTTCGATGCGGTGCTAGAAATGGTTCGCGGCGTGCGTGCGCTTGGCATGGAAGCGTGCGTCACGCTGGGCATGATTAATAAGTCTCAGGCCCAACGTCTGTTTGAGGCGGGTTTAACCGCCTATAATCACAACCTTGATACAGGACCTGATTTTTACGCCGATATTATCACGACCCGCTCTTATCAGGATCGGCTGGAGACTTTGAAGGCGGTGCGCAGTGCTGGCATTGAGATGTGCTGTGGGGGAATTATCGGCATGGGGGAAAGCGTGAGCGATCGCGCAGCGATGCTACAAACGCTCGCAAGTTTTGATCCTCATCCAGAAAGTGTGCCGATCAATACGCTTGTATCAGTCGCGGGCACTCCGCTTGAGGGACGCAAAGACGTAGACATTTTGGATCTCGTACGGATGATCGCCACGACGCGCATTCTTATTCCACGTTCGCGCGTTAGGCTATCTGCAGGGCGTGCGTCCTTATCGAGAGAAGGCCAAATTCTGTGTCTGGCGGCTGGTGCAAATTCAATATTTTATGGCGAGAAATTGTTGACCACCGCCAATGCGGAGGAAAATGAGGATGAGGCGTTGTTTCTTGCGCTTGCTGCGCGAGAAACAAGATCAGGCGCACTCTCCTAACCTCCTGCGTGCGGATCACACGATGAAAACAAGCCAGCATTTTATTCTTGCCGGCGTCATGGGTTGGCCGATTACCCACTCTCGGTCACCCAAAATTCATACTTACTGGTTGGAGAAATATTCTATAGCAGGCGCTTATGTACCGCTCATGGTTGAGCCAGCAAAGCTCGAGAAAGCCTTACGCGCACTTGCGTCTCTAGGTTTTTCTGGGTGTAACCTAACAATTCCGCACAAAGAAAACGCCCTTGAATTTGTTGATGTGGCCAGTCCAGAAGCCTCACGCATCGGGGCTGTAAATTGTATCGTTGTTGATGATGATGGTCGATTAATAGGCAAGAATTACGATGCCTATGGTTTTATGGCGTCGCTGCAGGAAGCTGCGCCAGAATGGCGGGCCAGCAAAGCGCCTTGCGTCATTCTTGGCGCAGGTGGTGCCGCACGGGCAATTATTTGCGGCTTAATCGACGCCGGAGCCAAGGAAATTCGTCTTTTCAATCGCACATTATCTCGCGCACAAAACTTGGCTTATGATTTTGGCCCCGCTGTTTGCGCATTTCCATGGCAGGAACGAGATGAAAGTCTTTCAGACGCAGGGCTTCTTGTTAATACGACAAGTCAGGGAATGGTTGCCCAACCGCCGCTCGATATAAAGATCGATGCCTTACCAAAATCGGCGCTTGTTGCAGATATTGTTTATGCGCCGTTAGAAACCCCATTGTTGAGGCAAGCCCGTAACCATGGCGCACAGTGTGTAGACGGGTTGGGGATGTTGTTGCATCAAGCTCGTCCGGCTTTTTATGATTGGACTGGAAAGATGCCTGAGGTTACCGCAGCGTTGCGCGAGCTTATTGTCGCCACACTTTAATCAGTTTCGATTGCATCTTCTGCTCAAACCGCAACGAACCAGCGGAACATCTCGTAATTGTTTGTTGCGCTACTAGGCGACATCTGCCAGATTTTATGGCGTTGACTTCTGATGCGTCCTTGAAGGTGCCCGT
>Ga0007848_1000117_pt1 | contig 32631 bp, 40 predicted proteins | sample CryBogCBH18Jul08_FD_71209 | JGI IMG/M metagenome (GOLD analysis project Ga0007848, IMG submission 71209) | Freshwater microbial communities from Crystal Bog, Wisconsin, USA - CBH18Jul08 | ecosystem: Environmental > Aquatic > Freshwater > Lake | place: Crystal Bog, Wisconsin, USA | collected...
TAATGTGTGCATCCATTGGTAAAGCCATAGGAGGCATGAGGGGAGGTCCTTGAGGAGCCATCATCATAGGTTGTCCTTGAGGAGCCATCATCATAGGATTTCCTTGAGGATCCAATAAAAGAGATCGGAATTGGGGCGCTACATTCTGTACTGGTGCTTGAGTTGTCGGGGTATTGGGGCTCGGAATTTCATTTCCACTTGCATCCACCTCAAATCCTTCAAAATATGAACGCGACGCGACGACGCCTCCAAAGAGAAGTGTACATATAAGAACTATAAGTGCAACTGTTGTTGTAGAGATACGCATTTACTATTTATCTATATGATAGAAAAATAGTACATATATTGATATTCTTATTGGTTTCCTATAAAGGGTCGCTACGCTTAGCCTGAAGGCTCGCTTACTTCGTAAGCTTACCGCGGGAAGCCAACCAGGTTCGCGCCGATACCGAAGCCAGCACCCTGGCGAGCCGTCACACCGATGGAAGGGGAGACGAGGTCGAGCACGGCGAAAACGGCCGCGGCAACGATGGCGATGGCGACGACCTCCTGGAAGTCAATGCCCTTCCGGGGAACGAGCACGGCCGCAAGACCCACAGCGATACCCTCAATGAGATACTTGATGGCGCGATTGAGAACTTCAGCGAGATCCATTATTTATATTGGTTGGTGAGAAATTTTTTGGGCGCAGCCGTCTGCGTGGAAACCCCCTAAAGAAATATACCAGTAAGCCCTTAGAATGTCAAAGGAGGTGAACTATACGGAGAAGGAGGACTTTCTTGAGGAGGACCAGGAGATTCCTGGCCAGAAGTTCTGTCTACTGAGTTTCCTGAGTCCGGAGAAGGTCCTAGCCAGTAAGGATTCATTCCTTTTTTCGACTTTCGTAAAGGACTACGAGATTCAGTACAAGACAAAGAAGCTTGAGGCTTTTCTCGCCGACACGGTTCGCTCAGTCAACTCGAAGCTTGAGGCGGAGGCTGTAAAGGCCGAGAAGTCTGACCTATCGGGTGTTGCACTCATCTGCCGTACGAGCCAGGTGAAGATGGAGACTGTACTCGCCGATCTCGAGGGCTATGTACGCAAGAACCAGACTGAAATCAAGGAGACCACGATTCAGGAGGCCTACGAAGACTTCCTCTATAAGAATGGCAGCCGTCTGGAGGAGGAGTTCTACGCAAAGAACAACTTCAGGACATCTGTACGTGGTCTCAAGATTCGCGGCGTCTATGGAACTCAGGGCGAGGCCGTAGCTCGCTCCAAGAAGCTTCAGCGTAATGACACGATTCACAACGTCTTTGTGGGTGAGGTCGGTAAGTGGCTGCCCTGGGACCCGAATCCTAATGCGGTCGCCGAGCAGGAGTATGCGGAGGACCAGCTCAATACGCTGATGAAGAAGTATAAGGAAAATGAGTCAGCGCGTGACACGTTTTACTCAGAGCAGCGCAAGAAGGGCGTCAAGGGCATGGCAGGGCAGCAGCTCCAGGGGAATGAGGGAACGGAGGCGCCTGAAGCCGCCGATGCCTCACCCTTCACGGCGGGCGTCGGCTCGTATGCGAGCATGTTCAGTGGTCCCGCAGACCTGGCCATGGAGCGTAAGAAGGAGGATAAGAAAGATTAGTCTGTTTACAGTTTTTTGAAAAAACATAGAACAGATATTTACGCGTAATATCCAGTCGCACCTGCGGAGTTCGTCATCTCACTCGTGACAATCGGAATACACTGGTCGCTTTGGCAGAATGTTCCCTCGGGGCACATTGTCTCGCGCTTACAATCATAATTGGAAAAGCCCTGTACGAGGCCGGGGAACATGCTGCGTAAAACAGGCATTAGCAGAAGTACCGCAAATAAGATTACAAGGGCGCAACCCGCGACTCCTAAACGCATCATCTTAGCCATTCTATTCAGTATGGAGAAAGCTGCCAGGATTTCCAAGATCGGAAGGCTCAACAGGTAAATTGGAAACAGCCGGTAACATGGGAGTATTGTAAGAAGTACAATATCCATTCATACAACGAGTGCCATGTACACATGATGGCATATCTACACCGCACATTTGGCCTTCACCCGCTTCAAATCCCTCTGTAGTACTTTCAACGGCATACCAGCCCATGAGCACGCAGGCAAAAAGAAGTATACATAAAATGGCTATTGTGTCGCTCTTCATCTACCGTGGAATCGGATTATTCTGAATCATTAGTTATTTTTGCGAACATTAATAGGAGGTCCCTTTAGCTTACGAGCCGCATTCGGGTCATACTGATTAATATCTTCTTCACCTTTGTCACGATAGTGTTGTTCACTGTGTTGCCAGAACTCGGGTGCTCCAATACGAAACTTCTCAGGATGCATTTCGGCCTTATACCAGAAAATACAGTCCTCAAGTTTATTACTCTGTGATGTGTTATCAATCACGAGGCACTCATAATTCTGCGTACACTGGTCCATGACTTGGCAGAAGAATTCAAAAGAGGGAAAGGCCGACCCGTAGTTATCATAGATGCGCTTGCGGTTGGAGGCGTAGGGCTCACGGAGAATAAAAACATAGTCTACGTTGGTTCGGAGAGCCGGCTGAATACCAAGGGGGTACTGCATAGTAATCAAAAAGAAGACCTTCAACCAACGACCGTTCATGAAGAGGTATTTAATATTCTTATCGTGCGTCCAGGAATCGTCGTACATACAGTCGTCGAGAATCATAAAGGAGCGGGGGTCAATCTTACTCTGTTTTCCAACGGCGAGGTCTTGCTGGATTTTGTGCATCACGAGTTTCTGGCGTTTACAGAAATTTGCCAGAATCACTGGGCTGAATTCTCCATGAATAAAGAGGGGTGGAATCATTTGTCCGTAGAAACTGTTTGACTCCTCCGTACCACTGATGACTGTTCCGAGTGGCATATTCTGGTGGTGGTAGAGAAGGTCACGAACAAGGGTACTCTTACCCGTACGACGACGGCCAATAAAAACGGCCACGGCGTCTTGAGGAATCTTCTTCATTTCAAACTTTCGGAGGGATACATTCATAGCGGAGGCGGCTGCCATTCTGTATAGGGACAGCAAACGAGATTTTTAGTTGCGACGCTTTTTAAGTTTGCGTGTGTGGACTTTTCTATATTTTCTACCACCTTGAAAAGTATTTTCGTGAGTCTTTTTATTTTTTTGCGATTTATTTATTCCTTTTTGGCGCAAATCATACATACCATATGCTGAACCTGCTAGTAAACCGGCCATTATTTTTCTGTGAGCACTTGCTGTTCCAGGTACATGATTAGATTGTGAATTATAATATTCATTAAAATTGTTAAAAGCACTCCCTAAATCTGAACCAACTTTTGAGATTTTTCTTCTAATATTTAAATTTTTACCTGTTAGACCTTTATGAGTATAATTTACAGCATTTAAAAATGTCTCATTTGATGGCGACATATAAGGATTTTCTTTTGTCCATGTGGCAGCCTGTGTTGCTGCCTGTGTAGAAAAAGCGGCAGGGGCTATTTTAAAAGCAGTTTGTGCCAGTGGCTGTGACTGTTTTAGTGCCCCCTGTGCCGCCTTTGTCATCAATTGTTTTCCAACCATCATTCCTGCTCTATTAAATGGACCTCCGCCTAACTTTCGTGTCTTTCTTACCATTTTTTTCTATTTAGGGTTTTGTTTTTTTCTTGGGGGTCAATCTTGTTGTGCTTTTCATCTCGAACTTGCGGAGGCGGCTGCCATTGCGTCTCTATATACTAGGGACGCAAACGCAATTGTAATGCCATACGATGTTTAATATTTACGAGTACGGTATTTCTTGGAGTGTCTTCTGCGCCTGCGAGTTCCACCATACAATGCTCCTTGTAATTCTAATGCTCTCTCTAAAGGTTTCCACGGTGCTTTATTTGATTTGGTCGCAATTTTTGATTTTTTAATAAGATTTATAGATTTTGGTCTTCCAGGAGGGAATATTTTATTCATTTTTTCTCTTGCAAAATTTGCAGTTTCATGAGACTGTATAGTATCTATATTAACATTTTGCATATCATTCCATTGTTCTTCTTTTGTTCTTTTTTTTTCGATTTCTTCAAAATTTGGAAAATTTTCAGAATTTGAAGAACCATATGACCACGATGATTCTTTTGATTTTCCCTGTGCATCTTTGAATGCTCCAGAATTAGTAGAAAATTTTCTAAGCGCAGGATTTCCCAACTGTGTGGAAAATGCCATCGGAGCCATTTTAAATGCTGTTTGTGCGAGTGGTTGTGATTTTAGCGCACCTTGTGCAGCCTTTGTCATTAATTGTTTTCCAATCATCATTCCTGCTCTATTAAATGGGCCACCGCCTAATTTGCGTGTCTTTCGTACCATTTTTTTTCTATTTAGGGTTTTGTTTTTTCTAAATCCGCCATCTAGATTATTCATGGTTGAAGATGCTGCGTTTACTCTTTCATTTTCTGCGGTTAATCTTAGATTTTCTGTATTTAATTTAATTTCTGCATTTTCCATATTTGCAGACTCTATTAAAATATCTTTTATCTTTACTAACTCGAATTCTAAATTTTCTATAAGTTCTTTTCTTATTTCTAATAACTTATTAAAATAACTACTATATTCTTGATAGGTTATAGATTCTTCTGTTTGTTCATTTGTAGGTAATTCTTCAATTAATGAAACATTTGCAATATCTAAAAATTCTTTACTTATCTCATCTGTATCTTCACCACCAACACCAACATACTTAAACGGACCATTACCAGTTAAAGTTTCAAGTAATCTAATATATTCTTTCAGTCGCTCAAGATCATGTGGTAAATGTGTATATGCCGGACCTGGAGGCAATAGTATTTTTTCAATTTCATTTTTAAGTAATTTTAGTTTAGGAATACACTCTCTAAAATAATATATAAGACTACCTTGTAGATGTTCGGGTATTAATATATCAAATGCAGCCCGAATATCATCACCTTTAAGTTTATTTTTATTAATAAATGATAAGAATTGGTTTTTTAATATATTTAAATTACCCTCTAATTGTGCTAGATTAAATTCACTATTAAATAGAAACTTTCTTATCATATGTTCAAGTTCGTTAGCTTCTTTATCTAATAGCAAATCGACCTCCAATAATTCCCATAATTCTCTTATATGGTCGACGTGGTTTTTATTTGCATTGACCATGCCCAATTTAGTTCTTAAAAAACGAGTATTTTCTGCATATGCAGCAGTAATTCTGTTTACAGGGTTCCCGTTAATAAATTTTTTTGCTTTACCTTTAGATAATTTTAAAAAAATATTGCGAAGTGCTCTCGCCACTGGATTTAAAGCACTTCTTAGTATTCGTTCATTCGCAGGACTTTTATTTGCAGTTAGTTTAGCCTGGGCAGATTTAATTGCACTTATTTGGTCTTCCGTGATCTTATATCTATCTCTATATCTTATTTCATGTTCAAAAGCAATTACTCTATAGTTATTTGAAGGTCTTACACCCTTTGCTTGGGGTAATTTAGCAGCTGCATTGTTCCGTGCTTGACGTATTATATTATTAAAGGATCGAGCAGGAGCAGCAGCGGGCCTAGCATAAGCTGAAAAACTTTGTACTCGTGAACCTTGTAATACCCGTCTCGCTCCTGGTACTATACCAGGAATACTCTGAAATTGGCCTTGATATAGGCGTCCTTGAGCTTGAGCAGAAAGAGGTTTAGGTGCAACAGGAGCTGCAGCAAGAAGACCAGCAGGAGGACCAGCAAGAAGAACAGCAGGAGGACCAGCAGGAGCACCAGGAGCACCAGAAGCACCAGAAGCACCAGAAGCACCAGAAGCACCAGAAGCACCAGAAGCAGCAGTAGCAGCAGTAGCAGGGGCAGCAGGCGCAGGGTGTGGAAAGCCAAAGACACTTCGAAATACTGCTTGTCCTAATCCTGGTACTTTACTTAGTACTGATCCCGCTGCTACTGCTGCTTCTGCTGCAGCTGCTGCTGGTTGAAGAGCCATCTCTAATTAACTCTATGTATTTATTTTCCGCGTTTTAGAAATTTAACCCAATCCTTAACCCCGACCAGAAAGAATGCCTGTGGAAACATGGGACTCTGCATTAAAAAGTATGGCTCCTCCACCCGTGGTTCCTATTCAACAAGTTATTACTACCGACCACATGGCACAAATTTCTGGATATCGAAACATAAGTTTATCTCATCCGGCATATTCACTTCTTGGACTTGATACGAAGGCCCAGGCATGGCTCGACCACAAGTGGCGCTGGCAAGGGCAAAGTAGTGATGCAGGAAAGGGTGACTGCGAGATTACTCTCGGAAATGGAAAGCAGCTTGGTAAACAGAATGCATATTGCAAGGTGACTCATCTTCTGGACCCTGTTCGTTGGATGAAGGGTCGCTATGAATTTGCGGATGCTCCAGCAAGTTCAACTCGGACGAAGGGTTGGGCTCGAGCCCAAGAGAAACTGAAGGATCCTATGAACCAGGCATATGTAGAGGCACTGAGTTATTTTAGTCTTTCTCGTCTTCGTGAGCTCGATGCCTCGCCGCATTTTCCTTTTTATTACGGCTCAATGACGGCTATCGCGGATAAGTATGTATTCAATATCAGCGAAGAATACGATAGTTTTCGCAACACTCGTTGGTTCTGGAGAGGGCTTGATGCAAAGAGATTTGCAGTGCAGGCGGATTTTGAAACAGATTCGGATCGAGCGTATTGGACTCAGAAGCCGTCTTTTATTAATGAAGGCGGTGACTCAACAAATTCAGAAGAGGATTCAGATGCGGAGGCATCTGCTGATGAATCACTAAAGGCCGATTCCGTTCCTGGCGGAGAAGGAAGTATTCATACGGCCGATAATCTGAGTTTTCACAGTCAGTCCGAGAAATCTGAAGAGGACTCTGAAGAATCTGAGGATGATGACAATCCGCCTTTTTTCGCAGAGTTTACTGATTTTCCTGTTATGCTGATGTATCTTGAACGGTCTGAGGGTGTAATGGATACTCTTCTTGAGAATCACTCACTTGTAGGCGCGGAGCCTGGTGAGCCTGAGTGGGAAGCACGCTGGTCAGCCTGGCTATTTCAGGTGATTGCGGGACTCTGTGCAATGCAGCATACTCTTTCAATGACGCATAATGACCTTCACTCCAATAATATTGTCTGGTCGGCTACGAATAAGGAGTTTCTCTACTATTTGAAGCGCGATGGAACTACTTGGAAAGTGCCAACCTATGGAAAGATTTTTCAGATTATTGATTTTGGCCGTGCTGTATTTAAGTTAGGTGATAAGATCGTCTACAGCGATGATTTCCGTCCTGGAAATGATGCGGCGACACAGTATAATTTTGGTGATTTTGCTGTGAAGAAGGAGGCGATTGTAACACCGAATCCGTCCTTTGACCTCTGTAGACTTGCCGTGAGTTTGTTTGAGGCCATTTATCCTCATAAAATGGAGCCGAAGAAGGGCGGACGTGTGATGTCCTCTGAGGAGGGTATGGAGATGCGGGAAACAGATTCAGATCTGTTCAATACCATGTGGACCTGGATGGTGACCGATGCACGAGAAAATGTCTTGATTGATGCCGATGGAAATGAAAAGTATCCGAGTTTTGACTTATATAAGGTCATCGCCGAGGAATGCCATATGGCACGTCCGCGGGACCAGGTGGAGAAGAAACCCTTTAGTGGATTCAAGGTCAATCGAGTTCCGAAGGATGAGAAGGTGTATAGCCTCTTTTTTTGATTAGAAATCGTTTAACGATTATGGATCAAAAAAGTATATTAGTTTTTACGTTTATTTTTTCTTGTTTTACCACCTCCTTTTAAGTTCTCTTCTTCAGGTTTTTTATGTAAGTTTTCAATTGTTTTTAAACATTCAAATTCAGTAGTTCTGTAACTTTTGGCTAATTTTTTTACTTGTGATGTATAATCAATAAATTCTACTTGGGGCTGAAGTTCTTCATTACTCATAAACCTACTAAATAATTCTTGTTGTAAAAGGGAATCTATAATACTACGTGATTGAGTTGCTGGATAAACTTCTTCATCTCTATACATTGGGTATAATTTTTGCATTCGTTGAGTAATTCTTCTAAGTTGATTCTCTAGCAATTTACAATCTTCTATAACCATACGTGGATTAAATTCTGCAAGTGTTTCTGCTAATTCATAAATTTCATTGCATTTAGTTTGTCTTAAATTTAATTCACGCATTAATCTGGGTTTAAATCTATCTTGTTCTTCATCATTCATAAAATAATTTAATACTTCCTGAGTATTTATATCAGGATACAAATATAATCTTATTATTAATTCTCTTTTTCTGCGATTAAATTCAGGATAGGGGTCTGGTTCAGGACTTGGTATTAGACTTTCCTCAACTTTACTTCTAATTCTATCTGATATAAATTGATTAAAAATTACAAATCGTTCTTCTGTAAAAACAGTATTTTTACTAATCCAGTCAAAAATAAAGAAATGAATTTCATCTGGCTCTATTGAATAATTGTAGGAATTATATCTATTCCAATATGCTTTTATGATATTAATATTATCTAATTGTAATTTGCTAGTTATTAGATTTTTTAAAGTTATTGAAGTTTGTGGATCGAGTCTAATTAAATTATCAAGATCTTTTTTATATTTATCTAAGTTCTCTGCAGTTTTATTTCCCGAACGTATGCTATTTGATAATGTATATATATTTTTCTGTTGTTCTTTTGGTAATCTAGCAAAAATCTCACCACCCCAGATAATTTCCTTTGGTTTAGATGGTACATGCTGACCCCAAAAGATATTTTCGCCAGTAATTCTTAATTGGGGCATAGCTGGACGCCTTTCGCTAATTTCTGCTTGTAGTGTTTGCTCTTGAACTAATCTTTTTCTTTCTTCAATTTGTTCTTTTACTGCCTTTGGCATTTGTGTAAATTGTTGACTTTTTTTCATAGCTTCAAGTGCTTCACGGCGTTGCAATCTCGCTTCAGGTTCTCGAGCACGATATATCCCTTTGGCAAATTCCTCACTATTTCCAAGAAGAACTGTATCCGTTAATTTACTACTTAGTCCTAGTGCTCGGATTTGTGCTTCACTTTGTGACATATTTGCATAGGGTAATGGCATTCTTGCTAAATATCTTCCATGGTTTGTTTCACGGTCCCATTTCTGAAAATCTTCAAGAGCTGAAGGTTTTCGCGGTATTTTTGCAGTTTGATTGGGAACTCGTCGAGCTGCTTGTTCCTTAGCGCGCTCTGTTGATTGAGTCAGTGTTTGTTTGCCTGGCCCGACTCCACTACCAGACATTACTCTATAGATAGATAAGTATTTTTTGATCATGTGTCGTATAACGAAACTAAATCAAAGGTTTACTTACGATTCTTACGTGTGCGCTTTCCACCGGATTTACTGTTATTATTTGCATTGTTGTTATAGTAATTATTGTTGTTATTTTTGTTATTATTATTTCCCTCATTATTTGCATTATATCCGTTTGTCTCATTTGTAAGATAGTCTAAGTTGCTGAGAACCTTTTTTGTATTGAAGGCCTTAATCGCCTTCAGGTCAAGCTCATATTCCTTGCAGAGATGCTTCATGACACGAATGACTTTGTCATGAGTCTTCAGCAGGTCCTTCTTCTGGTGTTTGTAATCCGGGTCATTTACCAGTTCAAAGAGGGCATCCTTAAGATGCGCCATGCCAAAGAGAGTGCTCATTGCATAGTTATATTGAATATCCTCATCTTTGATACTGGCAATACGACCTACATGCTCAAGTTCACTGGTTGCCCACATCATAACACCATGTGCCGTAGCTTCATACTGATGGTCCATTTCTACTTAGACTAGATTTAATAGAATCTAACGACGGTTTGCACGGTTCTTACGGCTTGCCTTGCGATTCTTACGGCTTGCCTTGCGATTCTTACGCGTAGCCTTGCGGCCACGGCGGCGGCGACCACCATCCTTATTACTATTGTAAGGATGTGCTTCTTCTTCTGCTGCTGCTTCTGCTTGCGCATTCGCTATTTCCTTCTGCGCTGTCTCACTAGTGGCATTTCCCCAATTACGTACTTTTTCATTCTGCTCATTTTGACTCATGCTCGCAAAACTTTTAGTATTATTTGAGGATCCAGATGTTCCACGTTCCTTTTCGGCCGCCTCAATACTAGGACGATAACGATTCCATTTACGAGGATCAAGAGACCATCCAGGGCCACTAAAAAAACTCTTCACTTTATCTCCTAGCTCATCTTGATAATTTGCTCTATTTTGTAGAGTTTTAGCATTTGCTTGTGCAGCTGCTATTTCTGCTTTAGCTTCAGGACTAGTGGCATTTCCCCAACCTGCAACTTTGGCGTCTTCTTTTTCTTTCATTTTTTTTTGTGCGCGAAGAATAACTCCTTCGGCATAATTTCCAACAAGCCCAGTCGCTCCTTGGTAAGCTTTAGTAGCTACTTTAGGATTATTAGCATTTTTCTTCATATTTTCTTTTCTCATGAAGTTTTCATACGCATTCCTACCAGAAAATCCTGTATAACCAGCGCGTTCAGCCATCTCCTGGTTGCGAGAAAAATTATCGTTTGCTGCCATTATCTATAAAATTACCACATATTTAAAACCTCGGAACTCCAGTCTGAAGATCAAAGTCTGTCTCTGAGCCTACCATCATTGCAGATGCAGGTGAGCCACCACCTGACATCTTCGGCATCTCAGGCATCTTAAATCCTGATAAAAAGGTTCCCACCGATACAACTGAATCAGGAACCATCTGGTATAAGAAAGTGACCATAATGGCTCCAATGCAGAAATCGCGAATGGCACCCTTGACCTGAAACGGCTCATTCTGGTAATAAATCGTCTGCGCAGTTCCAAGTGCCGATAGAATTAAACCGCCAAGCAGAACTGTAAGAAAAAGGGGCGTGCTCGTGCCAAACATTTACTGCCCTCCCCTAGAAAACTTTTACGCTGTTATTTCCTCAAAATCAATCGCGCTCCCTGAACCATCTAAGTCTTCAAACTCATCTAGCGGTTCCGGAGGCGCATCGATAGTTTCAATCCTCTCCACTTCACCACCCTCAAACATCGAATGTGTAGCAATTTCATTTCCTTCCATATTATTGCTATCAAAGATAGTATCCATGTTTGTGAAACTCACAGTTTGCTCTGTATCAACTACAAGTGTCTGCTGCCCTTCAGACTCTTCGGGTACAACTCCAGCCTCTTTACTCACCGTTACCGTCGACTTCATAGAACTCTTAGGAGCCTGAACAGATTGTGTAGTGGCCTCGGGCACAGCCTCAGGAACTGTCTCAGGAACATCCTCAGACTTAATCACAGCCTCGGCCGGCTTTTCCTCAACCTTCACTTCAGCCTTCTTCGTCGCAACAACCTCCGTTTCGGCCTCCTCCTCTTCCTCTGCCTCCGCCTCTCCTTCGGCTTCATCATCATTAAGATACTCGCGAAGAATGGTCTTGACCGGCAGCAGACTACGGATTGACTGCTGGATACCCTCAATAATGAGTGTCTCGACCTGGCGCATATTCTTCTGACGATCCATTGAGCTGCCTTGCTCGGCAAATAGGAAGGCATTGTTCCATAGAAGACGACCCGTTTCCCTCAGCGTACGGTGAATGAAATGGTCAAGCTTCGGAATTGTAATCTGTAACTTCTTCTGCTTCGTAGTGATTCGAATGGCAGAAAGAACCTTTGTGTGCGCAATAAACACCGCCGTCAGTAGTTCCTCCAGATAATCACAATTTGAATCACGCTGAATCTTCTCCGTTTCCCTGAGAACTTTATCCTGATTCCAGTCCGGAATCTCCTGAAGGAGAGCCTGAAAGTTCCAGAGAAGCCGCTTTGTCTCGGGCTCCTTATCCTTTGCAACTTTCAGTAAGTCCAAAAAATAAATCTGAAAAGCCGGTGATAGAATCTGGCAGAGTTGACGTGTATACTCCGTCTTTGCTTCGGCATACACATTGATAGAATCTCCACCGACGTTCATATTCCTCTAAAGGGAATCGGTTTCCTATCGTACGCCATTAAACGCAGACTGAAGGGACAGCGGCCTTATTCTCAGCCACCAACCACGCTAAAAGTAGCCACGGGCTCATCCCATTTCCCCAGCGCCGATACGCCTCAAGTACAAGTTCTTGCGGAACAAATCCTTTAGTCTCCAATACTTTCTGTAGAAGTGTAATTGGGTCTTCACCCTTATTCCATGCCTCCAGAACACCTTCAAGGCTAGGTGGCTGGGCCTCTGCCTTTAGAGAATTCTTCCATGAACGCACCTCCTTATAAATACAACGTGAAAGGACAGGTGGCGAGATACGCCACGGCTCCGTTGATTCCAAAATACAGAGTACCTGAGGCATGGCTGTTTCAAGAATGCGGCGCAGAAATGCCTGTGCCTCCTGTGTAAGGTCTTCAACACCTTCAATCCAGAGGATTGATACTTCACGTGACCGCACTTGAATATGAAGACGGTCACGGCCATCACGTAGAGAACGGTCAACACGCGCATTCCAATGAAGAAGATTGACTCCACGTCGCTGTGCTTCAGTCCTAATATAAGTTGATTTACCTGAACCAGGTGGTCCTGCTACAAGCCAAGCGGGCTGTGGCATATACTTTAATAGAATCAGTTTATTAGGTTTAAATAGATATTAAAAACAATCTGTATGCGTATTGCCCTACAAATTTCAGGTGATTTTAGAGTGCTCCAACATTCATTTGAAAAATTAATTAGAAATACTTTTTTTGACCCAGAGAGTAAAGTTGATATTTTTATTCATACATGGAAGCGGGAAACAACATCTGCCGGCACATTTCTAGTTAAAGAAAGAGGTGATTGGAATAAATCAATGTTAGTATTTAGTCATACAGATGGAATCAATCTTTTCAAACCTGTATCTTATCTTGTAGAAGACTTTTCTACTTTGACTCATCTTCATAAGTATCCACGCTGTATGCCAATGTGGTATTCAATCTTTCAGGCAAACCGTATTCGTAAAGAATATGAAATAAAGATGAATATAAAGTATGATCTTGTGATACGGTATAGAACCGATTGTATTCTTGAAGAAAATATTTTTAATGACTCTAAAGAAATTATAAATTCAAAAAAAGACTTTCTATGTATCCCTAAATCAAGTCGCGTACTCTGTGAATTTGAGGAAACATTGTGTGATTGGTTTGCATTCGGCACGCCTTCAATGATGGATATTTACTGCTCTATCTATGAAAAATGGGTTGGTGCGCCAGTTGATATGTTTCCAATTCCTGAAGTAATGCTCTTTCAAAAGGTATATGGTATAACTCTAGAAAGACCTCTAATTGATTTTTATTTAATTGAAGGTGATGGATCTAGAAGAGGAATTCTTCTGTCCTCTATGACCTAGAATTGAGGTATTGCATGAGAAGCGCTTCATCGTGCTCCGCATTCTTCTGTAGACTCTGCTGTAAAGGATTGTTATTGACCGCGTCCACCATGACCTGCATATTACGCTCTGTACTCACATCGAGTTTGAGAGGGGCACGGTACTTCACCTGACCAATATCACCTGCTCCAGGTGGCAGGCCAACCACATTGTTCACAGCCAGAGCGCGGTCATCAATGATATCCACATCAAGTTTCTTTGAAGTCTGAACAACATTCGAATTGAATGTACCCAGGCCACCATTGCCCGCAAACGGCTTCGGCAACTTCGCAACAGCCTCCTTATTTGGATTGAGGCGCATATTGTATGCCTGCTGGTGGCTGGTGAATTTCTCCGTGGCCGCCTTGACACCGCCATAGTACTCAGACTTCGCTGAAATCTGAGCCTTCTGCGTGGGGCGAGCAATATCATCAGGGTCATAGACAGTGAGGCGCGTCGGCCCATCGGCAGGTGCTGCGATACCGCGGTAATCCCACTTCACAGTCGTCTCCTTGACCGTCGTGCGCGCAACATCGGTCGGGTCCCACACTGTAATGGCCGGCGCACCACCCGCATATCCCACAGGTGTACCCGTCTGGCGGATATTTCCACTGGTCTCCTCACGACGCGTGGGACGAGAGTCATCAGCATAGTGAACTGTGTTTGCCTGTGTATCCGCAGGTGTTACATTCAGACCCATGACACGGTCGACTGTATAGTAACGTTCGTTAGGACGCACTTCATAACCAGACTTACCATAGTCATTCTCCGCAGCATCCGTATCAGCACTTGTGTAGGTTGTCATATCCGCATTACGCATACCCGCTCCACCAAACTGTTGGTGCATCGGTGTACGATAGGAGCCAGTTACATAGTTCTCGCCGAACTCCTGACTTGCCGCGGGACCAATGAGTTCGGATGTCGTATCCGTACGCGTTGTGTAGGGCATCACTTGAACAGGACGCGCCGTCTCACGCTGCGATTCCTCAGAGAAGGCTCCAACAAAACGCTCACCCTCTTGGTCCACGAAGAATCCATCGGGGCGGTACTTGCGAACCTCGCCAGGATTCTCCATAGACTTGCCGATAAACTGCTGGCCGCGAACCACTGTGCCCTTGTAGGAGAGTTTCGGATTATCTGCTGTGCGGAGGTCATCTGTGCGGCGAATATTATTAATCATATGCTCATTCACCTCATACTGCTGGAATCCACCCTTGCCCGTGGAGCCAAACTTCTCTCCAATGCCTGCTCCGACCTTCACAGGCTCAAACGGGCGCTCACCATCACGACGACGCATTGCTGGGTCTTCCATACGACTCTGGAAAAAGTCTGTATTGTCCTCCATACCGAAGGGATTGCCAAAGGGTGACTTGTTACTGTCAAACATAGATTCAACTTCACGCTTCGCAATTTGCGTACTGCCGGTTCCATTGTATGAATCAAGAATGCTGACATTTGTATCAATATTCATATTCTGCTTCACACGGCCTCCATAGAAAGGCTGCATGTTGTTATGAACAAAGTCCTTTGATGACATAACCTGTCCACTGAGTGGACTAACGACGGTATCACCAGCCATATAGTTCGGATTCTCTTCAATTCCAGGGGCATTCATCGCTACAGAGGGTTTCGCAGCATCAATTGACTGCGGTATAGGGGTAAACATGCGGGAACCCCCATCCTGATTCGGTTCCATCGCAGGCGTCGCGGCAAGATTCGCAAACTGCGGCGAACTGCGTGCGTAGTCTGTAGGGAGTAGACCTGATGCGGTTGCCGGATCAGGTTGCGAAGGATATGTCTTGCCGTAACTTGTTTCATACATCATATCAAGTTGCGAAGGGGATGTTCTGGGTGATCCACCCGAAGGAGTCTGGGTAAGGGCACTCGTAGGAGGTGACGGATAGGCATAGGACTGAAATCCCTCTTGCTTCTTTTTAGGAGGGGATGTGCTTTTTGTAACGAGGTACCCTAGACCTGCTAGGGCCAAAATGGTTGCGACCTCCATGGCTTCTAACTCTAGACAACTTTAATGCGTTTTATTTCGCTCCTTGTCGAGGTCACGGCTCGGTATGTAGAAATCAAACGGCGTCTCAAAGGTCGCCTGAGGTTGATGAGGCATATCAATCCAGCGATTCCATCCCGTGGCCCGGAGAGTACAGGGAGGATTTATGAGTTTATTGAAAGTCATCGGAAATGACATGTCAGGCGCAGATTTGTAATATGTATTGTTGAAATCATTTGTATCAGGGTTGTATTGCTTATCGTCACAACGGACACGCGTACCCAGACGATTGATATTCTTCAGGTCAGACTCTACATCTGTGCGCCATTTGCCTTGGGGGAAACTATCGCCTGCGAATTGAATGCGTGTTGTCGCATCTACAGGAAAGGTCACATCACACTGATGATTCGGCTTACCTAAGTAATATCTCAGTGCGTAACTTGTAATTCTCTGGTCATCTGCCTGACGAAAATCGTCGTTTCGGAGGTGTGTTAGAGCCTGTTGTTTGGGGGCTAGCATCTACTACTATTCAAATGTAGGGATTTTGAAAATCACTACAATTGACAAAGCCACTGGGCTTTTCTTAAAAACCGCCAGATATGGTACCTTCATGCGCATTATTATTTGATAATACTCAGACCGAAGTCATCATTGTATTGCTCCTATGCATTTTTAATAACGCTCGGGTGTTCCACATGCATCTGTCTTCAAAGGCTTAGGACCGAAGGTGACAGGGTATGCCCACATCTGAATGGCAGGTATATGCTTAAGCGTTGTGTCGACGCTCTGTTTTGTTTTTACGTTATCACGCTGTATCTTTGTTTGTCCCTCCTTCGGAGGTTGATATTGACGTGAGGGGCAAAAAGTGTTCGGAATATTAATCCTCCGTAGGTCTGATTCCAGGTCCACTTGATTCCCTACTATAAGACTCGCTTCATTTCCTCCAACAATGCCAAGCATATTGCGCCCAGGTTTCGCACTCACATAGTAAAAGGGTGACTGGTCATATGCCTGCGGATTTTCCTTTTTTTCCCAAGAAGGAGGCTTTTCAAAGGGGCCTTCGAGCGGATATCCGGCCATTCTTTTCCTGCTTAACAATTTACATCACGGATGTAATTGCGGCTGGGAACACCGCCACGGATCCAACCATTGGCAGCCACCTCGGGAACTAGGTTCCTCGGGTTCTGGATATTCTTCTGTAGTGTCGGGATAAGCGGCGTATACTGTCCCTCAAACTCCTGCTCCGTGACTGTGCCACACTCTTTGCCCTGGCGAACCATCTCGCTGTGCTGAAGATTAGTCTCCACATCCGGATTTCCACGACCCGTGCCCATAAAAGGCACCGTCAAGAACGGACGCGCCTGCGGACGGATATTGCAGCGGTTATTCTTAAACTCGGGCTGATTACGGAGCACGGAATCAACATCGATTGACTTATTATTGTAACCGTATCCCTCCTTCGGGTAGATCTGGAGTTGGTCAACGGACAGGGGATTTACAACACGAGCGTCGGGGACAAGGTTGCGAGTATAGTATGCACCAACACCCACAGACTGCTTATAGTAAGACTCTATTCCACAAAGGTCGTCACGAGTGTGTGTAAGCCGGTTGATCTGCATTCTGACTGAGACAAGGGAAAAAATAGGATGTGAAAGTAGAATGAGAGAGAAGCAGGCCAGCCGTTTCTGCCGTTGTGTGAAGGCCGTGCGGAAAACAGTGAGGCTGCGACCGGGTGCCAAAGGCAAGGCTGCTCGCGAGGCAGCGGCAATTGCAATCTGTACCAAGTCAGTACTACAGACTCGGGGCAGAACATTGAAGCGATTTAGTTGTAAGAAAGGTCCGAAACTTGTTACACAGAAGCCCCTTTAGCTTCGCATCAACGGTCGGCATTGAGCCATGTAACAGGGCTTCCGTCTGTGCCAGGTAAGCAGGCTTCGCGACCACCTTCCTTACATGTCTTTCCAGGAATGCGGTAGAGCCAATCAGCAAATGACCCCTGGTCATTGGGCACAGTCGTCGACGGCATAGCTACAAATTGACGCTGGCTCTGTGTCTTTCCGAAGACATCCGTAGGGTCACTTGTAAACTGAACACGGAATACATCATCAAGCATTCCAGATACACTCGGATCTGTTATATCCTGCGCGGCCGGCTTTGTAGGATTGTACTTGATTTCATTAACTAAGACATTCATGAATGGATTTGGTGCTGTAGGACGAGTATATTCCATTGCATCCGGAGATGCTGCCTGTATAGGCGCAACATCCGCAAAGTTCTCAAGTTGACTTGATCCAGGATCGCCTTGTGCTTGAATTGTCTGTAGAGTTCGGAATGCGGGAATTAAATAGAGTGTGGTGAAAATCAAGCCGATCGGTATGGCCATACCATACTGTAGAAAGATAGCTACAATTGTCGTCGCAAGAAAAGCAAAAAGATAGATAAAGATGATTTGATTCGTAACTTCACTATAGCACGGCGCGCGTCCTTGAGCACATTGAAATGACTTCCCCCATGCATTTCGGAGAAAATTCAAAGGGTCTTCCCAGGCATATGGATCACACAGTGTGACTTTCATGTCCCTCTCTAGTGCTTACTAGGTTTTACTTCTGTGCCTTTCTCTTTTCAAGCTTCGCACGGAGGCGAGCACGGGCCGCAGCAAGTCGGGCATTTCCTTCACGGCCAGCCTCACGAGCCGTATCCATATCGGCAAAACCGAAGGCGTTACGGAAACCCTCCATCATTTCAGTAAACTGCGGATTATCAGTACATTCCTTCATAATCTCCTCCGCCTCCGCAGCCAGATCCTGAGGGCGTAGTTCACCGCGCTGAATCTTCTCTTGCATGCGATGCGCAATCTTCTTAATCGCACCCTGGAGGATATCAGGCCTTGATGTATAGGCTTCCATGAGCACCTCAAAGGCGCGCATGGGATTCGTTTCACAGGCGCGGATATCAGCCTCTGACATGCCAAAATCCTCGGGGGAAAACTCACGGACGAGTTCCTCGGCGAACTTGGCAATCTTGCCCTTTAGGAAACGCTCGGGAAGATTCGGCATGCCTCCTAGGCCAGCAGCAGCTGCTGTTGCGCCTGCGGCACCTCCACCCATGCCAGCAGCGCCCAGAAACTCAGTAAACTTCTCGGCAAGTTTCTTGAAATCCGTTCCCGCCAACTTCTCTTTCATATTCTCCATGAATCCCTTCAGAAACTCTGTCTGGTCTGCTCCGCTTAGGTCATGCATACCCTCATAGAGAGCACACATAGAGAGAAGTGTCAGGTATTCCTGGATTGAGCTCTTTGTCTTGTCGGATAACTCTGTCCAGATAGCCTTTGTGATTTTTACACCAGGCAGAACAAAGTTCGGACAGTTCTCAGCCTTGCGCTGCGGAGATGCGTTCACTTCTGCCTTGAACCGCTTCACCTTCATTTCAGGCGCCAGCGCCTTTGCCGCCGTAATCTCTGCGCTGAGTTCTGGGCAGGCACCAAGGAGGTCTGTACAAAACTCATCATACTTCTTAACAAACACGGATTGCATCTATTTGAGAAAGATGTAGAATCCTTTACGCTGTTGCCTTACGCAGCGGCCTTTGCCTTTTCACAGAGGACACAGAGGACCTTCAGATACTTCCAAATTGCAGTCCGATTTGTATCATCCAGAGTCGACCAGTGCTTATCAAAGATTGCCAGTGCCGATGAGATTTCATTGTACTGCGTTTCAATCTTCTTCTTTGCGAAGGCAATTACACCCTCTTCATCATCCTTTTCAACCATTTCATGAGCACCCAGGTATACATGCTCATAAAACATATCAAGGATTAGCCTCGGATTTGACCGCTTCGCCATATCAATGTATTCGCTCGCCTTCTGAAGGTCCCGCTCCTCAGGAAAGGCATAGGCGAGGTCGCGAAAAAACTCGGTCAGTTTGTCATTAAAAAAGCCGAGGCGTGACTTGGGTTGGGACATTCTCCTTAGTTAAAATCTATAGGAATATCTTTAGATATTTACACACGCCCAGGACCCTTCGGCATTCCATTATCACGGTGGCGCATGAATTCCTCCATCTGCGAATCAAAAGCCTGCTCACGTTTTGTCTTCTTCTCTGCGCCAGCACCACCGGGATACATGTCGGGTCCCTTTGAGCCAGGCGCAGCCTGTCCACTCAAAAATGCAAAAGTTCCAGGGAGTGAGGCACCTCCGTTCCCATTTGTTGATGTATCCGAACCAATAAAACTGTAAACGGAGTCTCCAGAAGCGAGGCCTGACCCGAGTTCAAGCATATTCCACGCCTCAGGTTCAGTTGCCGCAGCAGGATCGGCAGGTCGCTGGGCCGGTGGTGCGGCAGAAGCGGTTTCACGCATCTTACGTTCATATATCCAATTCATGACATCCGCATCTGTGCGCGGCTCCTTCTCTCCACGAATAACCAGCGTAGGTGTCTTCTCGAGCCACTTCGGAAGTTGCGGTCTCTGGGGACCGGGGTCAACACAAATATAACGAAATTCCCTCTTCCAAGGCGTTTTCGCCAACTCCTCAATAAAAGCCTTTGACCAGGGACACTTGTTGCTGTAGAAGCAGATGTGAGGAGGGGACGCAGACTCCATTATCTTCTCTTCAGAACTGATTCACGGGAGTCAACCGCAACGCCATGAAATGGCTGGGCCTAGGCCAATGCCCTAGGCCTAAAATTGAAAGCTTCATCCAAGTAGAAAGCAAAGTAGCAAATGACGACTCCATACTTTACCAAGTTCAACAAAGTAGTACAGGGGGACGGAACTCAGCTTCTCACCTTCACCCTACAGAACACCAATGTCGCCTATGCAAATACTCTTCGTAGGCTAGTTCTAAGTGGCGTTGAAAGTGTTGCGTTCCGTAGTGATATGAATGATATGGGAACTTCAACGGATGTGAGTATTATCAAGAATAGCACCTCTATGACAAATGAAATGCTTGCTGACCGCATTGGCCTGTTGCCTATCCGCTGGAACAGTGTAAAGCACGGTGCGCCGGCAGATTATGTATTCAAGTTGAATGTAAAGAATACGACGGACCGTCTTCTTGATGTCACTTCAAGTGATATTACAGCTGTCCGCCTTGTTGGTAAGGATGGAAAGGAGGAGGAGGTTCCCAAGGATAGCATGGACTTCTTTGATGCGGGAATTCTCCTCAGCGTACTGAAGCCGTATCGTGCGAATCACGAGCCGCAGGAGATTGAGTTCACCGCGAAGGCATCTATTGGTATTGGAAAGGAGCATGCGCGGTTTATCCCTGTCTCATGGTGCGCCTATCGTTACACACGCGACCCCAGTGAACAGCGTCAGAAGGAACTGATGCTCAAGTGGGCAAAGTCAATGAATAAGATTACTGGGGAAGAGGCGGCCAAGCCTACTGATATTTCAGAGGAGAAACTTGCCTTACTGCGCAAAGAGTATGTGACTATGGAGATTGACCGATGCTATCTCACAGATCCGAAGACGGGTGAAGCCAATAGTTTCGACTTTACGGTGGAGACGATTGGTACGGTCGATGCGCGACAGATTATTGAGGAGGCAGTTAAGAAGGCCCGTGAACTCTGTGAGCGTTACACAAGTTTCACACGCGAGATGCCCCGTAACCTCAAGCCACCCGTCGCTTCCTCGAATCGTCTTGAGGGCTGGGACTTCACATTCACAGTACCTGAGCGATATGTTGATAGCACGACAAGCAAGGACGAGGTTCACCGCAATCACATTCTCGACCTACTAAGTTCCGATCACACGCTTGGCAATCTCTTTCAGACATATGTGGACGAGAATCTCTTTGGACAAAACAACGTAACCTATATCGGTTACAATGTCCCTCATCCTCTACGACACGAGATGGTTCTTCGTATTGGTATTCACGAAGGTGACCAGGCAAATGCGCGTAAGACAATTGAGCAGGCCGCTCAGGGCTGTGTAAAGATGTTTACTGATTGGCTCGCGGATTGGCAGTCGGCAGCAGGTGTGCAGGTAGCTGTTAAGCCTGTGGCTGCTGCTCCCGTACCCAAGTCAAAGAAGGGTGCCCTCAAGGCGTAGGAAATCCTTCGAGCGTAAGTAGATGGCGGGCTTTAGCGCAGTGTATGGCGCCCTTATACTTTTTTTAGTTGTACTCGCAAGTCTCTATTTTATCAAGGACCTCAAAAAGCGTATATCAAAAGCTGGCATCTGGACGCATGGTGAAGAGGATCCTGAACTCTCTGATGAGGCCTACGCAAAGTCTGCTGCAGATGTACCTCCGAAGCGTCCTGGAGAAAAGCGTATTGTATGGGTCATGCACTCCTATGTTCCGAATGTACTCGCGGGTTCTGAAATCACAGCAGAGGATCAGATTGCCTTTTTGAAGAAAAAGGGCTGGACAATTTATGTACTTGTAAATCGTTGGGTTGTACCTGAGCATAAGGGGGTACAGATTTTTCCAATTAAGAAGGATAAACTCAACGAGGCACCCGATGGCATTCGCCGACTTTTCCAGTCAGCTGATATAATCGCAGCCCAGAACTATCCGATTAATGACCTATTTTCAGCAGTTGATGAATATAAGAAACCAGTTGTGGTCTTCCTTCATACGCAAAATGACAATCGTGGAACACTCTCCTTTCGTATGGGCTCACCGACCTATGTCGTCTACAATGTAAATTTCATCAAACTGGAGAGCACAAATGCTCATCCGAGTATTGTTGTACACCCTAAGGTTGACACAGAGAAGTTCAAAGTGGATAAACAGGACCCCAAATATGTTACGCTAGTCAATTGTAATGAGAATAAGGGCGGCCTTCTTCTACCTCAAATTGCGAAAGCACTTCCTGAAATCCAGTTTCTTGGTATTAAAGGGGGCTATGCAAAACAGAATGTAAAAGATGAAGATAAACCGGCGAACCTCACCTATATGGATACCCAGACCGACATGGTAAGTATTTACAAAAAGACGAAAGTTCTCATCATGCCAAGCAAGTCAGAGACATGGGGGCGCACTGCTGTGGAGGCCATGGCGAGTGGAACACCCGTTGTTGTGAGTCGGTCTCCCGGTCTTCTGGAATGCGTAGGAAAAGCGGAGAATAGTTGCGACCGCAGCGATCTGTCGTGCTGGATTGAGAAAATTGAGAAACTGATGACAGATGACAAGGCATATCAAGAGGCATCTGTATTATCAAAGGAGAGAATCATGGAACTTGACTCTGAAGATGAGTATGAGCGGCTAGATGGCTTCCTACTCGATGTTGCAAAACGCCACGCTGAGTAAAAAATTTGAATCAACCGAAGGTAGAAAGGAACTTTACCATGCCTATGGCCGCTAAAATGCGTTCCCTTATTGCGACCGATTACCGCGATGTGCGAGCATTATTTCAGAGTATATTTGATAGAGAGGAATACCCTCAGTTTCAGGTTGCTTGGAGGCGACGTGACACTGAGAGAAGCCTCGGCCTGTTTATTGAGGATGTGCTTATTGGATTTACACTTGTAAAGGATACAAAACTATATTATATTGGTATTGATCCTGACTGTCAATCAGGAGGATATGGAAGTCAACTTCTTCAGGAAGTGATTTCACTTTCTAAGGCAAAGAGAACTAGTCTCTGTCTTGTACCCGTCAATAACACTAAAGTTATTCACTGGTACATGAGGCATGGTTTTAAAATTTCTACAGTTGCGCCTTCAAAGGAGAAGGGTGTACCATTGATTACAATGAATATGAATCCTTACGACCTTCGTAGTAGAAAGGGATGAAGGAAGAACCTTGTTTTATTTGTTGTCACGAAGTTCCCCTTACTGAGTTCAAATACTGTACATGTAAAATGAATGTCTGTGGACAATGTCTTATAACATGGAATGAACATACAGATCCCAGATTGCTCTGTCCTGTGTGTAGAACCTGTTACGGAATCAAGCAACAGATTTTTTTTTCAGAACTAACCCATCGCATTATATACTATAATCAATTAAATGCTATTAAACGATTTATTGTTTTTATTATTGTAATAGGTATGCTGATTTTACTTGGGGGGCTATATACTATTTTTAAATGAATCTAAAGATTTCTATAGCCTCACTATATATGTTTCCTGTCCCTTCAACGGTTGGATATACAGTTTTTATTAAGACAGGATGCAGTTTCTGCGAGCTTGTAAAGAAACTTCTTGAAGAGGAGAAGTTTACGGGCGTGAATTGCGATGAGTATTTGACCCACCAAAAGGAAGCATTTCTTACGCATATCGAGAGTCTCGCAGGAAAGTCGCATAGGACGTTTCCCATGGTTTTTCATGAAGGGCGTTTCCTGGGCGGATTCACTGAAACTAAGAATTACTATGAGGCTCTATTTTCCAATTAGTATCATTAAAAATACGAGTTGAATCGTTTGATGTTGCAATCCATGTGCTCCCCTTATGAACAGTATGTATATAAGAGAGTCCATCGACAATATTAAAGGAGTAGCCAGCACTGACAAACTTATGAACCATATAAATAGCATCTGCGGCGAGAATATCCTTATCGAGTACATCGGTAGGTAGATGGGCCAATACAGACCGATTTACAACCCAATTTCCATCATTAAGCAGATAATTCCAGCCTTGTAGATCAAATACCGAATTCCAATTTGACCGGTCAAGTACATGTCCCGAAAAGAGATCTAGAGGCGTGGTCACTTGGCCCCCATTTTCATTCACAAAGATTCCACGACCGCACGCGTAGAAGTGCATCGGATTGAATCCCTTGCTCCAGACTTCTTCAAGTTTCTGGAAATATTCTGGAGGAAAATAATTATCGCTGTCAAAAACACCGACCCATTCAGTGGGTGCAAGTTCAATACACTTTCGCTTATTATGATAAATTCCGAGGCGGACCGGATTTTGATTGAAAATCAACTTTGGATGCGAGGCCCATTCAGATGCGAGAATGGCCGAAATATCCTCACCTGTTTCATCACTTATCAAAACATGACGAACCTGCGGAGCATTCAGATACGTTGGTAAAAAAGTCTTCAAAAAGGGCTCCCAGCGTCTCATTGTGGGAATTGCGACTGTTAGTGGCAGAGACATCTGTCTGAGTATAGTGAGGCGATTTAGACCGTAATACGGCGCCGAGTTCCAGCGCATCCATCAAAGATGAATCGTATGCCGAATATACAAAGACCAATTGAACAGAATCCAAAATATAGAGTCAATGCGATATTAGTGACGAGCTGGAAGATTAGATTTAGCATTTTAGTAGTAAATAAACTGTGAATCAAGCCAACTTCAAATTTTTGTAACAGGTTTATCGCGGATAAAAAATTTGAAATTGGGTTGGACTCACTTGGCATGTATCTATAATGATGGACTCGCCACTTCTTGACTACTGTTGTAAGAATCCGCGCGCGTTCACATATTTCGCAATTGGAAGTGCACCATATCATCCAGTAGAAGAACTTAGTCTCGCTTCAGATCAAATTGTTCCGGTCTTTCTACGGGACATTGAGTCTCCCGCGCGTGCTATCCATTTTGACCCATTATTCAAACTCTCGTGGCTAAGGGACTATTTCAAGGATGCTGAGTTTAGCGAGTTTGCCGATGGCTGGCGTTTTGTGCGCGGCGACCTTGAAGTGATTGTATTTCCGAAGTCCTTTGAGCATTTTGGTCGATATTCTGAAATTCGGGATGACTGGATTGTGGAGGACCTGATTTCACAGAGTCTCAGGGAAAAGACGCTCTTTGTTCTTCAGGAATATACTGGTCGTGAGATTGCTTCTTGGTTTCAGAAACTCTATGAGGCGGCAAAATATAAGGGACTCTTCAAGTCGAAGATTCTCTTTGACATGACCTACGGAGATGACACAGGCTGTATGACGGATTTGACAAAATACCGTCCTTATTATACGGGTCGAGGAGACTTTATCAATTTGACCTTGATGACGAGTGATGAAATACAGAAAGTGATTGGCACAAGTGAAGGAATTGATGCGCATATTTTGAATTACTATCGGTCAAAGTGTATTGAACTCATTGAGTTTCACTTTGTGAATTACCGCAGACGTGTTAAAGGTGAACCTGTTTTGAATACGTGTGCCTGGTACAGTGAAACTGCTCTTCCTGAAGAGATTATGAAGGTGCTTCATAGTAAATTTGGTGAACTTGCGCCCATTCTTCAGCGTCTCGGTTTCTTGACACCTTACAAGAAGTCTGAGCTCGAAGGTCTCCTAACAAAGTACTATCTGATTGATATGTACGAATGGACGACCACTTTTAAGAGGATGCTGGGTTAAAAAAATCGATGCTTATACTATTATAAAATGATGATGGCCCTTGTTGTTTTTTCTGCCCTGCGACTTACTCAGCCTATGTGCCCGTTAGTGCCGAACTTTAACGAGTGGTCCGTCATGTATAATAAGTCATATGCGCCTACTGAGCGCGACTACCGTGAGACAATTTACACTGCAAATCTGAAGACACTGGCCTCATCAAATACGTCCTTAATTATCGATGTAGATGAGTTCACTGACCGCACAGCAGCTGAGCGAGTATCGAAGAATGTTACAATGGTTTCCAAGAGGCGCTCACTTCGCGGAAGCGTATAATGCTCATCTTCATCATCGTCACCGTGTCCTCCGCCACCACCCCCACCCGTATAAAATTCTGTATTTTTGAGGGGTGCTGTAAGTTCCGTACAACGCATGAGGTTATGTCCCTGGGCACCACAAAATGAACAGATGGGTCCAAACATTTCTAGTTTAAATATCCTACAAGAACAACAATCAAATTTGATGAGACGCATAGATTCAGATAAAAGTATGGAAACCGTCCATTTATCTGAAGAGCCAATAAATGATTATGAAGAAATTACAGTTCAACTACGACCTACACCTGCCAAAGAGGTTGTTTCTAGAGCTATAGTGTATGAGTCGCGACGTTGTCAAATTGCAGGAATTGTATTCTGTGTTGCTGCGAGTATGGCTATCTTTATTGCAATTATAGTTGAACTCGTAAATGCGTTTAATAATAACCCATATCTCTAATGTCCGAGTTCACGAATAAAAATAGGCGCTTTATCGGCAAGACATTTAATTGGACAATCATGCGAATCACGGATATACCAGAGTTTCTCCGCAGACCAATAGTTATCACAGTCCTGTCCGCAGATGAGTACGATATCAGATAAGTCATAGTACTCTTTTGCATTTTCTGAACCCGTTAGAAAAGGATACTGTAAATCAGATTGTTCAGAAGTACAGTGAACAATTACATCATAGTACTTCTCTTTGATTCTCTCCTTAATAAGTGACTCAGTGGGAGCCCTGCGCCATGCGGCCGGCAAAAAACGCGTGTAATTAAATCCTTTGCCATAGAGTTTCTTTGTAGCTTCTAGCGGGTAATTATCATAACGCTGCTCAAAATCAGGCCATATATCGAGCTCACCCCCCGTGATGCGTGAAAATCCATGCGCAAGCATATCCACCATATAATTTCCGCATTTATCCGCATTTGATAAATATAGAATACGTTTTGCGTCCGCATGTCCAGATTTACGAAGAACGTAGCGCGCAGCGCATTCCGTGGTGAGATTATTTCGTGTATACCGAAGAAGACTATCTAGGTCTTCGTAGACTGTGGATGAACTACACTTCAGAATTTCATCAAAGGTCAGGCTATAGTATTTTGTATTGAGTTCCGTAACCAGCGCCTTTGGAAAATTAGTCATTGTCTGGCGTGGAAGTGCCTGGAGATTTGTGAACTCTGTAATAGTGCCCTGGCTGAGAATCTCATAATGCCGCATACAGTCCCATCCACATTTTAAGGAAGTATGTCCAAAAAAAGCCTTTCGGTAGTTCTCCATGTAGGGAACTACATCATCAAATTGATACTTATGTTCTGCCGTGTGCGTTGTTTTGAATGGTACATACGGGACAACGACCTCAGCTGGTATTGAGAAGGAGAGAGGAAAGAGCATTTACTACTTCGCAGTATGAATCCTTAAGATGCTTTTGCCATCGTGTAAAATTGAACTGAACAAATAGGAAATGTCCTGTTCAACCATGGAGGGCATAAATCCTGTAATTGGAGGCGTACTCAAAGAAACGGGTGAACGCCTTGAACTTCTACGGAATGCGCATCAATTTCGCGTGACAGCCATTTATGATTGGAGTAAACCATTAAAAGAGGAACTCTTTGATATGGCGCGTATCTTCTGTATTGAGAATAAAATCGGATTTAGTGTTCGTGCATTTGACAATAGCCTTGAGGAGGACCGTGAAGAAGTGATACGTCTTCCCGCATTTCATGTTTACTACGATTTTGAATATGAAAGAACTGTATATCTTGAAGATAGTATTAGGAACTCTGTGCTTGAAATCATTGCGAAATACAAAGCCAAAAAATGGAGCTTTTCATGGCCAAACGTTCGCATGTTTTCTGTAAAACGGCGTATTGTTCCAGTTTTGAGTAGCCACGGTAGCGTCTAAATACAGGAGCTTACTATACATAGATGTCTAGAAATCTAGTCTATTTTTCTGTTTTTTATAATACAGATTATATACTTCTTCTACAAGAGGTCTTTCGTTCAATTGACCGTTGTGGAGGTGTAGATGAAAATACAGACCTGCTTATTTTAACGCATCCGACATTTCGGGAAGAAATTGAAAAAGCCGCTGCAGAATCAAATCTGGTTGTTCGGTTTTTCTTCATTGAATTTAACACTCTTTTTCATTCTGCCATGGCACGGCTCTTTCTCTACGAATGGGCTCTTATAGGAGACTATGATAAAGTTCTCTATCTTGATACTGATATCCTGATAAACGGAGTATTAGGTCATATGTTTAAATTGCCTATTGAATCTGGAAAACTCTATGCGCTTGAAGAGGGAACCATTGGCAATCCCTTTTGGGGTGGCGACCTTTTTGATTTTTCTGTTTGGGACCTTACAATGCCTGGATTTACGAGTGGAGTGCTTTTATTTAGAAATACGCTGGAGATAAAAAATTTATTTGTTTCTGTGATTGAACATATTCATACTGACTGTATTATTAATAAAAAGCGTGTACCTGATTGTTTAGAGCAACCGTATCTTATTTATCATGCGTATACGCAAAATAAGTACAATACTCAGTTGCTGAAAACCTCTGTTGTCAATAATGCCGGTGCCCCAGAAAATAAAATTATCTACCATTTTCCAGGAGGACCTGGAGGATTTGTAAATAAATATACAAAAATGCTGGAGTTTATTAAAAAACTTATCTAGTTTTTCTTGCGTTGTGTGGGGCGCACGCCTAAGCGGCGAAGATTTCTGCGCCGATTCAGTTCTTTTTGCCTTGATGGTGAAATGATAAATGGCTGTGGCGCGGGGGACGCGATAGGTATATACGCATTTGCTTGAGTTTTAATTGCTTCTAGGCGTTCTTTGAGTTCAGGATTGTTTGAAATAGATACTATATCCTCATCTGATATCTTCGCCCCCTTACCAATCATGAAATCAATAAGCGCGGGGTCTCCAGATAGAGCAATAATACTTAAGGGTCTCAAATACGGTTCATTATACTCTCCTTGAATAAACTCTGGAGAGGCTTTAACATCCTTATTAATTAAATGCGGGTTGAGAGTATAAAAAGTCTTTACAAATTCCGCGTATTTAGGAGAAGTTAAAAGAATAAGTAGATAGGTATCGGTAAGTTTAGCACCTTTTTTAAGAATTTCTGTAAACCAGAGCAAATTCTCATCTCCAATTACACGTTCAAGAAGAGTGGAACCTTCTACATTTTTTGTATTTGGATTTCGCCCTTTTTCAGTAATTGCCCTATACCACGGGGTATATCCTCTTCGCGCATCCCTTCGTAGAGCATTTGCGGGTACATTCGGGTGAATCATAGAATTGTATTTTTCACTTGCCGCAATTGCTTTCTCTTTGTGTGGATTGAGAATCTGGCACGGATTGCTAACACCACTACATGGCAGTCCTTCTGTAATTTTAAAAAAAGCATTCGCATCCAAGAGTTTATTATATGCGTCAAGTGATGGCTGTCTACCTGTTCGTAGATTCTCTTCACCAATGTAGGTTGTGGCGAGTTCAGCGAATTTGTTTAACAAAATCTCTTCCGTCAGTTTAAAACAGCCACGAGTTTTCAGACCCTCGACAAAGAGAGAGGTGAAATGATTCTTTTTCGCGGCGCAGCAATCTGCTCGCATATCTCCCTGGATGCGCGGGAGGTCACAAGACAACTTTGGATAATCGCCCTTGTAATCCTGTTCGCACACATAGATATCGCCATTGTATAAATGGACGAGGTTTGAGAATCCGAAATAGTAGATATTTTTAAAAACACCACCTTTGCGCGGCTGGGTATTTCCTGCGGTAAATCTGTATTTTCCCGATTTTGGCGGCGGGCCGAAATTGTTTCTCATCAAAACTCCCTCGCTTCTGCAGGCGATAAAAAGAATAATACGCGGACGAGACGCTGGCGCAGCGACCTCCGTTTCCCAATGATTCGGAATACATTTGCTCGATTCTGAAATAATGAGTTTGAAATCAAATGGAAGTTGATCTGAAAGTCTATTTAGGAGACCCATTAAGCGTTCTCGTGCGGGTGTGGGAGCCATAATTTCTTTGAGAGTATCATCGTCATATTCATAGATGAAATTTTTATTTATGTCGCGTATCTGAGCACCGGACGCACCTTCTAAACACGCTGGTGTAAAGGGCGAATAGTATTTGGAATGCTCTAGATTTACGACAATATCTGCTGAGCCACCGCGCTGTTTATTTTTATTTCTATTTTTTCGAGTTCGCCACCTCATCTAGTAAAGCGGCGCGATTTATTTGGTAATTTTATTTCTCCCGACTTATAGTCATACAAAATGTTAGACACCGAGAATTATCACGAACTTGTTTGCCGCCTTCGCGAGTTTTTTATTGCGCGGGGATTCAAGGAGGTTCCGACACAGTCGCGTCTCTCCATTTTGGCGGCCTGTGAGAATCCTCATTCGGTGGCAACTTTTATGTACAATGGACTTGTCTGGCCTCTTCCACAGACGGGTCAGATGTGGCTGGAGTACGAACTTCTTAAGAATCCCGATTGGCCGGGCGTATTCTGTGTGAGCACATCCTATCGTGATGAAAAGACGCCAATACCCGGTCGTCATGAAAAGATTTTCCCGATGTTCGAGTTTGAGAGCAAAGGTGGCATGAAGGATCTGGAGAGGCTAGAGGCTGACCTCTTGGCTCATCTCGGTTTTCCTGCGCCGGCTGTAGTCGATTACAATACGGTTTGTGCCGAGTATGGTGGGGTAGATATCTTAGAGGATGAGCATGAGGGCCGTATGTGGCGCGAGAAGGGTGCCTGTGTCAGCTTGCAGAATTTTCCTCTGCGGACGAGTCCGTTCTGGAATATGAAGCCTGACAGCGGCGACCTTTTCAACAAGATTGATGTCATTATGTACGGGCAGGAGACAATTGGTTCGGCTGAGCGGTCCTGTGACCCTGATGGAATGCGCAAGATGTTCTATTCCATCACGGAGGGTGGCTATGCGGCGAAACTCTTTGAACTGTTTGGAAAGGAGCGTGTGGAGGCGGAACTTGAGGAGTTCCTGAAGTTCGACTTTTTCCCGCGTTTTGGCGCTGGAATTGGCCTGACTCGGCTGGCTCGGGCGTGGACTCTGTTGAAGTCTAAGGACAATCAGTAGGCGGTGCTCTGGAGTGTTTATGATGCCTAAGTTCAGGCTCTTCTTCGGACTCTTCGGACTCTTCAGGCTGGTCGGCCTCAGGAGTCTCTTCAACGGGTGTTTCAGGCTCGGCCGGCTTCACCTTTGCCGTTTTCTTTGCGGCGTCCGTTTCATCAATATCAACGGACATATCAAGGTCTTTACCACAACAACGACATCGTATTTTTTTATGATTTATTGCTGTGTAAATAAGGCCACCCATGGATGCTAAAAATCCGAAGACACCCAGAATGCCTCCTGTTTCAGAATTCATTTTCTACATGGAGAAAATAGTTTTATTTACGAAGAAACAGGATGATTGCACACAAAATGATTATAGAACATAAGAAGGTAAATCGTATAGCACGCGAAGGACTGATACAGAGAACACGGGATTCATCAGGTGCAACTGCGGGTAGAGTTGGTTGATGCTGATAGAGTCTATTTTCTATGATAATATATTCTTGCGGCGGCTGTGGCGTTGTCACGATAGGTTGTTCATTTGCATAGATTCTGTGACAGATGGGACATTCAGAACGACCCTTGTGCATTGAATACTGTATATAACAGGCTGTATGGGTAGTAATTCTGCATGTACATGTTGGTTGAGGATAGTATTGTCGAAACATGATTTCAACGAGCGTGTTGTCAGATGTTGCTTCTTCAAGACAAAAAAGACATTGCTGCCCTTCGGGCGACTCGGTCATTACTTAGTTATAGGTTCGATTTGTTTGGGCTGGAATGGCAAAATTTCAAAAAAAATATATAACTTCCGGCTTCAACTTAAATTTACCGAAAATCGGTAAAAAATTTGATTTATATTTTCTAATCAATGAATATAAAAAGAAATGCCTACCTATACTTGTGAAAAGTGTGCACGTGTATTCAAGCAGAAGAGTGGATTCACTGATCATGTAAATAAGAAGACAGATTGTTCTCAAAATACCGTTCTGAATACTGTAATTGAAACTAAGGTTGCAGAGAAGGTAAAGGAGGCAGTTCGTGAGCTGAACCCTCTAGCCGAGATTGTTCTGCCTCAGGATAAAGCACAGCAGGAGGCAGTACTCCAGAAGTTCTTTGAAGATCTTCACAATCTCCTATGGAATCGTGCCGGTCTCAACCCTGAGCGTGCACTCGAGCATATGACCTTCTTCTTCGCCTATCGCCTTATTGAGGCACAGGCGGATGCCTTGACACTTCCGCAAGAGTGCCGCTGGTCGTACATTGCTGGGCTGAAGAATGAGAATGATCTCTTTGAGGCAATCAAGAAGGGCGTCTCTTCCTTTAGGGCGAAGCCAAAGACTAAGCCTTTCTTCAAGCCGCACGAGATTCAGAAGGCTGATATTGTCTTTGAGATCGTTCGTCAGATTAACCGCATTCCTCTCAAGGCGCTTCAGGAGTCAGATACGCTCGGCAATATCTTTGAATACATGCTGGGTCGCGGTATGAGCACGATGTCAGATGAGGGTCAGTACTTCACGAACCGTACTATCTGCCGCCTTGCATTCAAGCTGGCCTATGACATCAAGAAGACTCTGCGCCGTGCGGATGGGTCTCTCTGTACCTTCGCCGACTGGTTC